>Ga0209489_100797_pt1 | contig 62651 bp, 29 predicted proteins | sample SiratrowhiteBW_FD_187527 | JGI IMG/M metagenome (GOLD analysis project Ga0209489, IMG submission 187527) | Root nodule microbial communities of legume samples collected from California, USA - Siratro white BW (SPAdes) (version 2) | ecosystem: Host-associated > Plants > Roots > Nodule | place... | reverse complement strand
AAAAAAAAAAAAAAAAAAAAAAATATTAAAAAAAAAAAAAAAAAAAAAAAAAAAAAAAACAGCTATTAGCTAACGTTTAAGAACAAGTGGACATGAAGGGACCACACCAAAGTGATATAAGGAACCAATGAGATAATGTGAATTTTTTCAACACACTTGAATGAGAAAAATGCTGAAAATGCAAGTAAAAATGACTTGATAGATGAAGTATTGGACAAGGTAGAAATGTTATCCAACACATAACATGTATCTCACATAATGGTGTTTTGATGAAAACAACACTAATGTCATCTTCTGCTGACTTCTGATAGCAACTAATCAAGTCTTCTTGTACTTTACAAGGAGAACAAAAAAAAATTATTCCAATGAGTATATAATTTCAATGCAAATAAAAATATACATGAGATGGAATAAAGCAGAAAGTGAACATATAAATTGTGAATTATTAATTTTAAATAATATTTAATAACATGTCTTTAAAAAAAATATATTCATTCAATGATGTGATATTATACAAGTAAAGCATTATAAATACTTTTGCACCCAAGTCAGTTGAAATAAAGCTCGAAGATATTTTATATAGATATTTTAAGATTTTCGTGAAGAAAAAGACATTTTGGATTTTTATTCTTTTCCAGTGTAGATATTTTATGAAAGTATTATTATCTTATTATAATATATTTATTTACTAATTAACAGATAAGGAGAAATTAGAAGAGCTTACGAAAATAATTTGATTTTAATGGACTTGTTTTGACTTATTTTAACATATCTAAGTTTTTTTTTTTAATTTATTTCTATAAATTTCACAGTTAAATTTATGACATAAAGTCTTACACATATAATAAAAAAAATTATTAATCAAATACTCTATTAACTCTCTAATCTAAATACACTGAAGCTTCAGGTCATTATTAAGTTTTTCTGAAATTTTGGTATGACGTCCCTTTCAAGTTAATCTCAGATTATAATCGTATTAGGAGGTAATTCTGATTTAAGAATGGCTTAATCCCCTAGTTTTAATTACCTTTTGCAGACGATTTTTGGTTAAAGAGGGCAAAATAAAAATAATTTCAGGTCACGTCTTGTCATGTATTTCATAATGCAGTGCACGACACCAACCGTGAAACATGTGCTCCACGTAACCTAAAACAAATCATTAATGAACATGAATAATATCTATGCAAAAACGTTTTCTAGTAATAAAATTCTCATCCATTTATATTCAGTTTTCTTAAATCAAGAAAATTATAATCAGTTTATTTGCAATTATTAAATTAAAGTTAAGTATTGTAATCATATTTATGATTATAAATCTAACGCGTTTCTATAATTTCAATCAATTATTACTTGTAAATTTATATCTTTTTTTTCATCTAAATGGTATCTAGTATTTGGGATAATGATATGTCAATTTTCTTAAACTCTGGTATATCTAGTAATCCAAGATTACAACGGAAACTAAAAACGAGAAGAAGATTCGTCTAATTTTGTATGATTGAGACTAAAGTTTTGAAGAAGAAGAAGAATTAAGAAATGTGTGAAAAAAAAAGAAAAACAGAGTTGATATAATATAAAGTTATTATGGTTGAACAACTTATGAATGGGCCAGAAAAAACATCCTTGTCTTTGAAGCATCCTAAGCAACCCACCCTGTCCCAAAATATTCTATATAATGTACACAACACTGCATACTCTCATTCTCTGTATCCAAATAACACAGAGACAGCTAAAGTTTGATGGAGGAGAAGAGGAAGAGCAAGTTGTGGTTGAAGAAGGTGACGTGGCCGTTTCGGTGGAAACCGCAGAAACTTCAAACGACCATCGTAGACACTGTGGTTTTTAAGATTCTCTCGGTAGCTGAAGCTGTAGTGCTTGTCTCAACTCTCTGTTTCTTCTACCTCTGCTGTGGCTGCCACTTCTAATTCACGGTTCAGTGGAAAAACTCTGTTTTCTAAACGCTTCATCTTTACTTTTTCTGACGAATATTTATAGGAAGGATTAACAAAATATTATTGTTTCATTGGTTGTTTCTTGTTACTGCTTCATTTCAACTGTATTAAAAGGTTTCTGATTAGTAATAGAATATGAAGAGATTAAGCTTTTCATGAAATCTTTTATGCTTAATTATGTTATAGATTTAATCCATTTTCCCTTATCCAACTCTAAGTTTCTTCTTCCACTCTCTTCTTCACACTTCCCTCTTGTTCTGTTTTATAATTTGAAGGCCTAATTATCAGCTATGATAATTAGAAAAAAAAACAAGTTTTTGGACTTTTTATATTAAGCATATATTGGTTTAATAATAAAATTTTATATCCAGACATACTTAATATTTTTTTTACTTTTTAGTTTTTAGTTTGAATGAATAACATAACCTATGAGTTCTGATGAACAAATTTCTCTAGCATTATATATATTCTTTTTCTCTTCCTGTTTGGTGAACAGATGCATTGAAGTGGTTCGACTGCATTTTTATTTTTTATTTTTAAATTTGTTGGGAAGAGAGGGCTGGTTTATATTATTGTAAATGCAGAAATTAGTACCAAATTTGCGAAAGAAAGTTGTGATTAATTTGAATTTAATATTAATATTCCAATTACAACATATATATATATATATATATATATATATATATATATATATATATATATATATATATATATATATATATGTATGTATGTATATATATATGAACTTTAATGATGAATTCATGTTACCTTTATTATTAGTTTAGATGCTTTACAGCGTTATTATTAGTTTAGAAGCTTTCGTTAATATTAAGGTATTCTTCATTTTAAGAAGATGCATTCAACAAAGTCTATTTAAGATCATTTTAAATAATTGCATTTATAAGAAGATGGTTCAAATTGATATTAGCTTCGTCTAAAATATTTTTAGGTTATTATAAGGTGTTCTCAATTATAAGATGATCCATCTAGCAATGTTTATTACTTATTTAAAACAATATCACACGAATAACTAACGTATTCATTAGGGTTTTCGAAGTTAGATTTAGAACAGTTTTAAACATAAATATTATTTTTCACCTTTTTGTGTTGCGTAGGTGCATAAAGCTAGAATTTTTCAAATAGACAGAATAAAGAAAACTCTACTGACCAAGTCAAAAACATAACCGTTGGTTCTTTTTCATTTTATTACTATGGATGTTGATGATTGTGTCAAAAGAAAAGGAAAAAAATAACACAACTTTTTCTCCTTTACTTTTCCAACTATATCCTTTCTAACTGGATGTTTCTTTTGTTACCTTTAGTTCTCAAATTAACAACCACTTTTAACTTTACTAATGTTGGTTGAATAAAAATTTAACTAATGTCAGACAACAAATAATCTTAACCTAAAATAATTACTTTAGTTAATATTAGCTGAAAAATAAGTATATGATTGATACTAGTTAATAACACCGTTGATATTAATAAACAAAAATCAAGTTAAAGTTAATTGAAAAATATCACTACACTATATTTCAAAAAATAATCGTAATAATATTATTTATATATTTAGGATTCACTTTTATGACCCAAGAAACTCACCAACCTCAACTAAAAGAGGACTATAATTCAATTATAATTTGTTTATCTTTAAAAAGACATCAATAAGACTTTTTAATTGTTAATAATATAAAATTTTCCTATGCATAAACACAACTAAATAAAAAACTTTTTCAATACACATACAACAATAAATTAAAGTTAATATTTTAGGAGATATTTTTTTAAAACATTGAGAGGATTAGTTATATACTTTTTTTTTGTTAAACCATTTTAAGTTGTTTAATCAAGTCAATCTGATATGTCACAATTAAGTTATTCCCACATATTTTTCTACTTAAAGTTATTTCTATCGATATTCTTCAAAATTTCTATAAATTGAATTGATTCAATCGTTAACTTAAATAATCACTTTCACTAGTCAAATATCACACTTTACTAAAGTTTATCTAAACATTTTATCTTCAACACTTAATGTCACATTCAAAATATCATACTCTATCGTAATGCAATTCTTCAATTACATAAAACCTTTTAACCGTTAAATGTAATAATAAAATAATAAAATATATACATCTTTTTGTTGATTATATGTTACTCTTCGATATTTTCAAAATATAAACTATTTAAAAATAATAATTTAAGCTATTACCCTTTTCTTTGTTATTCATCATGATTTTCTCAATTCACTATTTTTTTTTTTTCATCTCAGAGTAAACTTAATACTAATTAAAGCACAAGATAATTGAATTTAGGCCAAAATTTCAAAAAATCATCGAAATGGATTTTTTGGTCATACTCAACAAATGAAATAAAAAACAAAACAAATTTTCTAGTCCAACTTTTAATCATCACTACAATAAACTATTAACAAAACAAGAAGTAAAAAAGAGAAGAAGCCGATCACAAATAAATTTTCATATTTGATGTAAATTTATATATTTGATGTAAATTTATGTTTTGTATATCTAAATGTCACTCCATCAATACTTGATTTGGTATCCCACGGAAATAAATAAATAATCATTAATTGAAAAAAATATAAAAAATTTAAATACTTACTAAAAAATTAATAAAAATTATATTAAAAATATCTAAATTTTGAGAAAAATGTTAACTAAAGTATAATTATGAAGGTATGGATTGGAAATTTTACTTATGTTTTTAATTTCTAAAATTCAGAGTAAGTTTGATTTTAGTTTTTTTTTTAAATTAATCATTCTAATTTTTTATATTTGAAAACAGTCACTTCAGTCTTAAAATCTCACAAACTAAAATATTTTGTTGTCTCTTAATTTGAAAGACCAAAAAATAAATTCATTCGGAATTTACAAATTAAGATTAAGAACACAATTAAGTCTTAAAATTATTACATCCTCCACAAGTTATTTGAAAAAAAGGCTCTTTTGTAATAAATAGAAAAATTGGATACTAAATTTAAATAAAAAGCATTAAAAAAATCACAATCTAGTATGAACCTGAATAATAATAATAATAATGACTAATCCCATGTATAAACAAATTAGACACACTTAAGAAGTTACATGAAAAAAAGAAAGACACACTAACTTCTTTAGTGTGTGCAGTGTGGTATTCTTCACTCGCCAAACAAAATCACAATGGCGTCACCAGCGGCGGCGAGGTCGCCGGTATCCGCCAGCGCATCTCCGATCCAACGCCTCTCCACCTTCAAGAATCCCTCCGCCGGCGCAGCCACCGTCGCCACCCCGACGTCCTCGGCCCTCGACTCTCTGGCCTCGGATCCCATCTTCTCCGCCTTCCTCTCCCCTTCCTTCTCCTCCACCTCCTTCTCCTCCGCCGCCCTCTCCTCCGGATCCCCGGCCTCCACCGCCGAGAAGCTCCACCACGCGATCCGCCTCCTCGAGAACCAGCTCCGCTCGGAGGTCCTCTCGCGGCACAACGACCTCCTCTCGCAGCTCTCCTCCCTCCACCACGCCGACCACGCTCTCTCCACCCTCCGATCCGCGCTCTCCTCGCTCCAGTCCTCCGTCCGCCGCCTCCGTTCCGAGCTCTCCGACCCGCACCGCTCCGTTGCCACCAAAACCACTCGGCTCTCCAACCTCCACCTTACCACGGAGCTCCTCCAGCATTCCATCCGCGCCCTCCGCCTCTCCAAGAAGCTCCGCGATCTCATGGCCGCTGACCCCGAAAAACTCGATCTCGCCAAGGCCGCGCAGCTGCACCACGAGATCTTAAGCCTGTGCGAGGAGTACGACCTTGGCGGCATCGACGCCGTGGACGAAGAGCTGAATTGGGTTAGGGAGACCGGAGATTTGCTTCGGAGCGAGGCGATGAAGGTTCTGGAACGCGGAATGGAAGGATTGAACCAGGCCGAGGTTGGAACAGGATTGCAGGTTTTCTACAATCTCGGAGAATTGAAGGTCACTGTGGAGCAGGTGGTGAATAAGTACAAGGGTTTGGGTGCTAAGAGTGTGAGTGTGGCGTTGGATATGAAGGCTGTTACGGGTGGAAGTGGATACGGTCCCGGTGGGATTAGAAGTTCTGGAACGCCCCACATTGGAGGAGGGGCTAAGGCTAGAGAGGCTCTGTGGCATAGGTTGGGGAATTGCATGGATCAGTTGCATTCTATTGCTGTTGCTGTGTGGCATTTGCAGAGGGTGCTCTCCAAGAAACGGGATCCATTTAGCCATGTTTTGTTGCTTGATGAGGTCATTCAGGTGAGGCTCATTGGTTATTGTTTTTGTAGTATCGGAAGGAAATTATGTTGTTGCTTGGATTCATATATGCCTATCTGCATCCATAACACTGACACTTGAATGATTGTTTGTCCTCTGAATGCCAACGTTTGATATGTAGATGATAGGTACTATTTTGTGATTATACTGGGTGCTTCTTTGGTATAATCAATTTACCAATATAATATAGTTGTCTAACAAAAACCCTTGACTTACACAATATGGTGAGCCAAATCTTGGTGTTTGAATTGTTGAAGCTTGGAACTTATAGAAATTGTTAGCTCGAACGGGTTGCTTTCTGTTCACTTTTTACGCATCTGATTTTATCAGTATTGTATTTGGAAACAATTATTGTGTGTGATTCTCTGTCTAAAAGCAGCGGATTATGCTAGAAGTTGAATCAAGTCAATGATTGTTAATTTCTGTATTCAGTTTTGTTCTGAAGAGAATAATTGCTTCCAAATCTTTCCTATTTTGTGGTCTTCTGTTTCCCCTGCTATGCTGTAAAGTTATGGTTAACAGATGCGGGTGACCATACCGTACTACCTATATATAAGTGAAGAGGAAGTAAAAAGATCAAGCTTGATAGCCTGTTGTTTAGCATTTCTGTACAATTATGTAAATATGCTTCCAGCTTTATGCAACATTATATTGTCAGAGACCTTCTATCTTCAAATGAACGTATAGGGTGCAGGGTAGAGAAATGGTAAAATTGCATGCCTGGGCTTTCTCTTCTGAAACATTAACCCACTAAATGGATATGGATTGCATTGAATTGGACGAGAAGAGATTTACTAGCAATTTTTTTCAAAATCTACTCCTCTGTATGTATTCAGAGTGGAATAAGGTGATCAATATTTTAGATGTACAAAGAAGTCGATTTGATTTTTTTAATGAGGAATTTTATCCTAGGTTTGAAAAAATTTGGTATCTCATACCATGTCAAAATAAACAGATTTAATGGACTTCCTAGCTCCTGAGTTTCAATCTTAATTATTTATTATACTTCACAGTATTTAGTCTTCATTGTTCACACTTCCTATTTTTGTATTGGATATTTTTCTCATTTTGTAATGGTTACTGCTGCTGCATAGGAAGGTGATCCCATGCTAACAGAACGTGTGTGGGAGGCCATTACTAAGGCGTTTGCCAGCCAAATGAAGTCTGCTTTCACTGCATCAAGTTTTGTTAAAGAGATTTTTACAATGGGATATCCAAAGCTTTACTTCATGATAGAGAATCTTCTTGAAAGAATTTCACATGACACAGATGTCAAAGGAGTATTACCAGCTATCAATTCGTCTGGGAAGGAGCAGATAATTTCAGCCGTTGAAATATTCCAGAATGCATTTTTGGCTCATTGCTTGGGTCGCCTTTCAGATCTAGTGAATTCTGTATTTCCAATGTCTGGTCGTGGTAGTGTACCCTCCAAGGAGCAGATATCAAGGATTATAACACGCATTCAGGAAGAGATAGAAGCTGTTCAGGTGGATGCACGTTTAACTCTTCTTATTTTGCGTGAAATTGGCAAGGTTTTAATTCTTCTGGCAGAACGAGCTGAATACCAGGTAAACAGATATGAAATTATTGTATCTAAGGTGTTCTATGCTGTTCAGTGAATTTTTAAGCACTACATCAATTGGTTAAGAAAAGAATTTGATGCTATCTCGCTGATGGGCTTTCAGGAAGGCTACCGAGTTAGCTGTTATATAACTTTCACACTTTTGAAACAAAGAACATTTTTACAAGGAAATAATGGGTAGACAGAAGAAGGAAAATCAGTTTGGCTGCATGCATCTATTATATTAATATTAATGAATTGCTAACTGCATGCATCTATTATATTAATATAAATGAATTGCTAACTGCATGCATATATTATATTCCTATTAATATTATTGAAAAACAATTGTTTGTTCTTTCATTTAGGAGTTTATATGTGTTGTATTATTGGTCTTGTACTGTATCACATTCACTCTGTACTGTTGTGGTTATCAGCAACCATTCAAGTATTTAACTTACATTCTCATATTTCTTTTTTGGTGTATTAAATAATTAATAATTTGGCTAGACGTATGCAATATTTTACTGATATTACTACCTGAAAGTGTTATCACTGGTCATGATATGGTGACGTAATGCCTGATGATAGGTAGTAAACTACCTAAAAGTGCTAATGCTGTATGTTTTCTCTGGAGCTTAAAGGCTCCCCTCCCCTTTCATTGTGTACGAGACTTGCAATATTTACAATTCCTAAGTTTATTTTATTCAAGAGAAGGGATGAAGCCTATAATATAAACATAATTAATTACTAATATTTAATTAATCGTTTTCATTGTTATGGCAGATATCCACTGGTCCTGAATCACGTCAAGTAAGTGGCCCTGCAACACCGGCACAGCTCAAGAACTTTACATTGTGTCAGCATCTTCAAGATGTTCATACAAGAATATCATCTATGCTTAAAGGGATGCCTAGTATTGCTGCAGATGTGTTGTCTGCTTCATTAGGTGCAATATATGGTGTTGCCTGTGATTCTGTAACATCTTTATTCCAGGCAATGCTGGATCGTCTTGAGTCTTGCATATTGCAAATACATGATCAGAACTTCGGAGTGCATGGAATGGATGCTGCTATGGACAACAATGCATCACCTTACATGGAGGAGCTCCAGAAGTGTATTCTTCATTTTCGCAGTGAGTTTCTATCAAGGTTGTTGCCTTCCAGAAATTCTGTAGGTCCTGGGACAGAAAACATATCCACCAGGCTTGTCCAGAGTATGGCTTCACGGGTTCTAGTATTCTTCATCCGACATGCTTCCCTTGTCAGACCACTTTCAGAATCAGGCAAGTTGAGGATGGCTAGGGATATGGCGGAATTGGAGCTAGCTGTGGGCCAAAATTTGTTCCCTGTTGAGCAACTTGGTGCACCATATCGAGCACTTAGAGCATTTCGTCCACTTATTTTCTTGGAAACATCCAGTCTTGCATCATCTCCTCTTCTTCAAGATCTGCCACCTAATGTCATACTTCATCATCTGTATACCCGTGCTCCTGAAGAATTGCAGTCACCACTGCAAAGAAACAAACTAACACCATTGCAGTATTCATTGTGGCTAGATTCTCAATGGGAGGATCAAATCTGGAAGGGCATCAAAGCAACACTTGATGATTATGCTACAAATGTGAGGAGCAGAGGGGATAAGGAGTTTAGCCCTGTTTATCCTCTCATGCTTCAATTGGGTTCCTCTTTGATTGAAAAGGATCAGACTTCCTCAAAGTCTTGATCCAGTAAATAATTTGTAGTCTAGCAAATTCAACCACATCAGCGACTTCCCATATTTGCTCTTGAGAGTTGTTGAAAGGGTTTTGTTGCGGAAACACGATCAAGAGGCTGCTAGTTCTGCTAGCAAGCATTGAGGTACAAGCGTTTAAGTGATTTGTAGTTTTTTTTTTTTTTCCTTTTCCTTTTTTCATTTCTATTCTTCTTCCCTCTTTCTTTTTTTTCTTTTTAAATGGAATTACTGTTGTTGGTTAATCTCCATTTTCCTGATTAATTGTTGTTATATTCAATGTAGAGAAATATAGATTTTTTATGGAAGGTAGAAACAAGTGCGGTAGTATACTCCTCGTGATTAATGGACATGTAATAGATTATTTTATCATTCTTTACCTAGGTTTGCAAATCTCTCCACGCACGGTGTAAACTATATGTTAAAGTACATGTTATTTGTTTTTAATATAAACCTGAAGATCCTATCGAAGTATAGGTAAGTATGCTATGTTTTATAATAGTGAAGGCTAATTAAATGGATGCTAAGCTTTTTTCATCAATAAAATTTCCAATAATTATATAAAAAATTCAAGCACATCAGGTTGTGGACACCCTAACTAGAGTAAGACATCCTCATTCTCCTGAAGCTTCTCTAGAAAGAAGTCCACTTTAGAACTTTATCCTCTTCTGAAGTGTACATTTCCTCGCCTTATATCCAAAACCCATGATTATGATAACCTCTTTTGTCGCATCCTAATTCATGACAATATATTGATGATTGAGTGTGCCCGAACGCTTTCATCGAACTTTCTCGGATATCTTCCTCCTCCCTCAATCGAGCCCAGGTGATGAATAAACCCAGAACCTAGTAATGTCGGGATAAACTATTATATATGATTGGATGGTGGTGAAGAACCTTCCAGCTTACTTTTCAACGAAAAATGCATTTTAATTAGTTAATTTATTTAAGATTATTAGACTGAGTTTTATTTTGCAACCAATGTTATGCGAAAGAAAAGACATTTCTATTGAGAGTGATATCAATTCAATCACATGCCATTCACCTAACAACAGAAAGAGGGTTTCTTTAATTATTATTAGGAGTTCTCTTCTCACGATGGAGTAAAATAAATTAAGTGAAGTCCAGTTCTTTCGTGAAAGAGTTAGATGTGAAAGGCACATAAAAGAAATTGATATTGTTCCTAAATGACCCAAGGATTATATCAAACTCCAGAAGGCGTGCGCCCATATTCCTACTTTTGTTTAAAAGCTTTAAAACATGGCATATAAAGACTTGAAAGCAAATAAAAACAAGCATAGTGGAACTAAAATCTTTTAAAGTAATCTACAAAATCCATTATCAACTTGGCTTTCCTTGTGCTACGTGCGAAGGACCTATGTTCTCCATGTCATCCATCTTCTCTGCTATGTCATTACTCTTGCGAGCATACAGTTGAGAGATCCAATTGTTCACTCCAAAGCCAGCATCCTTCAAGCCAGATAATTGAGGTATCCAACTCTTCAAATCAGTACCTGAAATCTTGTCATTGCCATCCTGAGTTTCGCAGACAAATCCTACCTCTTCTCTAGTATTTCTATGACTCATGTCTGGTAGAATAGAAGGCAGATTGAATAGATGAGATACTTGAGAAGGTGTAGAAGAGTATAAAGATCTAAGTTGCCTGCTGACATAGTCACTGCCGTTATTATACATATGAGGAACCCATTTGCCCACTGCAAAACCAGCATCCTTCAAGCTAGATAACTGAGGTATCCAACTCTTCAATTCTACTTCTGAACTCTTGTCACTATCATTGCTAATGCTCCCTTGAGTTTCACTACTCGAAGGGAACATAGATTTAAGAATATTCCATTTCCAGATAAATTCTTGCCTTTCTCCAATATTACTGAGATTCATAGCAAGTGTAACGAAAGGTGGATTTAATAAATGTGTTGCTTCCCAATGAGTACTGGTGTATAAATGCCTAAGCTTCCCGCGTATGTGTTCCCTGTCATGGATAGTATGCACAAGTTCGGCATCACTTGGCCACCATTGCTCTAGGCCATGAGTTGCAAGAAATTCCTGTTTTTCTTTGGAGACAACAAACAACTTTGCTCTAAGTTGCCGATTTGTAGGATCCTTATTCTCCTCGATCATCTTTTCTTTTGTGCCACCATTCTTGTTGTAAACATTCAGATAAGAAACACATTTCACCACCCAAAAGCTAGCATCCTTCAAGCGAGAAAACTGAGGTATCCAACCCTTTAAACCTACACCAAAAGTATTGTCTCCATCATTGCTGACTTGAGCTTTTCCACTAGAAAGGGGCACAGATTTTAGTGTATTCCAGACATAATTAGTCGTTTCTCTAATGTTAATATGATTCATGGCAAATGAAACAAAATGTGGATAAAGTAAAAGTATCACTAGTGAAGGTGTAGCAATGTTCAAAGAACTAAGTTGCTTGCTCATGAGTTTGCAATTATGGATATCCTACTCAAGTTCTGCATCACTTGACAACCATTGTTTCAGGCTATGCGCCTCAAGAAATTCCTGGTTTTTCTTTGAGACAACAAACAACTTCGCTACATTTTCTCCATCTGCAGGAACCATATTTTCCTTGTCTGCGATCTCTCTGGTTCCATCAGTATAAAAGTAAAGGCAACTGATATAGTCATTGCTGTTAATATACAAATGAGGAACCCTATTTCCAACACCAAAACTAACATCCATCATACTTGATAACCGACGCTTAAATCGCTTCACACTTGTACCATAAGTCTTGTGTCCATCATTGCTAACTTGAACTTCATTACCTGATGCAAACATAGATTTAAGTCCATTCCAGACATAGTCTGCCTTTTCTCCAAGATATCCAATATTCATGGCTAGTGAAACAGAAGGTGGATTAAATAGATGTGCCTCCACATTAATCCCTTCTTTTGCTAGCTCTTTTCCCACCTGAAGACCAAATCCAGCCCCCAAGGAATGCCCTGCAATGCAAACATTCCTGCTTCCATGTGTATCAGAAACTGATAGCACTGCCTCCAAAGTTTCTTTAAACCTGAAAGAGCCCTTCAAGCTTTCCCAAGCAGCAAAACGGATGTCATCTTCAATATCTCTTCGCCTTGTATGGCTTCTGAGTAATGTTCCTCTGAGAGCCAAAACAGCTTTAGGTGCACCATTTGGTCTAATCGGTACAAAGTCAGCCAATGCTGCAGATCTATCCCATTCAAATATTGCACCAAAAATAGATCCATCCCTTTTATCAATCAATTTGTGGGTGAGCTTGTACTTCAAGGGCATCCACCAACTTGGAGCAAGAGCATTTTCCTGTGTTCTGTTCTCCTGTCTATCAAGTTCAAGCATGTAAACTGCCTTTACAAGGCTAGCCATGGCCACTCGTTTATAATCTGCATCCTTCCTGCATAGGACAAAATAATTATTGGTAACGCCCGTACATAATATCTGTCTCTGACCCTCAAACAAATCCTGTTTTTTGTCTCTCATTTATGAAAAAGTGTCATGTATGATTCCTATTTCGATAAATGAACATTTGGTAAAAGATAAGCACCAGGTGTAATACGTTTATAAGTGAGGGACCAGGATAAAAATTTATTTTTGAGGGACCAAATATGAACGTTGTCTTATTTGGAGTGAATTTATATAACCTATCAGAAAACACTGATAACCCATATGGTAAAGTTTGAAACTTTATACCCGTGTTGCAACCCATTGTGCTGACATCCTCAAAATGCATGCAAAAAAAAAAAACTTGAGACTTACAAAACAAGAAATCGCTCATGCTATTACCACCAAGCAGCAACAAAAGTGTTGTCAAGGATTATGAACTACATGAGTGAAAAACTAAACTGATCTGAGAACTGACCAGCAAGAATTGATAAGGTCCCTCCAAGTGAAGCTTCTCAAATGGGGAGGGACAGCTGGCTTGCCATCAAGATGAGTTTCAGGTGGAACCACCATCACAGTGTGCTGCAACTTTATCTGTTTTTTCTATTCCTGCCCGCTTTGCATTATTGCGTCCACGGTAAATGGTCTACATTCATTTTTATATACGTTTTTTTTTTTTTTAAAAAGGTACTTATATTTTAAAACGTTTAAATATAAATATAAAATATAAGGTGAGATATTTTAATATTCAAGTAATAATAAATATAAATATAAATAAGATTTCAAAATAAAATAATATATTAAATGATTATATAAATTAGTAGAAATTTCAAGATATGATTATCTACTCTGTAAAACGTTGTCTATTAGACTGACTTAACGAGCAGCCTCTTTTCATTTTCCAATAATGTTAGGTTGGGAATTGGAAGCACTACTTTGAATACCAGTCTTTTCCAATAATGGTTTTCCAATGAGTTAATCCATGATGCATAAAAAGTTTTTTCTTGCATTTTTTTTAATCCATAATTTCAGTGTTGAGATTAATTTAATTAAACACGTTTTATTACTATTAATTTCTATCTTACCAATTATAGTCTTATATATTTTATTCTTTAATTAATTTATATAAAAATATATAAATATATTTCTAAACTTATTATGAGTCTCGTCTCGTAACTTTTATTTTCACTCTTAATATACACATGTAGAGATAGAACTCAGAGAAATATAGTTTAGAAGATAAAGTAGAATAATAATCATTAATTTAAAAAATAACTATTATAATTATAATTAATTTTATAGTTTATTAGAGGAGCCAAATCTTAAATCTGGTGTTTTATTCTATTTTAAATTACATTTGACCCCTTTTCCTTATGAATTTACTTGGGAAGGAGTAGCAGTGTATAAAGATCTAAGCTGCCTGCTTATGAGTTTGCTGCTATGGATAACCTGCTGAAGTTCTGCATCACTTGACCACCATTGTTCCAAGCCATGAGCCTCAACAAACTTCTGTTTCTCCTTAGAGACAACAAACAGCTTTGCTGCAACTTCTCCCTTTGTACTTCCCATAGTTACTTTTGTGCCACCACCATCATTGTAATAGCAACATATATAGTCACCACTGTTAACATACAAATAAGGAACCCATTTTGCCAAACCAGAACCAGATGGTTGAGGCATCCTACTCTTCAATCCTGCACCTGAGTTTATGTCTCCATCATTACTGATTTGAGCTTCATTAACATAGGGAAGCATGGATTTAAGTCTGTTCCACACAAACTCAGCCTTTTCTCCAATAGTTTTGAAACTCATGGCTAGTGAAACAGAAGGTGGATTAAACAAATGTGCTTCCACATATATCCCTTCTTTTGCTAGTTCCTTCCCAACTTGAAGGGCAAAACCAGCTCCCAAGGAATGTCCTGCAATGCAAACATTGTTGCTTCCATATTTACCAGAGATCAATTTTAGTACCTCCAAAGCTGCTTTAAACCTCACAGAACCCTTCAAGCTTTCCCAAGCAAGAAAACGGAGGTCATCTTCAATGTCTCTTCTCATTGTAGGGCTTTTGAGTAATGTTCCTCTTAGTGCTAAAACTGCTCTCGGGGCACCACTTGGTCTAATTGGTATCAAGTCAGACAGTGCTGCAGATCTGTCCCATTCAAGAATTGCACCAAAAATGGATCCATCTCTTTCATCAATTAGTGTTTGTTTAAGCTTGTACTTGAAGGGAATCCACCAATTTGGAGCAAGAGTGTTTCCATGTGTTCTCTTCTCTTGCCTATCAAGTTCAAGCAAATATACTGCCTGTATAAAACAGGCAATGACAGTTCTCTTGTAATTTGCATCTTTCCTGCATTACATTAACAATATCAGCCTTCATGTATGTTTCTAAAGAATGTGATGGAAACTAAAACCATAAAACCTTTCCATCAAATTTGACTAATGAAGGATAAAGGGATCTTGCCAGAGTTAATGGCAACAACAAATTCATACAATAAAAGATCCATTTTATAGACCAAAATTTAAGATGACCTGGTTAGCTCTAAAAGAGAGAAAAAAAAACTTCTAAGGGTGTTTTTGGAGTTGTCAGAAATCACTTTAATGCAGAACCAACAGAGTATCAGTGTGTGGTTCAATGTACCTTTTTTCCTCTTTTTGATGTTGTTCCAGACACCCACTAAAAGAAATCCACTGTGCAAATCTTTAAATGCTTTTTTTGGTTCTGTGGTGTAAATATTATAGTTTATGAGAAGTGGTTACTATGATTTTCTTAGAAGTCCCTTTCAGAAAGCGGATACATTGAGCTATTATTTTTCTAAAACAGGGCTGGATTAAACCGAGGTAGTGCAAATTAAGCTAATTCATAACGCCAAGTGAACTAGTTCAATCTCTATCCAAGCAAAATCTCAGTATAAAATAATCAAAAGGATAATACTATATTAGGTCCCCAACACTCTGTTCCAAATGCTTAAAAAATGTTACTAAGAAATAAGGTATCATGGTGAAGATTACAACAAACAGACACTGAACAAAAAATTATAACTTGGAAACCGAAAAAATAGCGGTTCTTGGTTCACAGCGCAAAGAGAACCATAAAAGTACATATGATTAACCTCTGCAGATTTGGAAAATCAGTCATTTCTATCTTTTAGGTCTTGGAAATCCAAACAACCCATTTCTATTTCAATATGATGAACAAAATCAGTTGATAAATTATACTATATTTTCATTGCTTCAATGATCAGAAACCGAAAATTCAAAAACTTTGGAAACCCATTTGGTAAAGTTTACAACTTCACACCGACATGTTCCACCCCATTGTTCTAACATTTTCAAAACCCGATCAGCAAACGTGGAGGAAGAATTCGTCCAAACAAAGACATTTCACACGACAAACTAGCAAACTTAAAAAATTTCCACATCAAAGTTAAGCGATAGAAAAAGAGTGATGAAGAATGAGGAAATGCAAGAGACCAAATTGAAGTGAGAATTGAAATGGGCAATTACCAACTTGAAATGATAAGGTCCCTCCAATTAAGGGAAGCGAAGTTGCGAGGGCCAGAGACATGAAAGGCATATGGGTGAGATTCAGAAGGAACAACCTGCTTGGCCATTAACGTAGTAAAGAACAGCACAAACCTTGTTGGTTTCTTAATGTTGTTGTTTGCATTGCATGGTGAGGGAGAAAGTGATGATGGTGTGCTTCTTCTTAAGGAAAGGTGCCAACTTGCTTAAGGTTACGCGTAGGAAGTGTTTGGGTCCATGTGAGTTAAAAGCTGCTTATAGCTTTTGCGTCAGTTAACGTGGAAATTAGAGTATTGACTCTCAAAACACACACCAATAGAGTTAATTTATATATAGCAGAGGAAACACGCTTTAGGTGTCCATTTCTTTTAAATTTAAATAATACAATTTTAATATATATATATATATATATATATATATATACATATATATAATTCTGAAAAATAATAAAAAATTAAAAATAATTGTATGAAAATTATTTTAAGTCAAATATTATGGATTTTTATCAAATAAAAAGTTATTTTATTGATTAAAAGATAAATTACAATAAAGATGGTTAAAAAATGTGGAATGAAAAATGACAATAATTGTTATTATAAGTAATATTCCCTTTAAGATAAAATTATTAAATAAAAAAGAACAGTAGGACTGGTAAAAAATCATAATTGTCTGTATTTGTATTTTTAAAAATTTTAACAAATAATTCAAGTGACCACTAGATATTATGATTAAAAAATTATAAAAAAAGTGAAACAAATGTTTTAAAATATATTTTAATTTTTTTTTCCTATTTGTTCTATGTATGTGATGTCAAAAAATTAAAATTAAATAAAAAAATTAAAAATTAAAAATTATGATACATGAACCATTAAAAGTAAACTAATTATATAAAAAAAAACTAATGATTATAATATATAAGATATTAAAAAATAAAAGTTAAAGGAAATGGTTGCATAAAATTAGCAGCCACTTTTATGCCGTAGAAAAATTATTACACTTTATAAATTAATGATATAGATATATTCATTTTCTATACTTGTTTAAATATTTGCGATTTGAATTAAATTAACCAAGCCGAAGAATACATGCTGCGGTTGCTTTATGTACGTGCTTTTCAGTGGAATTGGAACTTATTCTCCTCCAAATAAACACGGCCATGGCATTCTATTCTTTCAAATGTTTTTTCTTTTATTATTTTTGTGTATTCCAAAAAATGAACTTTTAAAGTTATCTATTTAATTGTAAGTTGGAAAGAAAAAAAAAGTTGTGGAACCAAAAATTATGGTATTTTCAATTGGAACCAACAAGTTGATAGAATACATACCACTGCTTTATTTCGGTGGAATTGGAACTTATTCTGTGCCAATGCCATTCTATTGTTTTATTTATTTATTTTTTGTATTGTATAAAAATAAGACATCTTTAATAAGTAATTGATTAAATAAGTAGATAGATTGACTCAAAAATTAAGAATGAGGAATGGGCTTACAAAGTATTTGAGAGTAAAATGAAAGGATTTGAAGAGTTATACATTAAAGTGATTTCTAAAAGAGATGGTGTTAGAAAGGAATATTATTGGATAATTTATTTTATTTGTTTGGTTACAGGACAAAGTAAAAGATGCCAAAGACAATTTTATTTAGATAATTTGATTTTCTTTTCACAACAAATTAAATATGATTTGCTCAACCTAATTTATGTATAGTTATTCTGCTGTTTGTGCCTCCAAACACACCATTTCTTTTTTTCAATCACAAACCTTTCTCTTTTCTTTTTTGGCATTTACATGCTTTTTCTGATTTTTTTTTTTTCCAAACAGATATTTGTTCTGTGTGGTACCCAAATGGGAAAACTCTATTAGAATATAGTTCAGGAAGATTAGTAATTAACTTGGGGGAAGAATATCAATTCAAAATTACTAACTTCGTTATGATTAAATTGTACTTAAATCAGCAATAACTAGACATACATTTTATTATTAGATAACATATTAAGCCATAATTCCACTAGCAAATACTATAGTAAATTGACATTGTGGCCTTATTTATTGAAAGAAAAAGAAAAAGTTTTTGAACGGTGGAGATTTATTAGAAGAGTGATTGTTGTGGTCCAGCACAGAACTAGAATCCTCCACAGATAATATTTGTGGCAGGGAAATGCCGCCTTTGTTCCAGTTAAAAGAAAATGCAAAGCTGAAACCAAAATGAATGAATGAATGAATGGCATTAGCAACTAACTCAAAAAATCACTGCATGGCCATCAATCTCCCTTCTGCTTCTCTTCACTCAAAGCCTTCCTTTCTCACACACAAACACAACAACCCCATCAAATTCTACCACCCTTCTTCTTTCCTCACAACATCTGCTCAAACTCAAAGGACTGACAGTACTGGAATCTCACAGGAAGATTCTTCTTCTGGAAATGGTATATATGCTAACAATTCCTATCATTGCATTCAAATATTGGCTTAAGGAGATTACTATGAATTTCCATACAAGTTTTTTTATGTTTGTTTATAGATATAAAAGAAATTTATGCTTTCTTGGATGATTGGAACTCCACTAATGTTCAGAAAAGTAAGAAATTATGTCAGATGTATTTTAGTATTTGTTGCTTCCACGTGGCTACAAGGGGAGAAATGAATCTGAACTTTTATTAAATTTGAAATATTTGCAATTTAATGTTTTTATCTTAGCAGCTGAAATTTCTATGAGGTTCTTATAAATTTTACTATACGAAGTTCTTTTTCATGTCTGACTTGGCTTTTGAGGACCTGTGTTGCTAGGATCTTTGTCTTCTTCTCGTGCCCAGTTGGATCTTTTGGAGCAGCTTACGTCTACAAGCTCACCAAACAGTGGTATTTAAGCTAACATCTTCTTCTATTTAAATCAATGATATGTGTAGAGGAGACAAATTAGTTGTCTTCTGTTCTTGTTGTAATGCCTTTTTTTATCCCTGTTTTAAGGCCATTTTCTGTGTTGTTGTGAACTTTTTTAGTTTAAATGAATGAAATGTGCTGAAGATATACACAGGGCTGGAGAATGTGTTTGTTCTATTATCATTAATGAAAAAAAAAAAAGGCTTAAAGAAAACAAGTGAAAGCAAGAGTATAGGTACCTTTGAAACCACAAGGTTCAAAGTAAATATATTGCTGCCACATCATTAAAATATCATGGAACTATGAAAAACTTCACTTTGATGCTACCTTATCCCCTCTTGTAACCGCATTGTATACAAATTTAGAGTAGAAACAATAATAGTGGTATCACTTAGTACTATTAAGCATAGATCAAATTCATGGTAAAATTTGGCGGATGTAATAAGAGTTGTTAGTCCAAGGTTATGTGTTTGGCAAAGTAGTTGTATAGGAGGACAATAATTAGCATTTTTCCTTAATTTGAAGTGGCCTAACTTTACAAGTTATTTTGATTAATCAGTTGTGAATGCACCCTTTCTTTCTCCTTCAACATAATTTCTCGCTAAAGGGAGATATAAGGTTAGTTTGTGATAACATATTAGCAACCGACATCAGATAAAAATCAGCAAAAACTTTTCACTTAAGTGTAAAAAATCTGCATTTTTGGCATATGATAATGTATCTTTTCTCCCCCATCTTACATTGTCCAACTTTTTTAAATTCTCCCATGCCTTTTATCTCTCTATGTTATGAATCACTCCTGAAATGCATGTTTGTGCCTTCATTTATGTGAAAGAATGGAAATTTTACAGCCATGTATGTTTATTACCTCTTTCTAATAGTTGGTTCTTCTCCTACTCTTTAACTTCCAAAAATGGATAACAGATTGGAACATTTCTGGTTTATAGGCTATGAAAGTGATGGTAGCTCTCGGAAACTTACAATAAGAGAGCAGCTTGCGCAGCTGGTTGGAGAAAGGGATGATGATTTCAGCATACCCCTAGGCAAAAACTTGAAGAAAGTGAGTGCAAAGTTCTTGACCATTTCACAAAAGAGAAATATCAGGAGACAAGCTTACCTGAATGAAGTGTCCCAAAGGAATGATTCAGTTTTCTTTGCAACCATAGGAGCATTTGTGATTCTTCCACCTTTTATAATACTAGGAATAGCTATATTAACGGGCTATGTACAGCTTTTTCCTTGAAATGTAATACAATTAAGATACTTAGTGATACATCAATGTGATATTAATAGAAATATCTTAGCTTAATATTTGTTTTCTCCTGTTTGGTTAGAAAGTTCTCTTATTTTGAAATGCTTATAAACACTGACTAACAGTGTCCCTAAACCTTGGAAAAAATCTGAGCAATATGTCGTTCTATTTCCATGTATTTCCATGAGTATACCAAAAAAATATCAGAGCTGATTGTTTGGAGAACACTACAAAAAATGCAATCACAAGAAGATATTACAAACTTTTCAATGAGTGTGCCTTATCTGTAAAAAAAAAAAAGAAACTAACAGAAACATATTTGATCTCATGGAAAGAAATTCAAGTCCATCAGTGTCCTTATCTGTTTCAAATACTTGCACACATGGCAAAGCATTGAGACATTTTTCTTAGCAAGTGTGATAAGTAGGAATCAGTAGTTTGTACTCAGTTGTCCTAAACCGCTCCTTGGTTTTGTATGTAGACCCATTTTTCTTGAAGAAGGTAGACGATCACAATCAAACATATCTGAACACTGAAAAGTATATTCCAAGTTCTTATGCTTTTAGATGTTTTTTCTTGGTAGGCTTGTAAACCAAGAAAGACATTCAGGACACCCAGTAATGACACTGCAGTTCCCATTATCCAGTGTGCAAAGAACCACAGACTTCTTCTTTTGGATCCCCTGTGAAGAACAAGGAAATAATTGTACCCTAATCATCATTCTTTGTAAGCAGAAAATTGTAGCAGTTAAGAAAGCTGGTTCTCTACAACATATGAACATAGAACATGCAAAATCTTTATATAAATTTAGAGGACATGAAAAGTGTAACTGCATTGCCTAAGTTTGGTGTTTAGCTAAGGCTAAATGGCCTAATCCAATAGATTGCATGCATTTTCTAAACAAAAGGCAACTCAGTGGTTCACCTTTGTGGTCGAAAAATACCAACTAGAACTTGCAGCCACATAATACCATATAATGCTACCCCTAATCTTTGATGGCTATTGTTGAAGGAGTTGTTGAAGTTTCTTATGGACATGATTGCTCCTGCAGTAGCAAGAAGTACCGCAAGCTTCTGTTGAACAGAAATACAAACGTGCAAATAATTAATAGAAAGGATTAATGCAAGAAAGCTTTAAAAAAAAAACTATTTACTTAATGGTATACCAAAATTTACTAATGACTTTCTTTTAACTTGACCTAAGACTTGGTTGATAATACAGACAAAAGCATAATTGCATAGTTCTTTTCACATGCTCTAGTAAAAAATGAGACAAAGAAAGCCTGGAACTTCCAATAACCAAGAAGATTATTTCTTAAAGCTCCTTTCTTGTCTTCAAAGCATTCATTATAGTCCTTTTCAATAAACAAACCCTACTTGACCTTATGTAGTGACTAACAAGTTAGACAAATAAATTAACTGCAAATCTGGAATCTTGCTATTCTTATCTCCATTCCACCATCATTAAAAGTTAATCAGTGGGACAACTGGCCCTTTTAAACTAAATTGAAACCTTAATTAATTGTTCTTTTCCACTACCAATATGGGTTGCCAAGCAAAGGGATAAGAAACTAATAAACTATACAAAAAACAAATGTGATATTTGAAATACAAATGTAACAGGGGTTTAGATATACTTTCCTGCAAAACTGCATGAACATAGAATGTGATTCTAAGCCTTCTTCGGTTCCCCTCTCTGTTGGACAGTCTAATGACTAGTATACCAACAGGCATCAAGAATGCCATTGAAGCCCACAAGAGAAGTCCATGTAATGTGATTTCGAATTGAAGTCTAGGACTCATCTTCACACATGAATCAGTTACAAAATAAAAAGTAGAGGTTTATAACTAAAATGATAGCAATGTAGACAAGAGTCAGAGTAAACACAATGATGTCACCAACTTGATTGAACAAAATTAGGAAGAATACTAGGTAGGAATGAAATACCTTCGTGTTATGGTCTTTTCTGCTTGAATGTCTGCCTTTAGCTTTCATGTGCTCTTCAGATGCACTAACAATGAGAAACATGACGAAAACAATACTTACTTGAAAGAGGAATGCACCGAGCTGTTGCTGAACTCCCATTAATCCTTCTTTTGTTGAAAATATAATGATGACCAACCAACTCAATCTCCAATGCTAGTGAAGAAGACTTAACAGCAGAAAAACTGTGGCATTCTGTGTGCTTGAGAAATATTCATAGCACCCTTAACCTTTTTCTCAGCTAGCACAAGTAATCAACTTTGACCAAATCAGGATAGAATTACATCATCTTGAAGCAAGAGTTAACTCGTCAATAAGCCGAAAATAGATAAAGTTTTAGTCTTGATGATAATTATATATTCCAGCTTAAAGTGACAATCTTTGAATATAATAGGCTAATAGCAGGGATTGTTGCATGAAAAATGATGGTTATGAAAGTGGGGTGTGTGGGGATACATAATGAGGTAAGATTTCAAACTAGTGGATGTGGGGTTAACTTTCACAAGCTTTTTGAGTATATGGTAGAGAATGTGGAGCTTCAGAAAAAGGAAAAGAAAAAAAGCGTGTCAGATTTCGATGGAGTTCTGAAGACAAAGTGGGTCGCTTTAGACTTCCCTGGTAAACACTATCTTCTGTTTCCCATGTTGAACACACATTATTATAACATGTTTGAGAGAAACATGCTCGTTCTCAGACCAAATGCTTGTTCAGAAAAATTCCTTTCTTATTTTTTTATGGTTCATAACAAGTCTTGTTGTTTTCATGCAACTTCGTTGTTAGTATTTTTCCATAATTTCAAACCACCAATATCCATCTCAAGGAACTATAGATTAGCCTTTTCTTTGTTGGTGTTACTACTATTTAATTAATCTTAGATACTTTACATTGTTTTAGCCAAGTTTTCAGCAGCGTTTCCACTAATTATTACTAGAGACCTGCAACTAGAAGTTTTTAAGTGTGTTTGATAAAACTACAAGCAACCTACCGCAAAATACCATAAAATCTACTGCTGAAGTCATAAAATATATAAAGATAACTATTGATATTTCTCGATAATTGATAATGAATAAAGAAAACTAGTTATAACTGTTAACTAAATGATGAGTATCAGTGTTATATATAAATTAAATAATATTCAAATATATTTCATAAAATATTTTAACCATTTTATTTTTTTGTTTTCAGCCCATGTTTTCAATTTTTTCTTATATTGGACTTTTACTTTCTGCACCCAAATGGATGAAATGACTCAATTAGCTGTCACCGTTAAGAAAAAGAACAAAAGTAATGTCCTTCTTGAAAGTTCTTTCAAAAACAAATCTATGCCTTCATTCTAGAAGGCAATTTAGAATTTACACGATGGGAAATTTGTTTTGGAAATCATATTCTAAAAAGATTCTTCCAAAATGTAATTTATGTGTTATGAAAATTATTTCATGTAAAACATATTTCATCGTATATTTCATGAATTTGGATAGTGTGTGATCAGTGTGATAATGGTAGATAAAAAAATATTCCTTCCCTACCATTTTAACTCTTTTTTTTTTCTTTTTATATTTTCCTACCCAATGCTTAAACCCTTCTTATTTTCTTTTGGTTCCCCTATTAATTTAGAAATCTCTATGATATAAAACTATGTCTATTTTCCAATTCATTGAATCCCTTCTTATTTTCTTTCGGTTTACAATCTAGATCTCCTTTCGACATCCAATAATTTCATTTTCTTTTAATTTAATTATTTATACTTTTATTTTTGATATCCATATATATGAAATTCCCAAACAAGTTACGTTAATCCATCTAGGTTAAACGTGTCAACTCATCTAATTAAAAAAATTGGATTTCTTTAATTTTTTTTTATTATACTTCAAAATTGACTTAAATTTTGAATTACAATAATAGTTAAAAAAACAATCTAATAACATAAATATATATATATATATATATATATATATAATATTTATAAATGACAATTTTAAATATTATATTAATAAATATATCAAACATAAAATTCTGTGAGAGAATTCGGTATATATTAGAAAAAATCTAAACTCTAAAAAACATATATTTGAATAAGCTTAGGACAAGTAACAAGTAAAAAAATCAAAAAAATGTAATGAAAGATATTTGGAACAACAAAAAGGAATTTTGATGCTGATATAATGTAGTGGCGTCTGTATAGTTTATTGCATTTGCGGTTTGTAAATATTTAAATTGTTGTAAACTGATCGGTTTGATCTTTTATACTAAAAGTATGGAGTAAGGAACTGAACGTAGCCCTTGAAGAAGGGTAAATCAGATAAATTTGTGTTGTTCACATTTTGATAGTTCTTGTTGATTTTTTAATTTTTCAGAATCTGTTAAAACTTGTTAATTGAATTGATTGCTTAACATTTTAAGTATTTTTGAAAACATATATTTGTTTTAAATACTGTCAACTGAAGTTATTTCTGAAACTATACCATTTTTTAATTAACTGGGTTTATTTTGATCAGTCTGATTTTTCAGAAAAACTAATTTTCTTTTAACTTTAGTTTTCAAACCTGAAGTAGAATTTGTTTTTTAAAATCTATTTTTTAACTAGTTTACTCGTACTCAAGTTATTTCTGAAACTATACCATTTTTTAATTAACTGGGTTTATTTTGATCAGTCTGATTTTTCAGAAAAACTAATTTTCTTTTAACTTTAGTTTTCAAATCTCAAACAGAATTTGTTTTTTAAAATCTGTTTTTTAACTAGTTTACTCGTTTTCAAAATTAAAATTTATCTTCAGTTTACTAATTCTGTGTGATTATTATTATTTTAGAATTTGTTTTGAATTTTTGAACTTTTCAGAATTTGTTTTTCAGGATTTGTTTTGAATTTTTGAACTTTTCATATTTTCATATCATTAGAATTTGTTTTGTTTTGAATCTTTGAACTTTTCATATTTTCATATCATCTTCGTAGTTTTAAAAACTTTCCATATTTTCATATCATCTTTGTAGTTTTTTAAAAGATTTTTCATTCCTCCCACTAAAAAGTACATTTTCAAAATTCTTTAAATAACTTATTGACTTATTTTTTCATATGATCATAAACTTATTGACTTTGTTCTTATATTTTAAGAAGACACGGACATTTTCTATATTACTGTCCAAGTTGAAACAATGTGGACTATTTTCTATATTATTGTCCAAGTTGAACCAATATCTACCAATATCTACCGTTCTTGAGGGAGTATTAACAGAACTTAAGATGCTTAAGATGGTATAACTGAATTAGTTATTTCAGTTAGTTATTATTATTATTATTCAGTTTAAACTGTTAGTTGTTATTTATTCATAATATTCATTTTTATGAATCATTATTGTCCAAGTTGAACCAATATCTACCGTTCTTGAGGGAGTATTAACAGAACTTAAGATGGTATAACTGAACTAGTTATTTCAGTTAGTTATTATTCAGTTTAAACTGTTAGTTGTTATTTATTCATAATATTCATTTTTATGAATCATTAACGACGGAGATTAGTAAAAAGATTTTGTATGTTTGATTGATTAACAGCTTTATATGTTTGATTATAAATATTTATTACCTAAAATCAGAGAGGAAAATTCCACACAACAAATTATAAATACAGAATCGAACAAAAAATGTATTCACTATCGGCAAACGAGTACACCAGATAGAAGAAAATAGATTATTCTGCAAAAAAAAGAAAAAAAAAACATATATATATATAAATATAAAATTAACTAAAACACATCTTTTAAAAACAAAACTTCAGACCTTGAAAGAATGGAAAATATAATTGCAGAAACTGAAAATTGTCACTACATGATCACCTTCTCTATGCACTTCCTATGTACACAAATGGATCAAGCATCACGAGATGAGAAGCAATAAGCAGGAAGTTACATAAACTGAATCACATGAACAGATTTGGCCTGGATGCCTTGTAGGTTGTCTTGAGCTTCCTAGTTGGGGGTCTAATCTTCTTCAACACCAATGGGAATTTGATTTTAGAATTGTGAAACTGCTTGGTACTCTCCCTTTTGCACAGCTTGGCAGGAATGGTGGCAGTCTTAATTATCTGAATGCATGGATGCCTCACTCTATGGCGAGATGCCATTTCATTGTACATTTGCTCAACAGCACCATTGAGAGTGGTATCACGGTACTCCTTGTACATATTATGATAACCAGTCCGACTTTGATAACGCAGCCAAATTCCATAGTTCTTAATCTTGGTAGGATTCTTCTCAAAAATCTGAAATCAGAACAAAAATTAAACCTCCATCCATGTCCATTTTCCAGACCAATTAGACTGCATTTGGAACCTTGAATACAAATACTTGCTCAAGTATTACTTTCCTAAAGAGGCTTAGATTAAACCATGATTCACCCACAAAATGTCCAAACTTCTTCACTGTCTCCCACCTCATATACTACTTCCTCCTCTACCATCTAAATAAGTTTAACAACTGCAAATAATATACAATACGAATATGAATAAATGTCAATCATATAGCTCACTAATTTCACCCAACATCTTCCTGTTTTTACAAGGGATATATAATTTCATCTCCAGCCAACAAATTAGAGAGCAATAATGTTGCTGAAACATTATATTAAATAAACCCAGTAATCCAATAAACTCTTAAACGGGAGCTACAGAAATCTTCAAAATCTAGCTTCACCACTATCCTTTTAAGGTTTAAAACACTAAGGGTCAAAGTAACTCAGTTTAGTGCAGGAAAAACAATTGAGAAGTGCACACCTCGTTAATGGCTAGCATTTGTCCATTGCTTTTCTTGACCTTCTTCAATTTTCTCAAGAAATACCTACAAAAAAATAAAATTATCAAAAAATAATAATGATAAGAAAAAAGTAATCAATAGTCATCCTTTCAGAATTAGAAAACATTGCAATTTTTTTACTGAATTAGTAACATGAACTAACAGCATTTGAATGAAGAAAAAGAGACATACCAGAACTTGGATTTGGCACGGACCTCGTTGGTGGCCCAGAGTTTCATGCGGTAGATCTTAGGATGTTCATCGGATTCGGTAGGAAGAGCTCTTCCCACCACCTGGTACTGGTGAAACTGCTTCCACCATAATCACAGCCACATTAGAATCCATACTAAATCAAACACAAAAACCATCAACATTGTAATTACTCACCCTAACAGCAACCATTTCCACCGATTTCAATTGCCTCCGTCAATTGCTGTTCCTCTGCTAATTGATAATCAACTGCGTATCATCAGTGTAAACTAAAACCCTAATGCATGGGGCCTTCTTGTTGGGCTCAATGAAGCCCAGGCCCAGATTCACTATTTTTACATTTTTCTATAAAGTAAAATACAACAAATTATTATTTTAATATTTTAGTTTTAATTATTTATTTTATTATAACATAAAAATATATTAATAATATAATCACTAAAATGTTTTCAACGTTTATCATGTAATAAACGTAAATAAAAATTATATATTTACACAATTATAACATACAATTATAACTTTGAATGTAATTAATTATGTGATAAAATATTTTGTTATTGTTTATGCACATAATTAGTCAAAAATATAACTGATAGTATATGTACTTTTTTTTTCGCAAACCGTCTTATTCTATTGTAGAAAATTTAAAAATATCTGTTTTTGTTTTCATTTTTCCCATTTTCCTTTCATATTCGTAATAGTAAACCATGAATTTACCACATAAGAGTTTATGTTAATTTTTAGTTTATTATAAAAATAATTAGTTAAATAATTTTATTCTTTAATAAATGAAAAAAGTATTTAATAAAATAAGTAATTGAAAAAAATCTGTTTTTTAACGTAGTAATTAAATAAAATATTATTTTTTACAAAATTATATATATTCTAAACTTTACTATTTTAATGTTTTTAATATTATTCTTACGTAATTATATATTTTAGGAAGTAACTTACTTGACCAAAATACTCTAAAAGTAAAACGTTTCCGACCCAAAACTCTCTTTTTATACCTTACTTTTACAAGTATTATTATAAAAACGAAATGAAGCATGGAAATAATATTAATCTGGGATGGGCGCAGGTGAGTCCACGGTCAACCATGGCAAACAAACAACGCGCGTTCAATCTAACACGTTTCTTCCAAAATCAAAATATAAATCTTTAAAATAATAGCAGCCATACGTAGCAATAAAATACTAGAAATGCCACACATGTAACATAAATATTCATTAAAAATTATTTAACCTAATTCATGTCTCACTCTACCAATATTCTCAGGGTGAAACAATACTCTCCAATTCAAAATTAATACCCCTTTCTTCTTCGTATATAAACCCGGGTTTGAATATGGACCAAAAAACGAATAAATTATAACCAGTTGCTTGAAATTTGGAGGAAAATAAATATATGGTGAAAGTCTACCAATATTGTTCGGCTCATGGAGACAAGACCAAAATCAAAACTTTAAATATAAGTTTCTCGGTTCATATACTTGTTGCTGATGCAGCTTTAAGATAACGAGAAAGAAAAAAATCGGATGGCTAGGTTAATTACATTAATAGTATAAAGACAGTTCAACAAATGGTTGTAAAACTTTGATCTAATTTCATTTTTGTCTTTATATTAAGAGGAAAAATCAATTGTGTTCCTTAGTTTTTAATATGTTCAATGTAGTTACAACTATTTTTAAAATTACTCAATGTGTTTTGTTAGATTTTTTTTATGAGATTAAATGGACGATGACTTAAATATATGTAGAATTTTATTGAGTGATATATATAGAATTTCATTTGAAACGCCTATTAACTTTCATTTTGCAATATGTCATATTTAAGTATTTGTTATTTCTTGATATACAAATTGTGTATGTTTTCTTAATATTTAACAAGAAGGAGTTTGGGGTTGCTATGGAGGAGGACTGATTCAGAAATTCAAATAATAATCTTGTACATTGTAGTGATGGGAATTAGACTCATGTTATTGACTTGTGTGATAGTTGATTTTTTATTGACTTTGTAAGATGAGTATTATTTAGTTAGACTTTGATTGTTGTGAAATTCCTTAGTTTAGGGGTTTATGGTAGAAAATTAAAATAATGTTTTTTTTTATATTTTGATTGTTTGTATGCAATTAATTGTATAATTTATTAATTTCATTGTATTTGGTCAGTTAATTAGGTTTAAGGTTCTACTGTGTGTTTATTTTAGTTTATTGTGTGTCTAACATTTTCTATAATTTGTTTGTTTGATCTTTGTGTGCATATCTATATTTGACAGTTATATATTTATTTATTGTTTTAATATTATGGTTCACCAAAGTTGTAAATATTCACAAATTAACTTCAGATGGATGAAGTTATTTTGAGATACTTGACATTCTGGAGGAGATGAGGTTTGTAACAATACTATGAATGAAGTTATTTTGAGATACTTGATTCTAAAGGATATGGAGTTTGTAACAATACCAGAGTCGTGATATTCTCATGGTAGGTAGGTCTTGTGTTTTGAAAGATAGGTTGCACATGTTATCAAATGACAATAGTGCATTTAGGATGTCAGCATTGCAAGACAATAAAGTGAATTACATTTATTTGCAATACACATTATGTTTGAACCCTAGATTATTGATAATCTTTTTATAATATAGGATAGAGAATGCAAGTGAGAGTGAGAATGTGGGTGAGGTGGGGTGGGGGAGTAGGAGGAGTTTAGAGTGAGGTTGAGTGTGATAATTAGACTACAGTTGATAATAAGATTGAAGTCTAAATGTAAGAGGTTAAGATTAACTATGATAATTAGTTTGAGCAAGTTGAGACTGAAGCTAAGAATGATCCACATATACTAATAAGTTTGACAATATGAATGATATAATTGTCAAACTTAGAGAATTAACGTGAAGAAAGTTTATTATAATTAAAAGATTCTAATAAAAATTGATGAATGTGGAAATTAAAAGTGATATTGACAATAAAAAGAATAAAAAATTATAGGAAAGAAGATGTTGAAGTTGATATCGAATTTGACAAAAATATGTATGAATTTGATAGAGAAAGAGAAAATGAAGTTAAAAAAAAAAAAAAGAAACACAAAAAAGATTCTAGCATCTTATAACTGTTCTAAATTAAATTGTATATATTTCCACTTTAGACATTGAATCATCACCCACCTAATAACGTTAAGAATAATATAATAGAAGAAAATTCATTAAACTTCTTTTAAAAAAATTGACACCATATTGAACATATTAAAAATTAAAAAACGAAATTGATCTTTAACCAATTATATAATTAGGGAAAGAGATATTAAACCTTAAATTATTTATAGTTTGTTTTTCTTTATCAGTGATTATTTTGGCTTCAGATAACATCTCGGGGCATAGACAAATCAAATAAAATTGACGCGTAAGCTGTATTATTCATCAGATTACTATCAGACCAGTAACATAGTTGACCTATTCCTTGATTGCATGCATTTTTTTTTTTTATTTTCTTAAGAAGTTGGCAGTGTACCTAACAGGAAAGCTATTGAATAATACATTGACGCGACATCTGGGAAGCAGCCATGTCCATGTGCCATTATTTATCTATTTTCATTCTAAAAGAAAAAAAATAAGTACAAAATTTAAAGGAAACAATGTACAAGAAAGTAGAATGGTAACGAAACAAATGTTGCAGCAAACCAGAACTTGCCATTGCCAGTTTGAAAAAGCTAAGTTTCTATATTACTTGTTATCCTTTGAGAATATATAAAACAACAACATGTCCAGAATGATTGTTTATAGAATTGAAAGAACAAAGTATTACAATTAAATGAGAAACTCAAAATTGAAGCAGTTAAAATGTGTACAAAACAATATTTGTGTGTTGTGACCCGGTTTGTGTAATTCCCTGAAGCCTAGTTCTATAATCACTTTTTATTTCTTTCTTTCTTACTTTTGTGTATATCACCTTCCAATTTCCATCTAAGGGAAAACCCAAAAATCTACCCTCCTCACTTCCCATGTTTGCCAGTATGAGACTATACATTATACACCTTTCAAAGCCAAGAAAATGTTAAACATCAGCACACTTCATTGGTGCATACCCAAGTCTGGATTTCTTCATATCATATAGTATGTGGAAATTCTGCTGCTGATAGTTTCCAATTATTGAAAGTGCAGATCGAGAAGTTCCCAAAATAGCCAAGCAAACAGTGTCAGAATCAATCTGGATAAAGTAATTCTCGACTGGGAAATTCCACACTGCTCCATCAGCAAATAAAATACCAAAGTCTGGTAGCTCCATCTTGTCAATTCCTGACACATTGTAACATGGCTTTAGAGGAGGAAGGCCTTCAACCAGTGCATAGCCCTTAATCTTCTTCACAAAAGCCTCTCTGATAATCTCATAAGCAGGCTCAGCAAAATATGTTAGTGTGGTGCCAGAATCAATTATGGTACCACCAGCACCTTCTGCTGACAAATTCCAAGTCTCCTCAGGTATCTTCAACACCTCACCATCAACCATAACAGACTTTATCTGGACATAGTAAAATGTGTCAACTGAATCCTCTTTAGCTTCAGCAAAAGAAGTGAAATTCAAATTGGGGTGGCTGAGCAGCTCCTTGTCCTCTCCAAAAATCAATTTGCTACTCACACTTGCATTGCTGTTTCTATCCACAAGACAATAGGAAAAGGAATGGCCATAGAAAGATTGCATCTGAGAAGCAAATGACAATGGTCCTCTCCCCAAACCAAGCAAACCAGCAGCCCCATGAAAGAGACCTCTATTCCAATGACCACATCCAAACATCACATTCTCCACACGCTTCAGCTCTGACCCCCCAGAAGGAGTGGTGAGATTAACGGTAAAGGTTTCCAATGCAAAATCCCCTGTTGTGTTTGAACCATCTCCATACCAATAGAAGTAGGGACAGCTCTGATTCTCACCTTGGCAAGGCCTAGGTGGATCAGGGGATGAAACCAGTTGGCACCTGGGATCATTACAGCTTATATTCCTAAAGGAACTAGAATCTTTGGGGTCATAATATGGCCCACTTTGCTCAAAACAAGCAATGCAAGGAACACATTGAATCCAATTAAGGTCACTACCAGTATCAAGTATCAGAGAGAAATGCTTAGGAGGTGTGCCCACAAACACATCCATGAAGTACTCACCAGAGCCCAGACTCACCCCAGATTCCAAAGTTGCCACAAGCTGCCCCGAAACCGCACTTGCCGGCGAAGCCCCTGGAGCCACCACCGGTTCCAAGGACTGCTTCGGTTGATCCTGTGACTTTTGCAGCCTTGAAATGGCGTTTTGATTCTTCTTCTCCATGACCCTTCTGTGAAGGTTCTGAATTCTGGTCAAATCCCTCACGGTGGAATCAACCAGAGATTGTTTGGGTTCAGCATCTTCGCTCCCTGACCTGTGTTTCAAGTGGAGTTTGACCACTTGCTTGTGTGGTTTTGGTGTTGGAAAAGCCTCACCCTTTTCATCAGTTTCTTCACCTGATGTCATGGTATGCGCAGAATGGCCAAGTTCCTTGGAACTCGAGAGGTTACAATCAGTGTCCCCGGAAGAAGAGATAGCAGTGAAGCTTGGATGATCAGGAAACTTTATGGCCGCCAGAGAAGATCCATTTTGGTTGTGATTGTGATCGTGGTTCCTAGAAAAGGCTTCCGCAACACAGGAGCATGTCACAAGGAGAATCACAATGAAAGAAACCTTCAAAACCATGGTATTGATAATATCCTCTTTCTTGTACCCAATGAAAATCCTAGACCACGAGGGTGAAAGAAGGAACTGAGTTCACAAGTTTCTCTCAGAGGCAATTAATCACAAGCAAAATCTCAAAACGAGGGAAGATTAAAGAATATGGGGATATGTAAAGATAATGGAAATTACAAAAAAAAACGTGAACTTGTGAGTTTTGAGGCCAAAAAATTGGGTTTGGCAGATGGGAATTGTCTTTGAAGGTGAGAAGAGGAAGAAAGAAGGATTGAAAGTTAAGGTGGTGTGACCCTGAGCTTTCAATCCTGGGACTTTATCAGTAACAACAATGAGAAAGACTTGGAAGCCTAATGTATGTCAAAGGTTGTGTCCAACAACGCGGTTTCGGTCACAATAAAGTGTTAGTATTTATTACCTCTTGAAAATGAATTATCAAGCTTCTAATAGGAGATGGTGTATGATTTTTATTTTCCAAAACTATTTATGGTTTTTCAGAAAAAAAAAAAGGATCACAGACATTTATATTGAAGTCAACGTCACATGTTAATTTCAAAAGATTTGAAGTTTTGAAGTCAATTTTACCGCTTATAGCGTGCATAGAAACAATCTTGAACCACACGGTACGTGAATTTTTCCAAGCTTCGAACAGTAACTTCATCCAAATACTGGAAGAAAATTATATGGTATGACTATTCCATTCATTTGGGTTGTGATTGTGTGACATGTATTACTCTTACCTCGCTAGCTGCCACCACAACTAAAAGTCAAAGACAGTGAAACAGAAATTGGAAGAGTGAAGCTAAAACTCTGTGGTCGCTGGTCAGAGTTTTGAGTGGGTCTTCTGATCTTGCAGATGAAGGGAACATGGAGAAAGACAAATCCACCTTTGTGACTTGAATAAGGAGAAACAAATGATAAAGAATTTGATGAAGGGGCCCACTTTGGAGCTGTAAAGTGGAAGAAAATCATGTGTGAGGCTTAAATAATCTCAGTAATTCAGCAGAATTAGATCATTGTCGACCCTTTTCATGCTTCACATTTTGTATCTTAAAACAAGGTGAGAATACATATAGTAACATCAAATTCTTCTAATTTACTATATATATATAGTATAAAAAATTGTATATAATAAATAAATAGACTAGAGATTATATTTAAATATGCTAATCATGTAAATATTTTTCCTAATGCTGTATAATTACAAATTGTATGTATGAATTTGTTGATTTTTGTAGTAATTGCTTTAAAATTAAATTCATTATAATTTCTAATTGTCTACTATACAAACATTTTTACACCTATAGTATGTAAACATTAAATTCATTGACCATATACATAAAATATTTGTTTGAATAAATTTTTCACACGTACTTATATGAAAAAAAAAGTTTCTCCACAAACTAGTTTAAATTGGATAAAACAAGTATGAAAATGTTTTATAAATTAATTTATAAAGAGTTTACTGTTTCATTCTTATTTATAGTTTTATAATTTTTTTTCAAATATTTTTTATGATAAAAACAATTTAAAAAACAAGGTGCAAATCATAGTATAAAAGGTAAAAAAAAAATATAATAGTTTAATTAGGATTTTGATCTTTAAAATTGTACGGTTTTCTTGCTTCATTCCCCATTTAATTTTTAAAATGAATTATTTTTCTAAATAAAATTACTTCTTACCTGAAACTTTTTCTAGTAAATTATTCCTTTATTACTCTTATTTTTGCTACTTTTCCATCAATTGTTTATTGTTTGATTCTTATCCTTTGATACCATGATTTTTCATTAACTATTTTATTAAGGAAATAAATGGAAAATTAATAAAAAACATTAATTGTTAACAAATATTCTGTAGTACATTTAGGACAAAACTTTACGTAAGAGCCAATGTTATAATATTTTAAGTGAGCAAAGATGATTTAAATGATTTTTTTTAGTAAGGATGGGTATTTCTCAAAAATGTAATGTGAAAGATCGGTGAAAAAAAAATCAACGCTCTATTCTTTTTGTCGATTGTCATTTTAAACTATTAAAATCTTTATTGCCAGACTTTGAAAAAAAAATATTTTATACGAGCTGTATTCAACGTATCATTATTTTAAACAAAGTTATAAATAAGTGTTTAGATTACTTTTCAGGAAACGGAAAGAAAATATATTTAATATATTAAAATCATTTAGAAAAACCTGAATCTAACGCTCATATAAAAAAAAATACTTAATTTTAATATAAAATGATCTTCTCGAGTATAATTTTGAAAAATTTACCATTTTAGTATATTTTTTTAAATAAACAAATTGTAAAAGGATTACAAAATTGGATGAGTAGTTTCGGAAAGCAGGACTTTATTTTAAAAAATAAAATTTTAAAAATATGATTTTAACTTTTTACTTTTTATAATACCAAAATCATGTTTGATATACACGATTTTATTATATATTGACCGATTCTTGAAAATGAAAGGAAATTAGAGTAAAAAAAATTGTTGTTTAGATTAAGGAGAAAAAAATGTTAACGGAAAAAATAGTATAAATGAGAAAAAATGTTAATGATATACGAGTATTGTGATAAAAGTAAACAAAGGTTGTTCGATATTTTTTTTTTAAGTTGAAATTGACTTTACTTATTTTTTTATTTAAATTTAAACATATTATAGAAAAATGGGGAAGATTGGTAAAAAATTATTTTAAAAAAATAATGATCATATAGACATATTCAATAAATCATTTTTAATCATATATAATTAATTGCAAATTATATATATACATATATACATAATATTGTAAATTATATGCGTATACTACTTTGTAATCATCTCTACCATCATTCTTTCGTAAGGAGTGGCATAAAAAATGGAAAAAATAATCCATTTCTTAAAGTCAACTTGACTTTCCTTAATGAAACACAAATATAATTTATAAAATTCAACATTCGAAATCCTTGCATTTGAGACAACTTTCTGAGTGGAAACACAAAAACCAATGAAGACTTAATACGAGCATAGCCAAATTAAATAATTTTCATATTTATTCAATAAAAATATTATCATATCAATCTTTTAATCAACTTATCTTACAAGACTACGAGAAGCTCTATATCGTACGCATGCGACTTAGATCAGTTTCCACCAAATCCAACCACCAAGAAACTTCTAAAAATAATATTCAATTAAATTATGACCGAATGTTTATTTTGGGCATGTCCTTTGTATATAACATTTTCATATTAACAACATTTATATTAAGTGTTTATTCAAGTATATTATTTGGTTTTATTAAACCAGCAATCACAAGTAAATGTAAAACATGCATAATAAAGGAATGGATAAAAAACTGTAAACATTCCTCTTGGAGTTTAGACACCCAAAGAGAAGGAAAAATATATATGGTTATTATATAATAATTAACGTGACATGAAGAAATTGAAAAACAAAAAGGAACATATGTTGAGTGTTAGATTTTAGGTGTCTAGATATTAGAGTTCATTAAACAGAAGAAAAAAAGAAATTTCTATGGATCATGTGAATGTGAATAAGGTGGCTTTTAAGGGGGGGTTGTGGATCATGTGAATAAGGTGGTTTTTAAGGGTAGGGTTCTGGATGCTGTTGAAATCTTTAGTTTAGCTCAACTTAAGGGTTGGTTATGGGTTAAGTACAAGATGAAGAGAACCACATTTTCTTATTCGGACTGGATTCTCTCTCCGGTGTAGTGTCTCCAATTACTGGCTTAGCAACTCTTGAGGTATGGTTGGATGGTTCCCTCCTTGTTTGTCCGTGGTTTGTATGTGTCTGTTTTATTATGTAGTATTTTTCCTGATTATTGGTTATGCTCTGTTTTAGGATCCTAGTTCCTGGATTTTGATCTATTTAGTATAAGGTCCTTCTGTATGAATTTATGTTTTGGTAAGTGTGACACTTAATCTTGACTAAAGTATGTTGTACAAGGGTTGAAACATCTCTTAAGTATTTTTTTTATTTTATTAATTCTTTGGTGTTAAAAAAAAATGCAATTACTTGATTTTGGTGATGTGTAAAATGTTTTGGTTGAACTGTTTGTGAATACCCAGAAATCTCAATCACGAGGCAAACAGTGTAAACGAACGTTGAGATCAAAGAAAAACGAGGAAGGTTGTTGAAATTTGATGCCAAGCTAAATACGTGCACAAGATGAACATCAAAATAGAGTTATTGTTGGAAATCCAAGTGGTGTAATAAAAATATGTTATAGTACAACGTCGTCATCTTTCTTCCACGTGATTCCAAGTTTTTTTTACGGAATTAACGAAGATGTCCAAACATTAGCAAATTAATTTTCATTTTTCTATCTGATCGATGAGCACTAACATGAGTAGTGACACTTTCCGTGAAGAACTAAATAAAAGAAACCTAACTATGTTTTGTGGTGGCTTTAGTCAAAACCAGGTCGTATTCTACGTCCACAACACCCAACCCAAACACCTTCCACTTTGTGTTCATTACTTGTACTAATTGTAGTGTTTATTCATAGCACACACTTTTTGTTGTGACAATTCAAGTTTCATCTACACCAAATTCTTATTTTAAGCGTATTAAATAAGTAGTGATTTAGAAAGAACATCTGATTGCTATATAAAGAAATATTCTTCTAATACTTAACAAAGTCAAGTGATACATCATCTTTGCATTCATTAATTTTTATGATACAAGTAAACGCGAAATTATATATTGTCCTTATCAGTATTTATTTGATTCCATGTCTTTCAATCAGAGACTATAGTTTCAACTCACTCTCGTATACGGCACATGACCCTGAGAACTGACTTGTTGAACATGAACTTGAGATTTTGTATTGGAAAATAATGTACTTAACACTTAGCACTATTTTGAGGAAAAAGAAATCCAACAAGGCAAGGTGAAGACACATCACTGTATAGTTAGTCTGGTCAAGAAAATCAGGCTGAAACTGAGTTGCAGGTGTGTATGCATCTTGCGTTGATATTTTCAACTCATAACTTTAAGGAAACGAAACATTTCTATACACTTTGGCGTAGTTTTCTTTTGAAGGCTTGTTTTTATAATATCAATCCCTTGTTGTTTGAGATTATATCAAAATTAAAAAAATAGATTGTGAAGAATTTTCTTTTTCTTTTTTCTTTTACTCTCAAAATTTAATTTAACTATTTTAAAATTTAATTGTTTTAAAGTTTATCTATTTATCCTTTTCTTAATCTACAGCTTGCCTTGCGCCTTTTAGAACCCGTGATTATATTTAAAGTTTTAAATATTCACCTATTTCATTAATAAAGAGAATCTTATTTTTGATATATACAAATTTTTATCATTTTATTATTTGAGTCACTATTTTTAAACTAAAATAATTAATTATAATTAAAAAACTACCTATAAAGTAATATCTAAAATAACATTATAAAAATTATTTATATTTATTTCTTTATTTTATAATTTAGTAATATTTTTTATTTTAATAATTATATATTCCATTATTTAGTAACTTTCTATGTTGTCATCCTTTAATTAGACAATTTTACCTTTTAAATAAAAAAAATTTATTATTTATTTAATGAAATAAATAAATAAAAATATATAATAATAAAATTATACAGAATTAATGTAATAAAAATATGAATATATATTTTCGAAATTACATGTGTTTTCGCTGATATATAATACATACGATACACTTTTAGGTGATTATTATAATTTAGTATTTGTAATTTTAATCTTAACATTTTATAAATATATTTTGTGTGTACTAATGATTGTAATAATTTTTTTATTATATGTAATAACTATTTTTTTATTGTAAAAAAAAATCTGATACACAAGTAATGTGGGATGTGTTTCCACTCGAATAAGATTAATTCTTTCCATACAACTTTTTTTTTTTTTTTTTTTTTTTTTTTTTTTAGTATTTTTTTTTTTTTTTTTTTTTTTTTACGTAACGATGAAATTTGAGATTTTACTCCAAAGAAATTAAATATATATTATTTAAGCCAAATTCCTCAATGGTATTTTTCCTTAAAGTAATTTTTTTTTATTGTATTTATTATTTTTTAGTAATAAATAAAAAGAGTTATGTTAAGCACTATGAGCTTAGTTAATAAATCATGACAACAAATTATATAGAAAGGACAAAATAAATGTCCTTATTTAGGTTGAATATTGTTTTTAATTAAAAATAGAATTTTATCTTGATAATTATGAAAACAAATTCCAATTTAAATTAGAAAACAATACTATAAAGATTTAATAAATAAAAAAAATAAAGTATTGACATTTTACATTGAGATTTTGCAAATATAGATGAAATGAAAAAAGCCTTGAAGCCCTAGCCACAGTGGCTCGTGGTGGGCGTGTTACGGCGCTGGTGTCCGGTATTTGACATCCACCTTGTGTTTGAATGAAGAAAGGGAGGGAATTATTGTTTGGCAGTTACAGAAAGCTTCAGCAACACACCATTCCCTTTTCCCCAACACACCTTCGCCAAACGATGTCGCATTCCGATTCTCCAAACCGTTACTCCTTCTCCCCCTCTCTACACTGGAACCCTCAGCTTCACCAGTACTTCCTCAATGCCTACGGCGCCGACCACTTCTCTCGCATCTCCGCCGCGCTAACGTACGCACCTCCTTTTCAGTTTCCGTTAATCATATATCAGAACATGTAGTTCCAGACTATTACAGTATCTGATTTTCAGCTACTGAACCTATTTTAGTTGCAACTGTTTGATTCTCATTGAGTTTTCCAATTCGCAGCCGACCTTCTCGCTACTCGTGCATTCGAGTCAACACGCTCAGGTCCGACGCTGATGCCGTCATTGAGAAGCTGCGCCCGCTCGTCTCTAACGTGTCGGTGGCGGTGCAATCCGAAGATGGCGAGTCAAATCCCTTGAAGGAGTGTTCGGAAGATGCGTCTGCTCCTTTTTCCAAATGCAAGATTCCCGGCCTTGATTATGTGGTGTTTGTTTGGGGTTCGGGACCGCACCGTATCGATTATGGTGAGGCGCCTCCCAAGGAGGTCGTTGTTAGTAGGAAGTGTGCTGAGGCAGTTCTTCGAGGTGCTCAGGTTGGTAGATTATTTGCCAATTGTCAGATTATGTGTTTTGAAGAGTTGGATTGGTTGTTACTAGTGTTAGTTTTGGCTTTAGGTGTATGTTCCTGGTGTGATGGCTTGCAGTGCTCATGTTGAGAAAGGAGATACGGTTGCGGTTTCGGTTGCTGTGGAGCAGCAGGGTGCTGATGGGGGGTGGGGAATTCCTATGACACGTGGCACTGTTCTCCAAGGATCAGAGACAGGTAGCAAGTGTGTATTCATGTTTGGGTGATATGTTTGTAGACCTGACTTTTTTTTATTTTATTTTTATCTTGGCACTAAAATCCTAAATTGCATAACCTGAGAAATGATAGATGGGCAATTGGATATATTCACCAGGGAGATAAAGTTATATTAGTTTTTTTCACCTGAAAACAGACATGGTGATGTTTTTATCATAATCAAGTTGAAACAGTAAGACATAAGTGGTTATTCTTTGTCCAAATTATGTTAAGGATGTTTTTGTGAAGCCAAATGTTTGTTTTTGTTTAAGTAAACTTTTGGAACGTGGCTGATAGTAATTGTATTTTGCTTGTTTCACAGATACTTATTATGTTGAACGGAATGGGCTTTATATTGGGCAAGGAACAGCTATGTTGTCAAGGGCTGGGATGTTCCGCGTTTCTGAAGGAGTTGGTGTGGATATGAAGGATAGAGTATATGATCTTCATTCTTTTTATAGTAAATTTCGTCTCCTACTCATATCCGCATGCTATATTGTATTCTTGTCTTTTTGCATCATTGATTATTTAATCCTTTCTTTTATCACTTCATGGTTTGTAATTTATGTTTAAGCAATTTTTTTAATGCTGCACCAATTTCATGTTCAATTGATTATGCTCTTGTAGTTGTATGTTTATTCATTTTTCTTTATAGTATTTGCGTCATTATTTATTTTAACACATATTCCTAATTTGTTGTTCCCCACTTCAAATGCTTTGTTTTGCCGAATTGAGTAAGATATTCAAGCTTGCTTGAGTTACTTTTTTTGTATTTTTTTGGGTGCAGTTGAATTGACTTGAACCTTGAAGCTTATGAAATCTTTCTGTTACTGTTATGATGTAGTGGGGGCATAACAATGCTAACTTAATTTTTTACCCCAATGAATTTGTGCTAGGAAGACTTATTTAGTTTGATTTAATGTATTTCAATACATGATTAGTATAAGATTTACCATAATCTCATTAGTTGGTGCAAATAAATATTGTTGCTCTAGTATGGAATTGATGAAAGAATTTGAGAAACGAAAATTACATTTGAATGAGTGTTGAAACCTGTTTCTCAATTCACTGCTTTTGGAATCCTATTCTAAACTTTTGTGTTTATTATTTGCTGTTGGTAATGTTAGTGAGGAACATTAAATATTGTTACGATGATTGGTTCTTTAGGAGTTTTAGCATGTATGGTTGGATCATTTTGCCATTGCTCAAGGCAAATATAAGAACTGGCATCTGTTATGCATATACGAGGTTATTAACTTCAAGAAATTAGATTTTACATGGTTTCTTGTTTGGTAAGTGGAGGGATGGGGAGAGCCTGGACTCTGGAGACTTTCCTAATCTGTATGAAGCCTACAGATTTGTAATATAAGTGTGAGATAGAATCTGGCATGCCATGGGTATATATTTTTCAAGGGTTCTCTCATAAAAGTTTTATTGAAATTTTTTCATTCTGCTTGCGCAGTCATTTATTTGTTGTTTTGCCCTTTGTCTATACAATGTTTTTCCCTGTATATTCTAGCAATACTGGATTATTCTCCTAATTGGTATTTTTCTCTGCTCTCTATATATTTGAAAATTTTGTGAAATATTTGAGGCTTTGAATGTGAGTGTAGCTGATGAATTTATGTTTCTGTTTTGGTTTTTCAGATTTGCTCGAGGGAGAAATATTTCTTCAAAATCTGCCTAGCATTATTGCTGCTCATGCTTTAGGTACATAAATCTGAGTATCATTTTTTTTTATTTTTTGACTTTGGGGTAATTTACATACAATGGTGTTGTTGCCGTTTTTTTTTCCTTGGTAGTAAGTACTTTACCATATTCATTTACAAACACTCCAGATTTAAACACAACTGGCAGAAGTTGGATTTGAACCCTCATAGGATAATATTTCTCTAGCAACCACGTGGGCCTCAGCAAATGCCCTTTTAATGGGGGAATGGAGGGTAGAGGGTTCTATGTCAGATCTGCAAGAGGATTAGAAAGATCTTGTAGACCAATATGTTTTTCTTTTGTATAGTTTTTTAGTGTATACCTTTATCAAGTGAAAAGTTGTACTTTTCGTATAATTTTTATCTCATCATGTTTATATTCAATAACGAGTCCATCTGAAAAATCTGTTTACCAAATGGATAATCCTATGTCGAATCGATTCCTTTCCTTTCAATAATTTCTTTGCTCAATAATTTATAGTTGGGACGTTGACTTTTCACTGTAGTTTAATTTCTACTTTTATTTTTTGTTGCCTTTATAATTTGTATTAAGTTTGAAAATGTATTCATTTTTTATATCATGGACATTTATCAGTAATCCTCCGGAGTTAGGTCTAGCTATGGTCTCGTACATGTTTGATGATAGTAATTGTTTCACTTTGCACTATAGAATTACCCCCCTTCTCATCTTGCTATTTTGTCCTATATAGATTTCTTTATACAGATTCTTTTTGTGTATTCAGATCCACAAAGGGGTGAACGGATACTAGACATGTGTGCTGCACCTGGAGGGAAAACAACTGCAATTGCAATACTCATGAAGGATGAAGGAGAGATCATTGCAACAGATAGATCTCATAACAAGGTGAGGATTCTGAACTCTAGTAAAAGGCTTACCATTACCACTTGCTTACTTGAACTCAAGTTTACTGCAGTAAGGGGATGTCATGGTCGAAGCATAACTTTCTTTTACCAACATATTGTTCTATTTTATGATTTATTTCAAACTTTCATTGGTTGCCAGCCTTCTGTACCCTGTTTTAGATACACATAATATTGGTTTCGTTTGTTATGATTGTGAATGGTATGAATCTTGTGGAATTTTAATAAATTAATGGTTTGTTAACATATCAATTTTGATGGTTGTCTAGGTGCTGAATATTCAGAAATTGGCTGCTGAAATGGGCTTGAGTTGTATAAAGACATATAAATTAGATGCTCTTAAATCTGTTTGTCGAAGAGATGATATTGATACTTTTACTGATCCATGCTGTACTAATGCCAAAAACGATGTGACAAATCAAGTTTTTGATTCCCCAAATTTGGAAGTCGAAATAGTGTCACCCCTTGTTACAGAAGGTTTAAACTCTCAGACTCTGGAGGAAAGTTATATGCATTTAATTGATACTTTTTGACTAGTTCATTGACATATGATAGAAAATTCTTGTTGGGTTCTATGAAGGTATTCAATTCAGTTCAATGCTAAACCTGTTCTACTAAATGTAGTTATACATTGAAATTGAATCACACTAACTTCCAGAATTATTATACATTGAACCACTCTGATTGTCTAACATTCTTTTTTCATTGATGGTATTGTCTGCTGATTGGGAATTGGTATTTGGTGTGCCTAAGTCCCATATCAAGTAGTATGAGAAGTTCAATAGAGTATTTGAGTGCTTTATCTTCCCCTCGCCTGAGTACTTAGTTTTGAGGGTTGGTTCCCCATCAATTGGTATTAGAGCTAGGTTTTAGTGTTTAAAAAAATGGCTTCTTACAAAGGGTTCCAAATAACTAGGAAGTTGACTGAAGTGTCGCCGAGTAAAAGTCATCAAGATGTCAAGTCTTGGTCACGGTATAAGATAGGGACTTAGGCAATATGGGGTGTTTAAGTCCTATATTGAGTAAGGACTTAGGCATTATGGGATGTTTAAGTCCTATATTGAGTAGTATGAGTTGTTTGATGAAGTATTTAAGTACTCGATTCTCTCCCCTCAATAGCTAGCTTTTGTGGGTGAGACCTTACTAGTACTTATTCTTATATTTTACAGATGAAAGAGAAAAGCATCAGCTGAAAAGACATAACTGTGAAACACATTGTGTCTCAGTTGCATGTTATTTGTTTTGCCCATGTTTTTTTTTTTCTTGAACATCTATTGTTGGTTTCTTGAAGGTTGACACATAGCCTCATCATCGTTATCAAAGGATCATTTAGTGTTAAAAGATGGTCCAGATAGTTCTTATGTATTATGTTTGTTTAGACATAATTGTTAGGAAAAGAGAATGATTTGATTAAACCAAGAGGGGTGGGGGGTTGAATTGGTTTTTGAAACTTTTTCTGAAAAACTTACTTTCTTTAAATTCTTTTCAGACAAAGAACAATGCATGAGTGAAATCAACGTTGATTCAAGAATTGGGTGTAGCAAAACTAAAACAATATAAGAAAAGAAAGCACAAGGAGATTTATACTAGTTCAGATCCTACATCCAGTCTCAACAATTCAACCATAGAATTGTTGGTTCCACTAACTTTTACAAAGTTATATAAAGAATCAACACCTGAAAAATTTCAAGAGGATATACAACATCCTTGATACAAAAAGGATATCAGCCCTCATAAACTCTTATCACTTAAGAGGATACATAACTTATCAACTCTTGATCACCTAGTACAACAATAACACTGAAAACAATCCAGCTATAGTATTAAAGAAATAAAAGAAAGATTTTGCCAAACTTTCTCACCAGAAGCACTTTCAAGATTACGCAAAACATAACCTTGATTCAAACCTTTGTAGCACAAGAACGAGCATAAGAAAGGCTTCGAATTCTTAGAAAAGATTGCTTTGAATGCTTGATAATTCATGTATAAAACATAGAGTCAAGTGTGCTATTGATAGATTTGAAAATCAATGATTGAAAATAGCTTTTGACACATTTAATCGATTATATTAAGTGTTAATCGATTATTATATGTTGAAATGTTGAAAACCACTTGTCAATTAAATTAGTTCAACAATTAATACTGGAGCATATTTAATCGATCATGAAAAGATGTAATTGATTATTTCATTGGGAACCTTAAAAAATTTGAAAATAATTCTTTGCTTTAATTGATTGTTATTGAGATAATCAATTATGCTATTATGATCCTCATCAAGAAAAGTTCAATCCATTAAATTAAAATGTAATCAATTATTTTGTTCTAAAACCTTTTAAAACAAATTTTCTCTATTCAAAAAACATTTTAACTCGTTTTAACTTGATTGTGAGCTGATCTTATAAATACTTCTATGTGATAGACTCAGAAAGTAATTACACAGAAAGTTAAACCATTCTAGACTTATCTCATCTTCATTGTTCATCATCAAAACATCATCTTTTTGGGACTTGAACATCTTCAAGTCTAACAATAATTAATAGACTTGAGCATTTTGTGATTATATTTATTGGATTTCTGTTGGTTCATTTTTTCTGTGCTATGATTTGTTTATTCTTTCCTGTTTTATATTTGTTACGGGCATGAGAAGTATTCTTTTGTCAACAATTTACAAATCCATTTTTGACTAATTTAAAGGTAAAGATGAAAGGACGAATGGAAGAGTTTATGTTAGCAAAGCTGATGCCCGGAAGAACATGCGAAGAGCGCGAAATGGGCCCGGAAGAAATCAGTGTGTCGGTGGTAGGGTTGATCGATCCAAAGGTTTTCCTCTTGGAAGTTTTGATAGGGTTCTTCTTGATGCTCCCTGTTCCGCCCTTGGTTTAAGGCCCCGATTATTTGCTGGAGAGGTAGAATTGGATCTGTTTATTGAAATATCTCCCGCATTTACTTGAATTTACATACAACATACTTAGAACAATCTGTATTTATTGGTGCAAATATAAATAGGATGTGGGGAATACTGGATTATCTTAAAGTGGAATCATGTCCTCACTTTTTTTCTTGATTTATACCACTGTTAATGTTCCACTTCTGCATGGTGTTCGAATTTGTTTCTTAACCTTTGCGTGAAATACGCGAATCTGTAGAAGCACTGTTTATTTCAATGCAATTGAGAAATAATATTATTCTATGGTAAATTCACCCTTCCTTGCCTATAATGTGTAGGATACGGGACTACGGGCTTATCTTAAAGTGGAATTGTGTCCTCATTTATTTCTTGGTCTATACCATTGTTAATTTTCTACTTCTGCAACGTGTTCAATTACGTGTTTCTTAACCTTTGGGAAATAAAATTATTCTATGGTAAATTCACCCTTCTTGCCCAGAAAGTGTATTCTGTGAACTTGATCAGTCACATGACTTACAGATTGGCCAATGTGATGCATAGTCATCATCTCTGTGTGGGGGTGGCTAAGTTAGTGTTTTTAGTTATTTTTTATCAAGAAATGAAAGGAAATTTAAACATAAAATAATTGGTTTTTAAAGAAAATAGTAGTAACCCTGCAATGCATTTCTTTTTGGCAGGAAACAATTGAATCTTTAAGAAGCCATGCAAAGTACCAGAGAAGGATGTTTGACCAGGCTGTTCAATTAGTTCGACCAGGAGGAGTAATTGTCTACTCCACGTAAGATTGTACTTTTTGTTGATCACATCTCTCTGTGCATACTTGCACGTCTTCTGTTATGATATGTGATTATGTTTCTTCCCTATCGTCTATGACATTTTTATTAGATTCCTTCTTGTACTTTGTTTTGGTTTCTAAATTATCATTTATCTTTATAGGAAAAGTAATCATACAATATCTACTTCTCATGCCCTCTTCATCTTATCAGAGTTTGCATTTGCATTTGTTCTTCTCTGAATTTCTTATCATTAGGTGTAAAAAGATTGCCCAAATGTAAATCTCATGTCATTCATTTGCATAATCTTTCTGAGCATATTTGTTTATGTTTACACTGAGGGCATGCTTGTTAAGTGGAAAAGGGAAGTAAGGATTTAATTAGGAAGGATGGAAAACCATGAAAAATTTGGATTCTCTGCAGTTTGGAATGGTTTAATGAAGGAAGGAAAGAAAGCATATGTGGATGTCATCGTTAGATGTTTTCCAAATTGGAAACAAAAGGGGGACAAAGTTACTTTATATCCAAATATACAAATATCTTATCGAGCATATTACTTTTTTTATTTAGGGTATCGTGTCATTTTATAAACATTTTTTTTTCTTTCCTTTCACTTTATTTATTATCAAACAACCTAAAAATGGTAGGATTCTCACAGTTACTAGGATAAACTACTTGATGTGGTATTTAAGTCTTGAAAATTTCCCACCTAATGAACTAGTGTTTTGGTTTGACCTTTCCTCTTGTATTTAAGTCCTAACAATTTATGCTTTCATTGGGAGTTGGCCTACGTAAAGAATTTCCTATAGATTGGATTAAGGTGCAAACAGAAACTCTTAAAGGGGTGACAACTTTAGGAGCTTTACATTGAGTAGGATAAGCTACCTGATGTGGTACTTAAGCCTTGAGACTGTCCCATCTAATGGACCAGTATTTTGTGTTGAACTCTCTTCTTATGTTTTAGTCCTGACAGAAGGTGTTTTCGTTGAGAATTGAGCTAAAGGCTAGCTATTGATTGGATTAAGGTGTAAACCAAGCACTGGTGGGTGAGTGAAGTCGTCTCATGAGTAAAAAGGTTACTATTGGGTCAGTGTTGATAGAGTGAAACTGCTGTGGACATCGGTCCATAAAGTGGGTGACAATATACATCGGTCCATAAAGTGGGTGACAATATTAGGAGTCTCTCTTTTAGTAGGATAAATAAACTACTTGGAGTGGTATTTAAGTCATGAGGTTTTCCTACCTAATGAACTATTTTTTTGAGTTTACCTCTCTTGTGCTTAATTCCCAACAAAATCATCTCATTTTCCATTCTTACATTCTTAAACCTAGCATACCGTTAGTAGTTTTGATTTTCTGAGTATATCCAACATAGCTAAATTCTAATTGCATTATTTTTGTAATGGTCTGAAGTATATTTTATCAAGTCTCTAAAGCGCATCTTTGGAATCTGCTTCCAGGATGAACTCTTCTATAATTTATATTAACTCTTTTTATTTGTGAGACTTTACTGTAAAACTGATTTGTTGGCTGCTGTCTTAAAATAGTTGTACGATTAATCCTGGTGAGAATGAAGCATTAGTTCGATATGCTTTGGATAAATACAAATATCTCTCATTGGCACCGCAGGTTTGATGCTGATTCTTTGCAATATCAACTTCCTTTTGTTTTTTTTCCAATCGATTAGGCTTATATAATTCTGTTGCTGAATTGGCATATTTAAAAATTGGATTATATATTTAATTAACTGAAGGATGACTATACGATCTTATATTTTTTTTAACTAAGACGGTAAAGTGTTGATTATAAACAATGAAACAAATTTCGATGTTTAGTTTGTCAATGAATTATTAGTACACTCGGGTGAGTTATTCGTATTTGCTATTTGATTTATTCCAGCATCCAAGAATTGGGGGACCTGGTCTAGTTGGTAGCTGCAAATTTCCAGATGGATATGTAGAGTAAGCCCTTCATCCTTTTGTCCAAGAATGTGCATCTCTTATCTCTCTCCCTTACACACACGTGCTTGTACACACTCATTTGTAATGCTGTTTAGTAGTGTTGGAGGACACACCTTTCATTTTTTTACCGTAAATAACATAAAGAAAAATTTGGTGCCAATTTTCGGTTTCACATCTTGATGTCTGTACAGGGAGTGGTTACGACCTGGGGAGGAAGAGCTTGTTCAGAGGTTTGATCCATCATCTCCTCTTGATACAATTGGATTTTTCATTGCCAAGTTTCTCGTGGGATCTAAAGATACATGACAGCTATTCATGAAATGTGAGAGTGGATCTATGTTTACTTTATAATTGCCAATGAAGGAAGCCATCAGATTTTTTATGATTGGCTTCTGACAACCATTTGGGAGCTTCACAGATGTCCATTTGAAAAATGAATTAAGAAAGAACGAGCATGACCGTTTTATTTCGTAGTTGCATTCTTGATGTAAAGGCAAATTTTGTTAAATTTGCAGTTTACTTGTAACTTCGCCGTTTAACTTATGAAAGGGAAGTTGTTCAAATATCCTTCAGGTTAGAAGTGAGTCTGCTTCCGAAGTGTTGGTTCTGTTGATGTTAATTATCGTAGCTCCTATTCTGCATCTGTATTCTGTACACTTGTATTATCAACTTGTTGTAGGTCCTATTTGAAACTCATTGAGCATAACTTTTTGCTGTTTAATAGGTTACATGAACACTTAGTCCTACGACGCCTACAAATATACCTAAAAATGTAGGTTTAGAATGCGTGGTTGTGATCTTGCGACATTTACTATAAATGGTGTAATGTGCCTTTCTTTCGACATCGTTGTTTGGTGTAATGAATGTGTAAAATCAAGAGAGATCTAAGAACAAAACTCGTTGGAATTTTGTAAATTTTCATAAATAATCAATAATAAAGAACCATATTAATAAAAAAAGTATGTAACCATCATTTCTCTTGTAAAATTTATATAATTTTATATTTCTTTCGTTTTTTTTTTATTAATTCTATTCTCAACTCATCTCTGTATAAAAGAGTGTTTCACATTTCCTTTACCTTTTACGAGGAATTCACGTACATTTGTTTTTTTCAGCTGTCACGATCTCATTTTTAATTATGCATAATCAGTTGAATGAAAATCAACTTAAGAAGAATTGGTTAATTCCTAGGAAAGTTTGCTTAATTATATAATTTCACTAAGCAACCACAAAAATATTTGTTTAGCAAAAGTCCATCTAAGAGGCATTCATTGGTTGATTTTTGGTAAATTCTGCTAAACAAAAAAGGATATATTCACTCAACGAATTGCTTTCATTCAACAAAAAATTATCCTTGAGGAATTGGTGAATTTTACTCAACAAAAATGAAGATTTCTGCATAATGAAATTCCTCTTACTATAAAAAGAGTTTTCTTTTGATTTTATTTTCATCTTGTTAAAAATAGTTGTGTTGTTTAACTCTAAATTTATTTTTTAATATTGATATGATGAATATGGTTATAAATGTACCTATATGAAATGATAAGTTTTAGGAATACGAAGAAGCCTTGTAATTAAGTTGTTCAAAGAAGGAACTTTTTGATCAACCGGTTTTTGATCACCAATGCTATCAAAATAACATATATAACTGACAAAGTTTTTCTTTTGTTAATTCCTTCCAATAAATTAACATCTAAAAACATCTTCAGTTCTTCCACTACAAAGATAAATAATCATGTTATGATTTGTCTATTCAAGAGAAGTTAATTTCTCTATTGAGTTGTATAGACGTACTATATGATTAACACAAAATACTTTGTGACCTTTTCTAGAAAAATAATAACAATTATAAAAGGTTTCGAGACTTCCTAAAATATGTGGTTCCACAAATTGGCATAGTATAACATATGGTTGAAGATTAAGCTAAGAAAAATCCGTAGAGACATATGGAAGAGACTCGATGACCTTATGATAGTGATTCACCAACATCTAAGACGCATACAACTAATACCACAAATTATAGTATCAATGTTCGTGCACATGTTAGAATTGTACTTGATGAGACACACTAATCCTAAAATTATAAGAAAAAAAATATATAATTCTAACAACTACAATTATAATAACGATTTCCAACAATACCACAACAATCTTCAATTATGATACAGTAACTAAAAAAAAAACGATGGAATATGATTATATTCATTTTGATACTAAATCAGATTATATGTTAAAAAGAGCATGTCGATACACTCTCATTATATATATAAATAAATAAATAAATGATTGATAATTATAAAAAATCATAAATAATCACAAAAACAACTTTGTAAAAACCATATAGTAAAATATAATAATTATTTAACAAAAACAATAAAATCAAACATTATATAGAAAAGACTAAAAACAAGTAATGAACTTTTGAAGGATAAAATATATAAGAATAAGAAAAAACTAGAAGTTAGATGCTAGAGTTACTTCTAGCTATTGCTTTAAAATGTGCCTTACAAGCTATTAAAAAAAATTGTTCACTAAAAACAATAATAAAATCACACAAACTTTTCAATTAGTATAAAAAGATATAGGCTAACTAAAATAAGGTTTAAAAAATAGATAGCATCGTATTAAGACTTAAAGTATATTTATCTTTGGTAAAAAATAAAATATCACATCACATCTAATTATATCATAAAGGTTTCATAACTATTTATATTTACAAATTACTTTAAACTTTGTAATGAGAAATTTATTAGCAAATATCAAAATGTTATACTTAAAAAGTTATAATATATATATATATATATATGCATCTATCTTTATCTTTTAAACTTATACCAAATTATTATTATCACAAATTTGGTCTAAAAAGATTTAGTAACTTCTATTTAAAACTCATTAATGTAAACAAAATAATAGATGTGATTTGTATCCAAATCAAAATTTAAAAAATACCATATTACAACATGTTTCATTTATAAGATTCCAGTTATTAAGTTTTGTGTATTTTAAATAAACTATTGAATTTATTTTCAATTTTTTTTTGTAACGGTACGACAATCTTTTCTTTTCTTTTTAAACTTTTAATTACATAAGATATCCAAAATCTTATAAGATTTTCATAATCTTATGTAATAAATTCTATAATTTTCTTATTAGTTTTCAGATATTTTTATGTAACATATTTATTTTAATTGTTAAATTATTTACAAAATTTCTTTTATTATGTCTACATTGAACGTGGAAATATTAATCCTGATGCATTATTATTTTTATTTTACACTATTTTTAGCCACTGGATTAATTAAATGAAATATAAATAATAATTGAAAATAAAAAATTAATTAAAATGATTGATCTGTAAAAAATGTTACAAAAATTAAAATTATAAACATTTCAAAATATATTTTTATCAATAAAATAAAATTAATATAAAAATATCATATTAACATGCCTAAATTAAAATAAATAAAAAACTAAAATATAGTGTCTAAATTAAAATTAGAACTAAAATAACAGGCTTTAATTAGTTTTGGTGCATATAGATTTATTTCTTTATGTAGCTAATAATATATGGGCTAATGGATTTTAGAAATGAAAGATTCTGTTCTAGAATATTCTGATGGATTGCAAAAAGTAAAAGAAAAATCTTATTGATTTGTGAAAAACAAAAGCTATAAATACTGAACCAGGCCTAGGATTAAAGTAATAAGTATAATTTCATCTCTAACCTTTTGACTTGGATTTGATCAAAAGTGAGTTTAGTTGTACTTTGTAGTGTTTGAAATTGACCACCATTAAAAATCCAATTCAAGCTCTTGAAATCTACCAGGTAAGTGATCATTCTCTTCTTTTCCAGTTTTTGTGAACATTTTAATTTCAAATGATTGTTTTTGTTTGCCATTATAAGAATTTACTTCACATAATAGTGTAGCTATTAAACATATATTAGAGCAGATTAAGTCATGCATTTTATTTTTCAATCTAGAGAGAAAAAAAATTATAAAGAGAGTCATTTTTTTATTGGCTTATATTAGGAGTGCAATCAAGAATTACATAAAAAAATTATTTTTTTATTAGCTTACAACATATTAATCAATTCCTTTTAGATATTATGAAAAAGATAATAATGATAATGAATTTCACTATACTTGATTTGATAAAATATTATTGAATGGTATTATTAATAATATTTTTTTATAGCAAATAAAATTATATTATTAATAATTATATTTTTATCTTCTGATAAAAATATGTAATAATAATTATAAATGCATTTTTGTTTATTTGTTGAATGAGATCTATCATATAAAAATATTCATATTAAGCTATATTTTAAATTAGTTTTTATTAAAATTTAAAGTAAATTAAAATATCCTACTTTTAAGTAGGAACCATTACTTTATTATATTAAATGTAATATAAAAATATAATATACTAATCTAAACATTAAAGTCTAATGTTAATAATATAAAAATATTTATATTTATTCTTAGAATATTTCCTTTAATAAAGTCCTATATTAAAAATATTAATTTTTTATCCAGAGAAATATAATAAAAATATACATTATGTAGAACATATTAAAAAAAAAGTTAATAATTTATTTAAGGATGAAAGGAAATTATTATATAATGCTAAAAGTTAACTTTTTAAATGTCTCAAAAAATCCTTTTAAATTTTCTTTCAATCTGTGAATTGTATTTAAATTAGATTGCAGTGGATTTTGTATGATCATCCACATCTTATGCTGCAGGAGGGTAAAATATCATGGCAATTAATGATACTTCTAATGGTGATGGTAATTCAAGCAATAGAAAACGTGTGAAAGTTCCAAAAAGAGGACCTGGAGTAGCTGAACTTGAAAAGATGTTGAGAGAGAAAAAAGGAATATACACAACTGATGAGAGAATTTCACAATTAGTTGACGCAGAGCACTATGATTATACTCATCTCTCATCCCAAAATTTCTATAATGAGTCCTATCCTTTCTGGGTATATTTTGGAACCATTTTAGAGAGAAACAATGAGTATTCACCTTTGAAGAAGGTAAACTTTCTGGCATTATTTACCATGTGATTTCCTGAGTCTTTCAAAATAGAAGAAAAATAAACCAATTTTCACATTATTTGCATAATATTTACAATATTGCATGTAGGTGAAACAATTCATTGAGACTTCCTCCCCATCATTGTCAAATGGAACTCACAATCATCTAGAGCTCGATTCAAACTCAAATTCATATCATAATTTCATACCTATAGCATCAGAGCAACATAAAGTAATTATCAAATCTAACATTGATCTATGTTCCATTTACATATCTATAGCTTTGCATGTATCAATGATGCAAAGTTCCATTCACGGCAAATGAATAGAAAATTTTTCATTCAATTGTTAACAACTATATGTGTTATAGATGGTTAGCATGAAACAATATTCTTCAACCTTGGCTAGTGATCTGATTCCACCATCAAATTTCAGAGTTATTCCAAGTTTTTCTTACTACAATAGGCCACTCCCATCATCCATAAATGACAGTCACAGTGCTAGTTGTTACAGGTATAATGCTTAGAAAGTGTCAAAGATATTAATACAAAAGTGTGTTTTCTAGCTTGTTGCATCACCAAAATTCTTCTGTCTTTCTCAGGGATGCCAAATGGGGTAGAACTTTGGAGCTCAGCAACACAAGGTACAATTCTGACATTGAGGTGCATGACAGTGCACATGCTCTACCATTTGCTACTGCTGAAGTTCCTTCACCTCCACTGCATTTGTTTCCAAAGGTGAATATTATGCACCCTTGCCAAGTTATTGAAGTAGTTGTAAGCTGTTCTTGAAGGTCCAATATTTCTATATTCTTTTCTTTTGGCTAGCTGAATATGTTTGTTTCTTAGCTTTTTTCAAAATTTTATAGGATAAAATGAACTCACACCAACATTCAGAATCAAGAGGACCATATCCTATACCTTTCTATAACTTTTTAGAAGTGGAAGGGGTGACAGAAGACACAAATTCTGGGGGATGTGAAGCAGGAAAAATTGCCATTGATCTCACCTTGAAGCTTTGAGTTTAATTCTCTTTCATTTTAGTTCTCTTTGATTTATGAAAATCAATAGATGTTACAGGGAATCTTCATATAATTTGTTTCAGTTGTTAAGGCTCTTGTATTTTGATGTTCAGATCTTTAGATCGTATTTGGTTCGATTTTAATCTTGAGCTAAAATCTTTGGATGAGAGTGTAGAAATCTGGTTCTGAAAGCCTCCATTAAGTTTTCTCTATCTTTTGTTTCTGAGAATATTGGGAATAACACTATCCTATAAGAATTCTTTGGAAGATTTACCATTTTCTTTTATCAGCTAAAGAAAAAAAAAATTAATAGGAAATGAAAAAGGTATATTTCATATAAAAAAAACTTACTACAGAAGTTCTAAGACACGTATTTTACAAAAAAACGAACATTACTCCATACCTATATGCAATAGCTTACAAAACAAGATCGTTAACAAAATATTAAGCTTTCTTACCTTTCAGATAACCTCACTTTTTAAGGTATAACACAGTAAACTGGTATCTTGGCTAAGCTGTATAGCAGATTGCCATATTCTGCTATGTTCACAATTTTTCCAAGCCCCTCGCGATTACCAACTGCTTTGATCGTGATACTTCTTCTGACCCAGACAGACTTCATATTGAGCATGTGAATAACTTACATATACTACTAATAAAAGGTCTATTTTTTTCATTTTCATAAAATTTTTATTTTGAAAATGATGATAGGGAGTGTTAGAACACCCATCTCCAAATCTTTTTAAAATATTTGTTACGGTGACATAACGGAGATGAAGTTTGATATCTTTTAATAGTTTATAATTTGATGCAAATCTCATTTTATAAACTAGTTTTGTAAGGTTAGTTAAATTTTAAATTTATTTTATAAATAGTCTCGGAGTTTATTCTAGCAAGGTTGTTAAACTTAGTAGATTACATGCTATCATAGCGCTATTAGGCCTCTTATCTTACACACAAGTTAAAAAGTCTTAACGTGAGAGAAATGAGTTGGAGATCCCACATCCACTAGAGGTAAATTCTTTTAATAGTTTATAAGTGGATACAAACCTTACAAATCAATTTTGTAAGGTTGAGTTAGACTTAAAATCTACTCATTAAGATAATATCAAAGTGAACTAGAAAGGTGTGTTGAAAGTATATTGTTATAAATAAAAAATTAGGATTGGATTTGTAAAATTGAACAATATTTGGATGTGTGGAGATGTACATAATTTTTATTTATAAAAGGGTTAAAGTATTTCCCATGTTTTGATTTTGATATATAAAATATAAATCGACTTCACATTTTAGTAGTTGGAAACTTGCCTTTCAACTTTCACGTATTTATAATATTTTAACCTACTTGTTTTTTTTTTGAACTGCGAAGAATAGAATAAATTGGGACATTTTAGGGGTGTTCTAACCCTTATACAAAGTGTATATAAAACAAAGCATATTACCCGAAATTAAATCTGAAACAAACCAACAAAAGACATTTTTTTCATCCAACTCAACTAATGCAGCTCTTCAAGATAACCAAAAATAATACAGGAGTGTTAGATTTGGAAGGCAGCTCTCCAGAGTATACAAAATTATTATCCTTCAAACTCATCAATCACCGTAGCAGACCACCAAAGTTTGAGATACATCCTCCTTTGATTAGAAAATGTCTTCCGTTGATTTGATGCCACTTTAAATCGTGCAAGTTCCACACACCATTAAGAATCCTTCAGTCACTGCAAACTGCTAACATTAACAGCACCAGTGTCTCTTGATAGATACCAGACTTGTCACCTTCACCTGCATCACAAGTAACCAAGCATGTATTGTCCTAACCTACTAGCAGTACTACCCAGTCCTCCTAAGCTCACTTAGCACCACTTAACAGAGGAATAAATACAACCTAGTCATTCTAAATTTATCAAACACTGTAGAGGACAAAAATTCAAATATGAGAATGAAAAAATCACTCTTTTCTTACAGTATTTGACCCATGTCCAACAACTCAATTGTGCTAAGGAAAAAATTTCTAAGTCCTACAGTATTTAACCCATGTCCAACAACTCAATTGTGCTAAGGAAAAAATTTCTAAGTCATCAACAACAACATTGTTAAACACCACTTTGTTCCTAAGTTTCCAAATTTCCCACACTTCTGCCACCCACATTCCCTTCCAAACATCATTTACTTTCTCATTACAACACAACAGATAGAAGTTCTGAAAGTAAATATCGATTGTTTTATGTCTAACCGATGTTATTCCTATCCATCTATCACAACTATCCCACACTTTAATTGTCACTTCATAAATAATAATAAACTTTAATACATAATATAGTAAATAATAAAATCAACATTAAAAATACAAGATAACATGATCCAATATGAGATCATAATAAAAATAGTTCTAAACAATTTAACTATTAAAATTATCAGCCACTATTTCTATTTCTAATCAAGTTAATATCACTAAATATTTATTTCATTGCTATTTTAATGGGTAGATTGTGAGGGATGACATTCAGTAGTTCATCACAACTTAGTAACTATTATTTAGATCGTTACATTTGATCAGTAATTATTAGTTTATAAGGTATCAACATATTTCAACAAAAAGGTAGGAGTTAAATTTTTATACATAAAAAATAAAAATAATAATAAATTAATAATAATGTAATTTTATATAATTATCTTGGAACTCATTTTATTATTTTTTATTAAATAATTTAATTTATGTTTTAATTAAACATCTTAAGCTAATATTTTATTACTAAAAATAGTTCTCATGAGTTGTTTAAAAGAAAGTGGTAGTCAAAATATTTTTTTTAAAGGTAACTCAGGTTGACATGAATTATGATACGTATACGCCTTTCATGAAAATATGTCAAGTTTATATTATGATATTCTATTCATCATTTAATTGCGGTTAGATGTTGTACTTGAAACAAATTAATATACCAAAAAAATTTATATTTAGATTTTATCGTAATGGCATTACTAAGAGCAAAAAATTTTATATTTGAATTTTATCGTAATCGCATTACTAAGAGATATATGGTTAGTGTAAATTGCATTAATTCAACCAATTTCCTTTTATCAGATTATGATAATAAGTGTTTAATGAATCTTGATAAAAAAAAAATTGATAGAGATTTAATATTTATAGAAAATATCTCTTAAGAGTATTAATAGTAGTTACATGTATAATATATCAAAATGTTTTAAGAGTATTTAATGATATTTATAATACAAAGTTTTAAGTAAAATTGGGAGTAAAGTTTTGCATTCGTACATATTTTTATTTTATAAAAGAGTTAGAGTATTCGGTTATATTAGCATTTTCATAATTAAATGAGGTATTATTTTAATTTTATAAAATATAAACTCTCGCTAATATATTTTGTCATAATAGTAGAAACTCTAGTCTTAAAGTAGTTAAGGATCAATTTTTTTATCTCATCACTAAATATTCATTAAATGGCCTATATCGCTAGTTTGTTACTAAAAGTTTGATCATAGAAAATCAATTTAATAATAAAAAATATCCTAATATTAATCGCTAATTTGATAGTAAAAATAAAAAAAATGGATTAATTTTATTTAAATTTAAATACTTCTTCGATGCTTAGATTTATGAAATAATTAGAGTTTTTTCTCGATCGCTCAACTATAAATTTTTTTCTGTGATGATCACTAATCTTCTCTAAATAGTAAATCTAATTTTATTCGTTGTATCTACAATATTTTTGACTTGTTTATAAAAGATAATTTGATGACTGCTAAAAATTTAATCATGTTAAATGAGTGTAAACTCCAGTACATAAAGAATAGTATAAAGTTAAAAGCACAAAATATTACATCCAACATTAGATCATAATGAAAATAAGTTTAAACAATTTAACTACTAAAATGATCCCTTAATATTTCAATTTCTAATCAAACTAATATCACTAAAAATTTATTTCATTGTTATTACAGGTGTTACATTGCTGACTGTTTCAGTCATAGTTTGTGACTTAATTCTTAATTACTTCGATTATTAAATTTGACCACTTATTTCTTGTAGTAATTATTAGTTTATATCTTTTCAACATATTTCAATAAAAAGTTAAGTCCCAAATTTTTATATATTAAAAGGTAAAATAATAAATTAATAATTATGTAATTTTATATAATTATCTTAGAATTTACTTTATTATTTTTTATTAAATAATTCAATTTATGTTTTAATTAAAGATCTTAAGCTAATAATTTATTATTAAAAGTAGTTTTCGTGAGTTGTTTAAAAAAACAAGTGGTAGTCAAAATATATCTTTTTTTCAAAGATAACTCAGGTTGACATGAATTATGATGCATAGGTGCCTTTCTTGAAAATGTGTAAAGATGTTCTATTCATCATTTAATTGCGGTTAGACCTTGTACTTGAAAAAAATTACTATACCAGAAAATTTTATATTTATTAGATACTAAGAGAAAAAAATTTTATACGTAGCCTTTATCGTAATCGTATTACTAAGAGCAAAAAAATTTTATATGTAGATTTTATCGTAATCGCATTACAATTTCCTTTTATCAGATTATTAAGATTTATTCAGTTTGATACTGTAAAAGGAAAAAAAAAAACTGAGCGATATAAAAAAAAATGTGGTTATATTTTATCAGAAAATAACATTAATGTAAAAGTAGTAACTAAACTTATTTCCATCAATTAAAATACCAATTAAATATAGGTATATCTTAAATTCTGAATCTTAAACACAAAGAACAGGAGCATTTTATAAGAGAAACCCTAATATTTTTTAGGGAAACCAAAGGAATGACTTTAAGTTATTATATTATATTCCTGATTTAATTATGCTGTTAGATGCTGGAGAAAAAGATTCACCTTACCCAAATTAAGTTATGATTAGATTCTGTCCCAATATTTGACATTACACAAAAGTATGAAAAATCCTTTACATGGATTGCAATTAAATTTTTGTAATAATTTAAAATCATATATTGTGAAATATTTCCATAAATAGATGAGATCTTTTTAAATTCTCTTATTCTCAGAATTGTATTTAAATGTATTTGATTGCATTGTCTTCATGCAGCAGTAGGCAGTGTATAATCCATAGCAGTAAGTAGCCATGCAAAGTAACAATACTTCTAAGAGTGGTGATTCAAGAAAGAAAAAGGGTCCATTGAAAAGAGGACCTGGAGTGGCTCAACTTGAAAGGATGATGAGACAGCAAAAAATGTTAAAGGGAAATTCAGAACCAATGGATGAAAATCAATGTTCTTCAACCTTGCAAAACTCTCTCGTATTGCCATCAAACTTTCAAGTTCTTCCAAGTCTTCCACCATCCATAAATGACCTTCAAGGTTTCAGTTCCACGGCTCAGGGCTATAGGTAAGAATCCCTTTACACATAACCACCAATCCAGTTTTAGTTTCTTGTTATATAAATATCAGTACACTTTAGTTCTAATTCAATTTTACAAACTATTAAAATATTTTATCTCTAAACAATGTGAGATTTTTTTTCTTTCTCAATCATGCCAAATGGGATACAAGTTCTTTGTTCCACCACTCAAGTTACAACTCCTTTAAAGTTCATGTGCATACTCATGCAAATTTTCTACGCCTTTGTTTCCTGGCAATGGGAATGTGTTCCCTAGCCAAGTTCCTCAAGAAACTCGTTCCAACATTCAGAATCAGGAGGTGGATCACGTTCTATACCTTTCTATGACTTCTTAGGAGTGAAGGACTCGGAGGAGGTGAGAGATCCTGAGCCACTTGAAGAAGGAAATGGCGACATTGATCTCAACTTGAAGCTCTGAGTTCAAATACTGTTATTTATGAAAATTGAGATGCTGTTTTGTTAGGAATGGTCATTTAGATTTAGTTATTTGATTTAATTGTTAAGGTTTTTCATTTGTAGAGTTAGGGTTTAGCGGTAGGACTCACTGTAAAGGGTTTTCATTTGTAGGGTTTAGGGGTAGAACTCACAATTAGGGTTTACGATTAGATTTAGGGATAGAGAAAAAGTTGAGATCTTATAGGTTACAGTTGGTCGAAGGAAACCTGTTTTTTCTGGTTTTGGAACTTCTACTAAACTTTTGTCTTTATATTATATGCAGATTGTTTTAATTTACATACAAAGATTTGATGTGAAAATTTACAAAATAATTAATAAGGGTTCTGACACTTGTGGTGATTTCTTTTAGTCTTATTGATATGGTTTTACATTTTTTTATTAAAACTAAAAAATATATATAAAATGAAACAAGACGGGTCCTTCAATCCTTATATAAATTTAAAAACATTAATATACTTTGATCCAAAGTTTTTATATTCCACCACAAAATATCCCGCATCAGTGCTTCTCATCAAACCTGCAAGCTAAAATAAACTTATACATTCTAAACCTCAAATGTTTTTAATATTACTCTTGTGATCTAGTCAATAAAAAAAAAAAACTGAGGATTTTATTTTCTCTTTTTTAAAAAAATTTCATGTATAGCATGAAATTAAAATGATTTAGAAAGGCAATTCAATATTTTCAAGATTTATTCTAAAAAGGAAAATAAGAACGTTGTGGCAATTAAGGGAACCTGTCATACAATCAAGGCGTGTTTGGGATTTGCATTTTAGATAATTATAGTATATTTGATTTATCCTCTCACTCCGCTTCGTTTTCAATGTCCCTTAACTATTAAAAAATTGAAATTGCCTCGTGAATGTTTTTATTTCATTTGCTAAATTGAAAAGATACATATATGTAGATTAATAAATAAAATTCATTAATCTTTATCCAACGAAATATATATATATTGAAGTAATCAAGTTGTTTATTTCCTGTATATTATTACATTAATGTTGTTAATTTCTTGTCTATTATACAAATTTTAGGGAAAGAGATTCAGAAATAGTGGCCATTTTTTCAAGTTCTCATGTTAAGTATATTTTGTTTAACATATTAGTCTTCTATGATTATTTTTATAAAACTGATTATATTCGCATAAAATTTATTAAAAAATTATAGGACTAGATTAAATTTATTGGAAGAAAAAAAAAGAAACAAACCATTAAATTAATTCACAAAGATATACAGAAACTAAAAAAAAACTAATAAAAGATGAGGTCTTTCTAAAAAAACTGAAAACTAAAAAACACAAAAAATTTCATTATTTATTTTTTTATAGTATTTATTCTAACATATCTTTTAGTATATCTTTTACTAATTTTGAAAACACCTATTCCTTAATTTTTTAGATTTTCTAAACCTCTAAATACAATTATTCAACTCATTTAGTTACTGTGGAATTTTTACTCTAGCAATCCCCAATCCCAATAGAATGCAGGAAGGCAATGGTTAAAAGATATTTTAAGGCAGGATAGGGCTTGCATTACTGCACAAAAGTTTTAAGCATTGATTGGTTGTCAGAATTTTCAAAACTGGTTAATTGGTTCAAATAAGATATTGACAAACCCATTAATTAGAAAAAACAGGGTATAAAAAGATAAAGTGAATCTTTTGCTTAATGTATTTTTATTTTTAAAAATTATTAATAAGCATTCATATTTGAAATTTATATGACTATGTAAATATTAATATTTTTATTTTTTATAAGACATACATGCAATATTCAATACCAAGAGTTTAGATATATTTTTTTACTGAGGTAAGCTAAAATATTAAATTTTAGATGATTATTATTTATTTAATAGCATATTTTTAATTTATATATGTATATATATTTACATTAAAAGTCATATATATATATATATATATATATATATATAAATGTTATATTTTT
>Ga0209489_100796_pt1 | contig 62673 bp, 30 predicted proteins | sample SiratrowhiteBW_FD_187527 | JGI IMG/M metagenome (GOLD analysis project Ga0209489, IMG submission 187527) | Root nodule microbial communities of legume samples collected from California, USA - Siratro white BW (SPAdes) (version 2) | ecosystem: Host-associated > Plants > Roots > Nodule | place... | reverse complement strand
CCACAACGCCCGCCCTAAGGCGGTACCTTTAATTAAACAAGTAAAATAAAAGAGTGTGATTTTTAGAAATATTTATTTTTCCCAAAAAACAGAAATAGAATGCAAATAACAACAAATAAAAATATATATTTTTTTAATAGGGGAGCCGGACAAGGATTTGACCTCGCTCCTATGTATCTCTATCAAGGATAGAGAATCAGGGTTACGTAGTTCTTTTCTTGGATATTTGTGAGGGGCGTTTTCGTCAAGATGTGGTGCTTGTAGGGTTCGCTGAAGGGTTTTGAAGCTTGTACTTTTTCCGTGAGTGATATTTGGTTTGTGTATTTAGGAAGTGGGGTTAACATGGCATAGAAGCTGGTTTGGTTGATGATTATTGGAATGGAATGGAAAGGTGATGGAGGTTCATGGTGGGATGTACAGTGGAGATGTAGGGCAAAAACATAATGCAGAAACATTGTGGAATTATGCGTTCATGGAGATGCATGTTGATGAAATAGGAATAATTGTGAGTGTTTTTTATTTTATGCCATGAATGAATGTACAAGTAAAAAGGAAAAAAACATACTTGGTGCTTAGTCTTTTCTTTCTCAGTGTGCTTTCTTCTTTTCTCTCTTCTCAATATTCTCTCTCGTTCTCTTTTTTGTCACCAAAATGATCCGTGTTCTCCTTTCTTTTTCTTCCTTTGACTAATCTCTTTTTTTTCACATTATTTTAATTGATATTTTTTTTAAAATGTCAGTAGTTCAGTTCAGAGAGGTTACTACTCTTTGACTCATTCATATTTATTATTTTTTAATTTTTTAAAATTAATATTAAAATGAATCTACTCAGGAATGAGACTTAAAACATTTTCCAACGGTAATAATCCATTATTTATTATTAATTTTATTTTTATTTAAGTAGAGAATGTGGGTTGTTATATGAGCGGTTTCAAAATTATTATTTGCAAATATTTTTTTTATTAAAAACAAATACGTGGAGTTAAGGAGTGAGAACATGGGAGTGCATTGACTCATTCTTTTTATTGTTATTTTTTATTATTTATTTATTATCTTGAACGTGTAAATCAAGTAAATCAAGTAAGCAGTTTGAAAACAGTCTTCCTTTCTTTTTTTTTATTATTTATTCTTTTTTTAATATATATTTATTTTTATTTAGTTTTTATTATTTAATCATCAATTATTTAATATTTATTTATTTATTATTTGTTATTTTCGTTTTTTTAATTATTATTATTTTTTAATTGTTATATTTTAATTACCACATTTTTTAGTTTTCTTTTAATGGAAAAATTTAATATATTTTTAATTACTATTATTACTATTATTTTTAACAAATTTTTAATAAACTGACTTCCCTTACTATTTCTTTTTATGAATTTTATTTTAAAACCTTATATATTGAATATAATGGAACCAAAGTCTCTTTTTTTTTTAAATGACAATAATATAATAAAACTAGATAACACACCCTTTTATTTTAATTTTTGTATTGTTTTATAATCTGAAATAATTTACTTGCCCGGACGAAATTGGGTGTTGATAATAGTTACGAGCCTATTGGGGTGTTGATGGTATCTATGTCTAATACACAAAGGAGTTGGATCATGGACTTAGGGTGCACATGTCACATATGTCCAATGGAAGATTTCTTGGAGATCTTTGAACTGAAAGAAGGTTGAGTGATCCTTCTCGGAAATAATAAAGTCTATAAGGTGTAAGGCATCTATTAGATTAAAGATGCTTGATGACCAAGAGATGTTGTTGCAAGAAGTAAGGTATGTTCCAAAGCCGAAGAAGAATCTTTTGTCAGTTAGTATGTTTGATCATATTGGTTTGACAACCAAGATTGAATAAGGGAATCATCTATAGTTGCTAGGGGGAGAAAAATAATGTATACATCTTAAGATGGTGCAATAGTGATCACACATGCATTTATAGCTAATGAGATAATGCAAGATAAGACGACGTTGTGGCATCTAAGGATGTGACACATTAGTAAGAAGGGTTTGTGGAGCTAGAGAAGCAAAACCTGTTAAGAGGTGATAAGATGGAGGGGTTGAAGTTTTGTGATAACTATGTATTGGGAAAGTCTCACAGATTGAAGTTTAAGACTTGAAAACAAGTGTACAATAGACCTTCTGAGTATACTCGCACATACCTGTGGGTGTACTGTGACCTCAGACTCATGGTAAAGGATGGATTTATAGATGATCACTCAAGGAGATTGTGGATTTATATATTGAAAAGTAAGACTGAAACTTTTCAGAGGTTTAAGAGTGACACACCATGATGAGTAATCAATAAGGGACCAAATTGAATGTGCTAAAGATAGACAATGGTTTAAAGTTTGTTTAAGTGGAGTTTAATGATTTTTGGAGGGTGGAAGGTATAAAGAGGCATGTGACGATTGCAAATACATAACAACAAAATAGGTTGGTTGAGAGGATGAACAAGACCATTTTGGAGAGGGTGAGATGTATGCTGCTAGGGGCTAGACTGCCTAAGACCTTTTGGGGAGAAATTGTAAACACAACCATTTATCTAATAGATAGGAGTCCATCGTCTGTTTTGAATTGTATGACTCCTATGGAAGTATGTAGTGGAAGACTTGTAGATTATGAAAATCTAAGGGTCTTTGGTGCCTTAGCATTTGCACATGTCAAGAAAGACAAATTAGAAGCATGGACTATCACATAAGAAAATCTAAGGGTCTTACACGAGAAAGCCCAAATGTACAGAGGTTAATTTCGGCTATCAGCTTACATGTTAGGTTAAGAAGGACAATCAAACTTACACATAGGTTTGAATATGTTGACCTTATCATCTATGCTTTAATAGCAACTAAGAAGATAGAAGATTCAAAGTCTAGAAGCTTTTAGGAGGTTATAGAAGGTGCAGAAGATCACAATGGCAAAACCACATGTGGATGCTTGTTGATATACCAAAAAACCAAAAGGTGGTAGGATGCAAGTGGGTGTTCAAGAAGAAGAATGGAATACCAAGTGTGGAAAGTCAAAGATTTGAGATTTGGTTGTGTTGAATCATTAGATTGTCTCATGTTTAACATTCATTAGACAATCTCTTTGATTTGTGTTTTGATGATAACAAAATCAAATATTTAATCATTTGTTTTAATAGTAATTTGCAAAGCTGCAAAATAAATTATTTGATTTGTGTATATTAGACCATAAAAATTTGTAAGGTTAGATAGTCAAAATTTATCAAAATTAGGTAGTCAAAGCTACACTAGACGGTCAAAGTCAGACTAGGCAGTCAAAGTGTCTATGCAGTCTATACGAAGTATATGGTTAAAGTGTCTAATCCGTTTTCCTCAGATTAGATACTCAAAGCGTCTACTTAGTTTATTTAGGGTAGATTGTTTCAACATCTATTGGAGTGTTTCACATTAGCCGGTCTCATATCAATTTTTAATTAAATTGATTATAGATGATAAAATAATGTTTTAAAATAAAATATTGTTCAGAAAATAAAATTAATTGAATCTTAATTGAAAGATAAAACATGATTTATCAATAACATTGTAAAGTCAAAAGTTAATCTTCTTTCGTTGTTTTTGTTCATCTTTACGCGATTTTCATGAAAAGATGAAATTAATCATTATTGTTGTTAACTTAATCAGTTTTTGCTTAAATTTTGTTTTTATTTTTCATCTTTAATATATTTAAAGCAAAAGAAATAAGGAAATTTAAGATGAAGTTGAAGCAAAAGATCATCGAGCGTCTACTATTATAATGGTGATAAAAAAAATTTGTAGAGAAGTTGAAGCAAAAGATTCAAGTTATTCACTTAGTTTTCCCTCATAATTAACACAAAAACATTTAGAAATATTAAAGATGTGAGTATATTTCAAATATCTAGTTCTCAAATGAAGGTTCAATCATCAAATTTCAAAGATTTAGTTTTGAGCGCTTGGTACTGAAAAATATGAGAATTTTGCAGAAAAAAAAAGTTCTACTAGTAAAGTTTGAGTTCAATATTTATAAAAGTAACTTAGAGGATCAAAACGAAGTGGCAAGGCATGAATTTACCATATATTCGGGATTATTTGGAGTGAGTGTATACTTATTTCTAGCATCTAGTGATTCTATATTTTTTTTTCAGTAGCATCTTTTGTATTGGGTGAGTGTTTAAACACTTGTAATTCTTCATTTTGAAGTTGTACTAAGTGAGCTTTTTAGTATACTCTTTGTGAGATTTTTTTTTTTTTCTGACTAGTCTTGGTCTTAGGGAAGATCAAGAGGGTGTTACCTGGAGTAGAGAGAATACTTTGTTTTTACGGAGAGGAGGGAATAATTGTGTCACCTTGAGATGCGATAGTACTTGATGTAATCGTAGTTATTAATGAAAGCTCTTAGATAGTTGCTTAGGGGACTAGACATAGCTCAAGTTTGAGTGAACCAGGATAAACATTGTGTTCTTTTAATTTAATTTTCATTGTTGATTATTTATTGTCTACTGGAATCAAGTTTGTAGACTCCATTCAACCCTCCTTTGTAGAGTCAACTACATCTTCAATTGATATCAAAGCTAACCTTTGGGAGTTAGTTCTTAACAAGACAAGAGGAAACAATCTTAGGAGACTTGATGAACTCTAAAGGACAATCAATTAATCGTCCATCTCTATGTAGAGGAGAAAAGTGTGAGCTTTGGAACCTCAAGATGACTACCTTTCTTGAGCATTGTAATGTTGATCTACTGGAAGTGATAGAAACTAGAGTTCTTTCTTTGCTTGATGCTTTTGAATTTTTTTTCCATGGAATACTTGGTCTGAGATGAACATAAACAACGATATCAATTAAATTATAAGGCAAAACATATTTTGATTTACACTTTATCCGAAGAAGAAATTACAAAAGTTCACACTATGCCAAGTGCTAATGAAATATGGAAGACTTTCACACTAGCACACAGAGGATCAAAGGAAGTTAAAAGAAATAAATTAACTTTACTTAGGAGACAATATGAAATGTTTTCTATGAAAAACAATAAAACTATCTAGTCAATGATAGCAAGGCTACAAACTATTCTTAATAGTCTAAGATCTATTGGAACCATTATTAATCAATATAAGATTAATAATAATGTTTCGAGAACTCTTCCCCCACAGTGGAAAGCATAAGAAATAAAATTGAAAGCATTAAAGTATCTAGAAACTATGCAGTAGGAGGTGTTGGTAGGAATTTTACTCATCTGGAAAGTGATGCCAAAAGTGTCAAGGTTAAAGATCTTGGTCTAAAGAGTTCACAAAAAATGAAGAAGACAACTTCTATCAAGATTTAGAGTGATATAGATGATTCAATAGAAAGTGATGATACTGATGACGAGGAACTTTCATTCCTCATAAATAAATTCAAGAAAGTTTTAAAGAAGCATGGAAAGTTTAGTAGAAGATTTAAGCATAAGGACCATAAGGAAAATATCATTAACTATGAATGTAAAAAGTCAGGATATTACAAGTCAAAGTGTCTAGAATTTGAAAAGGATAAAGAAAAAGGTGAAGAAAAGAAAAGAAGTCTTATGTCTACTTAGAGGATCTAGACTCTTCCAACAGGGGGTACTTGCAGAAGGTGGTTAAGAGTTTAGCATGCATGAATCTAAACCTATGAGAAAACCTTTAGGATACTGCACAAAACTCTTAATTGTTCAAGCTCCAAGTACAGAGGATGAAAGGAGGAAGATTAAGACTACCCCGTATGCTAATTAAGTTGGTAGCACATGTATAGAATGGTCTATAAGAGACTAAATCTGGCTCATGTTGTTTGTGTTGTTAGCAGGTACATGGAAGATCTTGGATATACTCATTGGAAGGCTTTGAAATGGGTGTTGAGATGTCTGAGAGATGACGAGCACATAGACATTAGACTCCATTTCGTGAGAGACATTATTGTGTCTAGGAAGTTAAGATTGAGAAGATAATATTGGAAGAAAATCTAGCATATGTGTTTACGGAGTCCTCACTAAGATCAAGGTTCATATGGTTTCTACAACTGGTTAATTTTTCACTTGAGGAGAAAGGAGGTTGAAGTTGGAAGCTCTTCCATTATTTGGAGCCAAGTTGAAGAATTGTGAAGATTAGCTCCAAATCATATGTAATTGATCATTTTCTGAAGAGCTTAGTCACATAGTCTAGTTAGACCATCTGATGTTAAATAGAAGAAGACAATCTATTTTAGTAGTGTTAAGACAAGTTATATCATCTAGTACTTGTTTACTGTAAATGCATTAATAGTTTTTGCGTTGAACGGTTTTCTATTACTCCTTAGTATTTGGTTTATATAATGAGGCCTCATTGGCTTGGACAAAATACATTGTAATGTGAGTAGATCCTGTATATAGACCATCTAGTATTAATAAAAGTATCTTCAATCTTGTTCTTTGTTATTATTAAGAAACTAACACAATCGATATATAAAAGTTCAACAAAATTATAATCACAAAATTATTACCACGTACATTTTTGTGTTATTTGTTAGTCAACTCGCATAAAAGTTGTTACGAGAATGATTCGTTTTGCATTGGTAAATTTAAATTTTTATTATTGGACTTCTTATGCTTTAATCAACTCACACAAACATAGTAAGCTCAATCTATGTGTTTTTTCTCCTAGAAAATATATAGAATAATATAATGAAAGTTGTTGGAAATCCTAAATCGTCTAAAAATAAAACCAATTTGCAGTATATAAATAGGGGAAATCCTCACTTTATGAACCAATTTTTTAAGGTTGAGTTGGACTTAAATTTCACCTGACTAATATAGTATCAGAGTTATTAATAACCCATCATAGTCAAGATTTGAGCATATCATGTCACTTGCTATTGGGTCCCCTTAATTCCTACACTCGATGTCCTCTACATAAAATGATGTATTGGAGATATCATATCGACTAGAGATAAGACCAATTTACAATAAATAAGTGAGGGCTTGGGGTGCTTCAACCATTTTCAAAAAATATGTACAACTAATAAGCTTCAGAATTTGCTCTCTAATCTCGAGCTCCTTCTTTCCCCTCACAAAATAAAAGCGACCTAAGATAGATGTGTCACCTCCTAAACATATACACATCATGTTGATGAGGTCCCTAAATCAATTCAAATTTCGTATGGTATCCACATTGTTGGCACGCTGTTGTATGTGATTCACTTGTGTTTGCTCTCCTTGTGTCTATGTTTCTCCTTTATTTTTAGTACTAGTGACCTTAATTGTTCTTTGCACCTTTTTTTTTCCTCCCACTCTTGCTTCTTATTTTTGCTCCATATACTTCAATTGCTTGTTGTTTATGCCGATATTCTATCTCAAAAGCTTTGTTGATAAAACAATTTTACTTTGCTCAATATTAGATTAAAATGTGTATAGAAAACATACTTTGTGCTCCTGAGATAGATGGACAAACCCTTAGCAAATTATGTATATCTAGATTATATAATATTGAACAAAATTGAAACCCACTTGCAGACTTTACTCGTATTTTTTCAAGAATTTTGAAGAGAATTAATTTCCAACAACTAGTCACCCTCAATAACCATATGTTTTCCAGTTTTGGTTTTGTGATCTCCCCTCTCCAATTACAAATACCCTGCAAGAAAATCAATCCAATACCATACACACTAACATGTTGAGATAAACTTAAATTTCACTACATTAATATGATACCAGAGTCATTCATGAGATGACATTCGTAACATCTCAAAAATTTGTAATGTTATATTTTTCTAATAAAATGTGTCAAATTATATTATTTTTGAATTATTTATATACCTTTTATTTTTAAAATATTTTAAGATATACTAATAGAAAGGTTAAATAAATTAATTAAAATTTATTAAAATAAAATAATAATGACGATAATAGTTAAATAAAAAATGTAAATAAATTGACTTATCTCTTTGAGAGAGATACACATGTTTACAAATATCAATTATTCATAATTATTATAAGCATTAATTACCATGTGTATATATATAAAGTGGGGAGATACGATGATACCAAACAATTCCAAGAAAGGAGAAAAGAGAATAAGGAAAGAAGGGAAAGAGAGAAGAAAGAGAGAGAGAGAAAAAAGAAAAATAATAAAAAAAAAACTTTTGGTCCAAATTTCATTTATGAGAGAAAATAGATATCTATTATTTTATTTATATATTTATTTTCTTAGTAAGTGTGCCTAACTACATTAATTTTTTTTATTTAGATTATTTAAATTATTTTTATTTATGCACTGATTCATTCTATTTATTTAGATTATTTAATTTATCTCTAATTACGCATTGGTTCATTTTTTTATCAATAAAAATAATGAATTAGTGAAAAGTACAAAGGGGTGCTTCAACCCATATACATAAGTCAACAAAGATACTTTAACCATATTAGGATACACCCTCATCACAAGCTTTCAGTTCTTATGTATAATTCCAAAAAACCAAAAAGATTATAGAACAATTTGATGTTAGAAAAAAATCACAATATACAACTAATATCCAAAAAACTCTACTCTCTGGTCCATCTTATTATATTCTCATTTTTAACATTATATCATCATTACAAGAAAATCATAAATAGTGACCAATTTTCCGGTCACTAAATGACCAAAATCGATTACTAATTAAAACAGTGACCGATTTAGTAACCAAATAGTGTCAGTCACTATTTTGTTGGTCGTTGATGTATAGTTGTTAAGAATCTAAAAGGATTCAGCATTTGATGAAGTCAAGTATTTGAACAAAGGCAAATCAAAGCATGAAAGCTAAAGATGAAGACTTAGGCCTTGTCTTAGAGGGTGTGAATGAGTGTTACTGAAAGTAATGGTAAACTTGTGCAAAGCTTAGAAGAAACTACTTGGCACAATACAAACTTACTTAAAACAAATAACAAAGCATAGCAAAAGCATTTAAGAAAAATTAGTTTTGAAAGTTCAATTTTTATTTTAGCAGAAAATAAATCGATTTTATTTTCATGAAATTGACTTATTCGAGGTCTCCACCAAAACTATCAAACTGTTTTAGGAAAAAAAGTTTTGGGTTTTTATGTTTTTTAAATACCTAGACTTTCTTTGAGCGAAAAACGAACAACGCACAGAGTAGAGAAATACGAACAAGAGTGTCAATATTTTGAGAGAAAAAGATTGCTTGGTTTTTCAAATATTAAAAGGGGTTTTCTTGAAGAACAAAGAACTTGGAAATTGTACTATGCAATTCGAGTGGTTCAAGCCTTTTCGTAGATTCACCTTCCTTGGAAATTCAAGAAGTTTCTTAAACTCAATTCTTGAGCCTGTTTGATTCAAGTATTGCGCTCTTGGCTTGTATAATTGTAATTCTTTGATACAATTGGGTTTTATTGGTGTTATAAGGTTTAATATTATTATAATCTGAATTATTTAGGGCTGCTGGGTGTTAGTTCTGAAATTCAGAGGTGTATTGTATCTTTCAGGGTGCAAGAAGGGTTCTTGATTGTAATTGTGTACAATTGAGTGCTATTAATGGAATTTTTCTTGCTAGGGTTGCAAGAAAGACTGGATGTAGCCCTTGAGGAAGGATGAACTAGAAAATAAATTGGTTTATTCATGCCTGAATCAATCTATTTCCTGTATTGCACCTTGTATAATTGGTCATAGAGATTTGTGAAAGCTTTCATTTTGTGAAAAATGTTTTCATTGCTTTCTAAAATAAAAAAATTTGTAAAGTTCAATTCACCCCCTCTTGAACTCAGCCTAAACATATTTTCAATAGTGGCCGAATCAGTGACTGAATTAGTAAGCAATTTTAAAAATTAGTGAATATTATTTTTATTATAAAATTATTATTATTATTCATTTCTATTATTCTTATTATCATTTTTATTACCCACCATTAGCTAGTGTAATGAAGTTTTGGACAAAGTGCACCAAGGGAAACTTGAACCTATAGGCAGCTTGACAGAACCCATAACCATCAGACCAAAATGACTTTTCTATCATGTTACGATTATTATACTTATTATTACAATTACAATTACTATTATCATTATTAATATTAATAATAATAATATTATTATAACAATAATAATACTTTATTATTCTTCTTATTATTAATATTATAATTATAAATATTATTATTATATAAAATGTGTTATTATTATTAATATTATTATATTATTATTATAATAATAGTAATATAGTAGTTATTATTATTATTATTCTTATTAATATTATTATAATAATACTATTGTTATTATTTTTATTATTAATATTATAAGTACAAATATTATTATTATAATAAAACTGTTATATTATTGATGAGTCATTATTTTCTCTTATTTACTTGTCTGTTTGTACCTATTTTGATGAGTGATTTGTGCTTGACTACCTATTATTTTCGCAATTTCATTGTTTGGGCTTCATTTACCAGAAATTCATAATTTTGTTTAATTCAGATTTTCTGAGCTTATTTTATTATTATTTTCAGGGCAGCTTTGGAATTTTATTAGGCTTGGAAATTAATTCTGGAATTGAAGAGGAGTTGCCATAATATTAGTTTTCATTTTTAGATTTTATTTTCAGTTTTTATTTGTTGGACCAAAATTGAAAAAATTTGAGCCTATTAGATTTATTGTTGAGCACTTATTTAGGTCTAGCCACCTGTTACACAGAGGAGGCGAACAGAGAAGCATATAGTTTTTTATTCTCTGCTTTTGGAATTCAGTTTGTTTTCTTTCTCTAGAAAAATTGGTTCTGTATTTATTTTCTTTTCTTGCAATTACGTTTTATTTTTCTTTCAACTTAATTTCGTTTTCTATTTTAATTCAATTTCATTTCCTATTTTAATTTTGTTTTGCATTTAATATCTGTTTGCTTCATTCAAATTTAATGGAAGACTAATTTATAAGGTTATCCTTTTGATTCAGATTGCAAAGAAAATTTGAGATTGTTGTTTTTACTCTCTTCGTCTATTAAATTTTCATCATTTTATTTTCGTGCTTAATGTTTGTACTATTTCATGCTTAATGTTTTAGTTAATATGCAATTCGTGTCTTTGTTCGTGCTTAATGGAGTGTGTCACGGGTTGCTGGGATGGAATGAATGATGTATCTAAACGCTTAATTTACATATAGAAAACTTGTGTTAATTCTCACTTAGTTAATTAATTCGGGTTGGAATTAGGGTTCAGTGAGTTGAGCGTGATTTTTTGTATCCTGTGATAAGTAGACTGCAATCTAATCAAGAGGGTGATCTAATTCGGTTAAGGAAATTTAATTTGGTTTTGTTGGTATTTTATTTTATTAATTTTGATTATTTCACGAAAACCCCCTACTTTGTGTGTTTAATCCTTTGACAGAAAACTAGGTCCTTGAGAGACGATTATGAGTCACTTCCTAATACTACATTTAACTGTAATTATTTGATCAAATACAACTTCGATCAATTATTATTAATATTATTATGTTATTATTATAATATAGTTATTATTATTATTTTATTATTAAAGTAACTAAATATTTGGTCACTATTTTTGTCACTAATTTGTAAAATAACTTTTACTCAATAATTTGGTTACTGATTTCAGTTACTAATTCGGTCATTGATAGTGACCAAATTTCTCAGTTACTAATTTGGTTATTGATAGTGACCAAATTTTTCAATCACTAATTTCAGTCACTATTCAAAAGTTTTTTAATTGTACATCCTCAATGAATATACCACTAGTTTGTAGTTTCATATACACATAATGTCAATCCCACATTATTTTCATTGTGTTAGTAAGCATGTTGTTCAGAGTTCTCTTTAATGATTACATTAATTGTGCTGATGGAGCTCTAAATCTCATATAGTTGATAACACCTCCTCCTTATATTTAACTTCCTTTTTGTACCTCTAAATGCTCATTTCCAGTTCTCTTTCACATGCTTTAGTTTGTTCTTACCTATAAAAACAATAACGTAGTCCCTATTGCATAAAACATTTGATTTTAGTTGCACACTGGTTCATTTGATTTATTTATGTTTAATTATGTACTAATATATTTTATTCAATTTATCATGAGTTATATTTATATTCCTTATGTCATCTCACCAATATATCTAAATTTTTAGTTTTAATATTCATGATTTTATTGTTATTTTAGAAAACAAATATGATAAAAATAATATAAATTTTATTAAAATAATAACATTTATAATAAAGAAAGATTTCACGATATTTTGGTTGGAGATTTGTATAATATCTCATTTTTTACATAATAGGAACTTTATCGCATAGAAATTCTATAATAAGCCTAAATATAAATCTCCATACATTCATCATAATATTTCAAAATATACTTCTCTACATGAGATTTAATATAAATATCTTCATACAATCACAAAATAAAATAAAATTAAATAAACTAAAACTTCTCCATCAACTCAATAAGGAGATACATCACCTGTCAAATCCTCTACTCACGTGAACACACGATCATTGTAGGTTTAAAAATAAAACGAACACCACACTTAAATAAGGATAAGCTAAAGAGTTTAAAGAAATGTATACTCATAAATTAAATTTCCATCTTAACCAAACTACAAACATTAGACTTTCATGATTCATCTCATGCATCACCTTGTCATTATCACATTTCTACAATGACTCATATCATAGATATATTTACTCACATACAAAGATATTTGACACTAAAAGAAAAAATTAAATTACAGACGGAATTTTATCGATAAAACTTTATCTATCGATAAAATATCGTTATCGACGATTTTATCGACAGATATCATCCGTCACTAAATTTATTGACGGATTTACCGACAAATTTATCCTAAATCTGTCGGTAATTACCGACAAATTTATCCTAAATCTGTCGGTAATTACCGACAGACTCAGAAATCTATCTGTAAATTTATATACAATCAATTTACCGATAAATTTTGAATGTTTCCGATAGATTTTTCTCGTTGGTAATTTTTTTTTTTTAGTGTTGACTCTCAACTTCTCGAATACTCTTGCATTGAATTAGACTCAGACCTACTAGACGACCCTTTCAACTATGAATCCACACAGTCCCAAATGAACATAACCTTATCTGATAGGATAAATCCATATATCTATCATGACCAACTATTTCAAACTGCAGATTTAGTTAAATGTGTTGGATCAAGCGCTTACTACTAGGCCAAAAGTCATAACCATTAGTCAGGTTGTAACTCTTTCTACTTAAGAGCCTCCGCCACAGGACAATTGATGCCACCCGCAACAATCTCCCCCTCAACAATTTTTCCACTATACAATTGTCACTCTGGAAATTGAACTCGTGACCTTGGCTCTGATTCCAATTGTTGGATCGAGCACTTATCACTAGGCCAAAAGCTATAGCCATTTGTCAGGGTGCAACTCTTTCTACTTAAGAGCGTAGTAGCCCAAGCACCACATTCGATTGTGACTCGGCTTATCTGGCCTCTGGCACGAGACAATTGATGTCACCTGCAACAAAATGGATCTCCTTTATCTCACCACCTGGTACCTTCATTTACCTACAAATTTTTATATGTGAATAAATTTAAAACTACCTACCGATTTTACGTACACATTTATTCTATATAGATTTTATATACGGATTTTACCTACAAATTTTATCTATAGAAAATTTTGTAGGTAAATTACGTACAGATTCTAATATGTGAGTAAATTTGACATTACTTATAAATTTTAGCTACAAATCTGTTACCTACGAAAAAAATGCGTAGGTACACACGGATCCAAATTCGTATGTCATTGCATTTAAATCTATACGTAATTACCTATAGAATTTTCTGTAGATAATATTAATAATTTTATTAATATTATTATTAAAATTATTAATATTTTTAATATTATTACTAATAATAATAATAATCGTTATTATTATTATTAACATTATGTAATTAATAGTATTATTTTTATTGTATTTAATATTAGTTTTATTGTTATTATTATTAATATCATTACAATTATTACTAATATCATTAATAATAATAATAATAATAATATTATTATTATTATTATTTTAATGTTATTATTATTATCAACATTATTAATATTATTAATATTATTAATATAGTTAATAATATTATTATCATTACTATATTTAATATTAATATTAATTTTATTAATAATAATATTAATATTTTTAATATTATATTATTAGTGTTATTATTAATATTATTTTTTACATTATTTTTATTAATTTTATTAATATTATTATTAATGATATTTTTAATGATATTAATATTATGATGAATATTGTTATTGTGATTAATATTATTATTAATATTATACTTATTAATAATGGTAATGATAATAGTAATAATAGTTATTATAAGAATAATAATAATGATATATGATTACAAAATTAAAGATGCAGTGACTTATATATATATATATATATATATATATATATATATATATATATTTAAACTATAATGTAGTTAATTAATATGTATAGAGCCATCATGTAAGATAAAGTAATAGTAATAAAGAATATAAGACTCTCATTTCTCTCTAAGAAATAATAAACAAATAGACATATAAAATAGATTATAATATATATATATATATATATAAACCTTCATCTTATATATTTATTTTTTCATGATTATTTAGAGAATAATTATATCTCAAATTTTAAATATGTTAATAATTTGATTATATTAATACGTTAAAAGAATAAAAATAATATTACAATATTCGAAATCATTACAAATTTATCCTGATTTAGATTCTCATCGAACTTTATCTTATGATAATTTTGTAAAGCGAGTTGAGTTTCATTATCTAATAAAAAATAAAAAATATAAGTATTCAAAGATTTCTTAAACTTCATGAAAAGCTTAGACTCGAGAACAAATCTCGTTTAGTAGTAATCCTACAAATTGAGTGACTCTGATATCCATTTTTATTTTATTCTTTCAGTAAACATAATCATCCACTGAAGAGGTTTGGTAAGGGATTTCTCTGTGCCGTGTTCAATCCTTCCTAGGTTTTCAGATATTTTCCTCTATCTCCATTGTATTTCTCAATCATTTGAGGTTGAACTTTAAAGTTTAAAATGAAATCTTCGCATGGAGAGTTTTTATTTTTTATTTTTTTTTATCATGCATTAAATTTCATTTGATTTACTTTATCAACTTTATATCTCTTCATAATGTAAAACAATCTTCTTGCTAAAGTTTGGTAAAACTCCTGTCATGTATGTCTGATAAGATTTATTATAGTAATTCTCTTTATCTTCAGTGCACAAGAAACACCTTTCTATAGTATTTTGACGAAGAACGTATTTTTGTTCTTGAGCACGGATCAAACTTTTAACCTACTAGAAAACATAATATGTTTAAAGAATTATATTAATAACAAACATAACATTATTATGTCATAAAAATCCACCCCCACAAAGTCATGAAAGTTCTATCTAGAAACCAACTGACTGAATTGTATCCTTATAGATGAAACAACTTATGATAAGACAAATCTATAGTCACTACCTTAAATATATTTCACTGTTTGTTAACATACAATTTTTAAAGATATATAATTATATTTGGTCTAAAAATAACTTTTCACTCATATATCTTTTTTTTAAATGATCTAATATCTTAAACTTAATGAATAGTAAATTTATTCTAATCAATTGAAAAGTTTCACCACACTATATTTTTTTTTTCTGCTGAATAATAAGTTATTATTAGCTACTTGACTTAGGTTAATATTATTTTTGAAGATTTATTTATTAAATTGTTTTTTTATTTCTAATTTATTTTGTTCTTGATTTTGCTGATAATAAATCTTGAAATCAATTAATATCTTAGTTTTTGAATAGTTAAGATGATGTGACCTTTTATTAATTTTGTAATATTAAGCAATTCTACCCAAGTTAAAAAAAATTGAATTAATTGTACTTCTAATATTCTAATTTTTTATGAATTTTTAAATCTGTCTAAAATTCTAATATAATAAACTAATAACCAAAAAAAGAATATGAGGGTATTTTTTAGAGATTTTATAGCTTCACTTGAAATTGGGTTGGGTGTTGACATCTTAAGTATGTATGTGGGTCAGCTTCCAAAAGCAAGCAAGCAAGCTAATTAAGGTGATTAAATTTCTCATCCAACTCCTACAACAATGATGGATTCCTCTTCTCATAACATGCATGCCCCACACCACAATTAATCCTTCTTACTCCCTCACCATACATAGGTGTCATGGATAGCACAGTCCTTGGCAAGATTGTTGGGATGGAAAGAAGATCAGAGTGAGACACACACAAGGTGGTCCAAATCAACTTCAAGGAATCAACTTTCATAAACCACCATTATGGTGCTTCTAATCAAAACTCATACTAATTAGAAGTTAACCTTCAAGTTATAGGAAATTGGACAAATATTCAAGAACATTAAAATATATTAATTTTGAATTTTTTATTTAAATTTATTAAATTTCAACAAAATAGTTTAATCACTATTTAATATAATATTTTTAATATTTAATATCTTAAAATACTACTAAGTAAATGTTTTCCTTAATGTTCATCAAGACTTAAAAATCAGGTTTTGCCAAGAATTTTTCATTATTTCACTTAATGTATGCTGACAATATTTTTAAATCAAGTTTTGCTTAGATTTTTTTTATATTCTTAAGTTTTTTTTTTTTTTAAATCGAGTCAAATTTAGAAAAACAAAATTCAAATTAAATTTTGACAAATAAAACGCTAGCAACTATTAAAAAAATTCATCCAGTTATTAACAAAAATAATCTCGACATATTTAACTTAAAAAAATATTTAGTTGATAAACTCATGAATATTCACAGAGGAAATTGAGAAATAACTTTTATTTATATCCATATATCCGTACTAATTCTAATTTAGAAATAACTCTTATTTATATCCGTGTCCACGGAAAAGTATTCCAATGTCATCTAAAAACTAACAGTATAAATATATTGAAAAATTATAATTTATATTGATTGAAAAATAGTTTCACACTTCAATAAAAAAACTTCAACCAAGTTCGAGTTAATACTGTCTAGAGGGAGACTAGTTTTACAATGTCCTAATTCAGTTCGAGCTAACAATGTCCTAATTGGTGCCAGTGGACAAAGCTTTAATAGAGATTGAGCTAACATATAGAATTTTAAATTCTCACTTTTATGTAAAATTTGAAAATTTCCTTTTAAATTAATCTCCTAAACTTTTAAAGTTTTAATTTCCTTTTAAATTTTCTAAGCAAATAACATATTTATTATTAAACATTTCAAATTCTTTATAGAAATTATTTACTCTATAATAATTCTTTATTTAACTTCTATAACCACGTGCTTGGATAGTAATTTCACAATTTCCAATAAATTCAATATTGAATTTCATAAAGTCTTTTCTTTATTAATATTAAACGTATTTAATAATTGAAAAAAAAAAACAGTTATTGATGTAATTCAGTCGATGTCAGTTGAAGCTTTTTCTAACTAAAGTTTGCTAGATTTTTTTCACCTAACAATAACAAGAATTTTTCTCTATTTTTATCCGATGTTGACCCTAATTATGTTCTTTAACATTAATTAAAATTATTTTTTCTTTCAACGTTTTTCACTATTTTTGATAAGAAATATTGACTAACATTAATCAAGAAATAACATATTGGTGCAGAAATAACCTCAACCAACATTTTCTAAAAAAATGCTTGTGCTTATCATTAACTAAAAGTAATCTTGGTTGATGTCAACAAAACAAAATCATGTTTGACATGAAAAACCTCATTGATGTTGTAACTTGGAAAATAATACTGATTTGAATTATTATAAAATAAATTTTGGCAACAAAAGTAAAATAATGTTGTCTAATCAACAATATCCCAATTAGACCAAGTTAGACAAAGTCTTGTAGTCTCAACCGAGATGATGATTTCTTAACTATAAGTTGAGCTAAAGATGCATCCATCGAACTAATAATATATCAATCTGAGTCATTTATAGACCACTGAAAGAAAAAAGTAGAAAAAAATTAAAATTCTTACTTTTTAAATAAAATTTAAAGTTATCAAATTTTAAGTAATTAAATTATTTACGTAAAATTTAAAATTTTAATTTCTTTTTAAAAAATTTACCCAAAGAAAACATTTTATCAATCTAAAAATTCTCCCTTCAAATGCACTATAAGTTTTTTTTTTCTACATGTGATGTGATATCTTAGTTTGATTCCATTCAATTGGGCGTTAGCACTGACAAGTTATTTTTTGAGAATGGAATCTGTAAGGTTTAAGTTTCAAGTCTTTGTAAAATATTGATTATTGGAAGAAGATATTTTATTTAAGTATTAGTTAGATTTCTAATCAAAATTAATTATCAACAAAAATTTATACCTACAAAAACTTAAAAAGAAACCTGAGTGCAAATAATAACTTGATAATTTGTAAAAAAATTAATACTTTCAATTTATTGTTATCTCAGTTTTTGATAAAATACTATTTACTGTTTTTCAGAGTTAGAACGTAGGCTTTTAAACACTTAAAATAATGGACCTCTTTGAAAATGATACGTATTGGAACTAACAAAGGATCATTCTGGAAGGGTTTTAGTCATAAACTCCATACAACCAGTTAAATAATTTAAAATTTTGATATGTAATTACTTTAAAAAAATACTTATATTTTATCCACTCAAGTAGGATTATCTCCCATTAAAAATACATGTAATCTCTATTAAAAGAAAAGTGTAATATTTAGTTTGCCACAGCGAGTTGATAAAGTTGCATATAGCTAATTTTAGAAAATTAATGTCTTGGATCCTTAGACACCATCAAACTTCTCATTCAATCATTTGTCTAAACGTTTCAAGGATGCATTTATGATGTTGCACGGTTTAGCAACAACTACTTTCAAGATAGGAGATACTTCAACTAAAATCTGAATGACATAAATTCAATATCCTTTAGAAGTTTGGTAATTACTGCAAAGGGGTCATTCAAGCCAAGAAAGTTGGTTGCTCCAAAAATTTTCATCATCACAAATGCATGGATCTTTCTGAAGATGAAACAAAGTAGTGTAGGTTGAAGCATGCACAAAAGGCTTAGAAAAATAATTTGAGTATTCTTAAAATGAAAAATCTACTTCTAGCACATACATGTTGTTTTCTAATGAGGAGACACCAACGAAGATATACCAATACTAACTTTGGTTCTAATGGTAGAAAGGCAACAAAAAGGAAGGCAAAAGTAAAACCAAAAGCAAATGACAGAGACAGAATTTACAGTTTTATAGTACTATAGATAAACTTAAGAATATTTCTTATGATGATTAAAACTAGAAGAAAGAGAAAGCATTGAAGTCGAAGGAGTTCTAGGGCTTCTTCATGAATATATGTATGAATCGATAGAGAGACAAAGCCAACATTGTGATATACTGTATGACATAGTTTGAAAAAAAAAATGCATGTATAATTATGTAACTTTTATTTGTTTAATAACTTTAGATATTTTAGTAGGTTTTTAATTATTTGTGTAAAATTTTGTATTGCTTTAGTATTTTTGTTGTTGATAATACCTATGTTGTTATTATTTTCAATAAATTATTCTAAATTTGAGACACTTTTTATTTCCAGCATCGCTGATAAAAAAATATGATTATTGTTAACGTAGTGCTTACATATGCTGCACAATTTTATTTTATTTTTACGCAGAAAACAAACTATGCACTCATGGACAAATCTTAGTGCAAACAAAGTAAAGTATGCTGTAGAAAATAAATGCTATTAGGCCAACCAGCTTAAGTTTATCATAGTTTTAAAGTAGGAATCATTTGTAATGTTTCTTACTTTGAACTTTAAAACCTGACACATTGTAGTTAATTTCTGTAGAAACACTTTTTGTATTTCTAATTAATATATTATTTGCTGATAAAAAATATATATTGTTCATTGTTATAGTTGCTTACATTTGAGGGAAAAAAATAGTATAGAAAGGAAACATACGAGGAAATATGCCTTGTTGACTCAAAATTTACTTGTGAAATAATCGTGTATTGATAATTAAACTATAGAGGTAATGAGGTAATTAATTTGCAAAACTGACAATAACCACAACCCTAAAGCATACTCAAAGGATTAAAGAGTATTCTAGTCTCTTTCCATTTTTGTTATCTAAGAAAAATTATTCAATATGGTATTCTTGCAATGGGAACAAGCACATGTTTAATTGCTTAATGGTAGAGATGTTTAATTGCTTAATGGTAGAGGAGGATAAAGGGTTTATTGTTATTAAAGGAGAGTACTACAATAGGGGAGCGGACAATATGTAACGATGACAATTATGAATGTTTACTCTCCTTGTTCTAATAATGAGAAATATACATTGTGGGCTAAAATAGAAATTATGAATACCATAACTAACAATATGGTGTAGTGTGTGGCAGGTGATTTCAATGCACTCAGATATCCTGGTGAGAGAAAGGGCTTGGGTCAAGGAAGTGATAATAGAACTGGAATGGTGAGACTTAACGATTTATAGGTAATTGTGAGTTGTATGATATTCTTACTGTGGGTAGGAGATACACATGGTATAGATCGAATGGTGCGTCTAGAAGTAGATTGGATAGAGTTATTAGTGTGTGAAACTTGGTTGTCAAAGTGGCCAAGATCGACACAATATATCTATAGTAGGCAAGTATCAAACCACTGTGCTTTGGTGGTAAAGAATAGAATGATAGATTAGGACCCTAAGCCTTTTAAAACGTTTGATGTGTGGCTCAAAGATAAGGGGTTTAAGGAGGTAGTTAAGAAAGCATGGGATGTCGGTGTACAAAGTGAAAATTATAAATTGTTTGGAGAGAGTGAAAAATAAATTTAAAGGGGTTAAGAAGGAGCTAAAATAATGGAGGGATAAGGTGTTTAATAGTGAAAAAATGACAAATTTTATATGGGATTGAAGGTATTGACCAATGCGACAATGATGTCTCTTTACAAGAAGACTTGAGGGTGAGGAGGATGTAGTTGTTAAGTGATCTTAGAGTTATTTCTGAGAGAGAGAGAGAGAGAGAGAATGCAATGTTAAAACAAAAATCTAGGGTTGAGTGGATTGAGAAGGGGGGCATGAACTCTATGTTCTTTCACTCTAGGCTTAGATGGTGGAGGATGAATAATGAAATCAAAGGACTACATATCAATGGAGAGTGGTGTGAGGAACCAGATCGGGTGAAAAGTGAGGTGGTGAATTGTTTTTAAACTAGGTTTGAGGCCCAATCAAAGTTTAGGGTGAATCTAGACGGTGTCCCGTTTAGTACAATATCGGTAGTGGATAAGGAAATGTTATGCAGCAGTTTTAGTGAGCCTGAAATACTAGCAGCAGTTAGCCAATGTGGGAGTACAAAAAGTCCAGGACCGCAAGGGTATAATTTTCATTTTACAAAAGAGTAAGTGGGAAATCATTGGGGCAGATGTGGTCAACGCCATAAATATTTTCTACAACTCTGGCTACATACCAAGGGGGTGTAATGCCTCATTTATCACGTTGATGCCTAAGAGGGATAACCCTTCTATGCTGAATGAGTATAGACCCATCTCCCTAGTTGGTTGTGTGTATAAAGCAATCTCTAAGATATTAGCGAATAGGCTCAGGTGGGTTTTACCGAAAGTGATAGACAAATACCAAACTACATTCCTTAGTGGTAGGGGTTTGTTGGATAGTGTTTTAGTTGCCAATGAAACTATGGATTTTTTAAAGAAAGTGAAACAAAAGGGGGTTATAGTGAAAGTGGATTACGAAAAAGCATACGACTCAGTGGATTGGGATTTTTTGGTGTATATGTTGGGTAGGTTGGGTTTTAACGATAAATGGGTCAAATGGATAAAAAACATGTCTCTCCTCTACTTCAATTTCAGTATTGGTTAATCGTAGTCCTACTAAGGAGTTTAGACCGAGAAGAGGGCTTAGACAAGATGATCCACTAGCCCCCTTTTTGTTTCTCGTAGTGGTGGAGGTTTAGCCGGGTTGGTTAGGGAAGCATCTAGGACTAGAGTGTTAGAAAGGGTAGGAGTTGGCTATAATCATGTCGATGTTAAACTCTTACAATTTGCAGATGACACATTATTCTTCTGCCAACCTAAATTCCAGTGCATTATGGTAATTAAAGCGATACTACGATGTTTTGAAATTTCTTCCGGACTTAAAAGTTAATTTTCACAAAAGCCATGTAGGTACTATTGGGGTGAGCGATGTGGATATGACAATCTTTGCTAAGTGTCTTAATTGTGGTAGAATGGAAATCCCGTTTAAATATCTAGGTATGAAAATGGGTGGGAATCTTAGAACTTTGACATTTTGGAAGTCAGTCATTGATAAGATCAAGTCTAGATTGTCTACATGGAAAGGGAGGATTATTTCTATGTCTGGAAGGGTGTGTCTTATTAAGTCTGTATTTAATGCACTGCCCCTATTCTATTTCTCTTTCTTTAAAGCTCCTGCCATTGTATGTAAAATCATAAGAAGAGCACAGGCTAAATTTCTTTGGGGTTGGGATTTTGAAGGAAAGAAAATTGTATGGGTTGCTTGGGATAAAATTTGCTCCCCTATTGATATGGGTGGGCTAGGTATAAAAAATGTAAGGAAGTTTAACGTAGCTTTACTAGCCAAATGGTTATTGAGGCTCAGATTGGAAGAGGTGGGAGTGTGGAGGGACATAATTGAGTCCAGGTATAGTTCTTAGAGGGAGATGGGTGTTACAGTGGGTGATCGGGAAGCCTCTACATGGTGGCGAGACCTAGGTAAAATAGGTGATACGCCTAACCAACGTAACTGGTAGTAGGATTAAATGGAAATAAGATAAAATTAATGGAAGATAAATGGATCAGTGATGGATCACTTAAAGAAAAATTCCCGAGGTTGTACATAATTTCATCATGCAAAGATAACGTGATTAGTGAAGTGGGAGAGTGACAAGTATTGGGAGCAGTGAAGTGTATACTTGGAATCTATCTTGGAGGAGAGAGTTGTTTGTGTGGGAAGAGGAACAAGAAGAGCAGTTAAAAATCCTCATAAATACTACCCAATGGAAGAAGAGTGTATCAGATGGGTGGATTTGGAATGAGGGCAATCTAAAGAAGTACACAGTAAGATCTGGGTACAGAGTTTTAAGTGACTTTATAGCAATTCTATTAACATCAGGGAGTTATGGAGTCTGAGTGTAGCAGGTTCAGCCCAATTGTGTGTTTGGAGGGCAATGTTGGATAAACTTCCTACTAGAATTAAACTGGATAAGAGAGAAGTCATAATTCCTAGTAACTTATGTCCTTTGTGTAAGAAGAGTGAGGAAACTGCCTAACATGTGTTCATTAGTTATGAAATTGCACAAAAGGTGTGGGATAATTATGATAGGTGGATAGGAATTTCTTCTGTAAGGCAGCAAATAATAGTAAATCATTACCAAAATTTTCATCTATTAGGCTTTAATAGGAAAATAAATACAGTGTTGAAGGGTGTGTGGGTGACTATAGTGTGAGAGATTTGAAAGCATAGGAATAGGGTAGTCTTTAACAATGGGGTAGTGGATGACCTGGAGATTTTTACACTAACACAACTCAAAGCATGGTCCTGGGAAAAGTTTAGATGACAGAGAATGAATTATTCTGTTTTGGATTGGTATATTTGCCCTATGCTTTGTCTAGCTAATATTACCTAATGTCGGTAATTTACATATGAGGTTTGTCTTGTACACAGATTTGAGTTTGGAGGTAATTGTTTGAAGGGAGTCGAAGGGGTGGTACTGGTACTTGTGTGGTTGTGCTTGCAGGTAGTCTTATCTAAAGCAATAGAGGAAGCAACAATACTTGGATAAAGGTGTACAAGGAGTCCAAATAACAATAGCAGTTGGGGAATCAAGTGTTTGGGGTCGATCTTGTTTGCACATGTATAGCGTTACATTTTGCTTATATTTTGTTGTGTAATTTCAATGCTGATCAGGAATCCAAAGTGTGTGTCCTGTGTTTAAATTTTCTTTGTATTTAGGTGATTTTAGTTTTCGTTTTTTTTTTTTTTTTTGTAAGGTGTTATGTTCAAAATCGTTGGTACTTTTAGTTGTAAATTGTTATTAAGAGAGTCTTGTTCTTTGTAATAGGGTTGGAGCACCCCTAAAGTGCTCCTATTAATTTATTTTCGCTATTCAAAAATAAAAGGAAAATTTCTTCATAATGTAATTTTCATTATCCATCAAATTTTGTGATCTAATATGTTTTGGTAACCATATTGCTCAAGAAGGAAAATATTAATGCAAAAAAGAAACATATACAAATAATATACTCAATAGGAGATATTATATTGGCTTTATCATAAAGAAGCATGGTAACAATGACAAAAGATTAATATGATTGAAGAAAACATATACACAAAGGATTACCTCATTCTCTTGCTATTGATTAACAAAAATAAGTATATTATGTTGTCCAAAACTCTTAGACCCCTGTAGTTGAGTCAGCATTACGATAGTTGATTCACCTAATTTTCTTTATTTAAAATTCCGCGTGACCCGTATTTAGAATCTATGACCTCCTTCCATAGTCTTTAACATTCACATCTCCACTTCCACTTAGTTAATAAGATTATGTTGAAATTTTCTATATCTTTAATTCCTAGACCACCTTCATCCTTTACTTTGCAAAGACATTTCCATTCAACCCAAGATATCTTCCTTCCTTCTGAACCTCATCCTTAGAGAAAGTTTCTTTGGATTTTTGTTAATACTTTGCATATACTTTTCGTTGGTTTATAGAAAGATAGATAGATTGATAATGTAGTTAGGACACACTCGGCCTGTGAAAGACAAGACTCTTCCCTTCCATCTTGCAAGTTTATTCTTAACTTTTTCTACCATATATTTCCAAAGTTGAATTTTCCTTGGATTCCCTCCAATCTGCATACTGAAATATTTAAAAGGTAGTTGCATAAGACTGCAGTTTAAAATCATTGAGTATTGGTACAAAATGTCATTATCAATCCCAATGACTCCTATTTGACTCTTATAAAAACTAACCTTAAGACTATATATTAGTTCAAAGCTACTCAAGACATTTTTTTATGATCACTATGTTTGGTAACTAGTTTCACAAAGAAAGAGTGTGTCATTCGTAAACTGTAGTAAGCTCATAACATTGTTATTCCTACCCACATGCACTCTTCCATACAATTTTTTCTTAATTATTTGACTTTCATAAACTGCAACTATCTCCTCAACCACTATTAAAAAAAGAAATGGTGTCATAGGGTCACATTGTCTCAACTCTTTCATTGGTTTAAATTCTTTCAGAGGGCTATCATTTACCAAGAATGAAATGGTGGACGATTCCAAGCAGACTTTTATCCAACCAATCCATTTTATACTAAAGTCTAATATTTCCATCATGTAGTATAAAAAGTTCTAATCCATTAAATCATAGGCTTTTTCATAGTCTATAACCAAAATAATTTTCAGTAAGCCTCTACTCTTAACAAATGCTAACTAACTATTATCAATAATTTTTGGAAGAATTAACTTGATCTTATTTGCTAACACCTTAACTATATCCTTATACACACATTCAACTAAAGATATTGGCTTACTAGTGTAAACTATATGAGTCTTCCCTATTAGGAAGTCAAGATATAAATGATGCATTACAACCTCTAGGAATGTGACCTAAGTTTTGGAACATTTTACTTCCTAGATAACATTTGTCTTAGTGACCTCCCAATTATTCTTAAGAAAGTTGAAATTTTACCCATCTCGCTTGGGACTTTTTGTGCTTCGACATGATTTATGGCTTCTTTTATTTCTTCCTAAAAAATCACTATCTAATAAAACCTTATCCTCCCCTATTATCACTACAAGATTTTAGGAAAATAAAGTTAGCCAAAAATGGATACAAAAGGAAAAAAATCGACGCTTTGTGTGTTGGATATGTGTCGGCCATAACACTAATGTTGGAACCCTGGAAGCTACTGAGCTTTACGTCGGCTAGCCTATAGGACACAAATAGCATAGGCCAAGCTGACTCTAAGGGGATACAGATAATTTATTCAAATTAAATGTAGTTGGGCTACACCCGTGCAATAAATTATGTTATATATTAATAAGCGCCACTGAAGTGGATGCTAAATATGAAAACAAATAAAAAAATATCAGGTGTCAATTTAGAAGATGCAAAATAATATATTATTTATGAAGAGTGTGTCAGCCTAGCCGATGCTTATTATTTTATATATTAATGAAGCGTCGACCAAGCAGATGTTGCAGACGAGAAAAATTTAAAGCGTCGACCAAGCAGTGCCTCAGCCTAATCAACACTTATTGAAATAAAAAAAAAAATTGTGAGAAAAGAATAAAAAAATGCTTGACAGAAAAAAAAAAAAAAAAGATAAAAAAAAAAAAAAAAAAAAAAAGATATAAAATGTCATTGCATCCTTTGAGCGAATGCTAGTTGAAAAAATTGGTTAGAAAGAATTTGGCCCGCATAAGCAAAATTTTAAAAAATAATTGTGTTAAAGTGAGTTAAACATACGCTTAAACTGATGCTGTGTGGATTTTAAAAAAATGTTTAAATTTTGAAAACCAAGTCTAAAATTCGTACTTGATTTGGAAAGCATATTTCAATTTCAATAAGAAAATGACAAATCCAATGAAATTTAAAATTATACTCAATATAGTGGTCAACTGAATTTAAAATTCTAATTACAATATAGACTAGTAGAAAATTTGGATTCTACATTAATTTTGGAAGACCTTTTACATCAATTCCACAACTGGTGTTGATGTGGACGATGTAGAAAGTTCATGACTTTTTACAATGGTTCTTGAACCAATGTAAAATACATCAATATTATATTAGTTATAAACAAAGTTGGTGTAAAAGAGCATTTAAAAAAAAAGAAAAAAATTTAATATATTACATCAGTTGTAAGTTGGAACCATGTTTTTTGGGACTCTACTATCAAAAGTTATGACCATTTGAAGTTTTTTCACCCTAAATTTTGATAACTCAAAATCTATGATAAATTTGTGCAATGTAAAGACTTTACTATCAAATATACACTAAATGAAGTTACTATTAAAAAATTTGTATCGAAAAAAAAAATTCTAACTATTTTTAATTAATTTTACAAAACCACTAACGTGTTATAAAGAGAAGTGGTAAGGGATAGAGGTGGAACCAAGCAAGTTCACGATTCACAATGGAGATAGACTCACATGTCAATTAAAGTCACGTTATGACACCCTTAATAACCTACGGCGTCAACGTAAAAATAAGTTAAACAAACCACACACATCAAAAATGAAAAATAGAGCAAAGTAGACAAAGGGTACCGACGAGGGAAGGAACCAAATGTTAGTGAAAACAATGAGAACAAGCAGCAAAGACTCAACGCAAGTAGTAGAGACTCAACGGTGCGAGAGAAAGACAAACAACAAAAGTAGTGAAAATGTTAGGTTAAAAAGTATACATCAATTACATCCGTTGCTAAAATAACTGACATAATAGGGTATTTATTGCATCAGTTGTATAAATAACCGATGTAATAAGTCTGGCCAAAATATATTTTTAATTGGAGCTTGTAGTGCTACTTTCTACATTGGTTGGAGCTCATAATTGAAGTTGAAAGTCACTCTATTAGATCAGTTGGAGCATCAACCGATGTAATAAGTGACACGAGTAAATTAGTTTTTCAAATAAATTTTAGTGGGATTTTCATGGGCTATTTTCTACATCAATTATTTCTAGCAATCGATATAGAAAGTCACTTTATTACATCAATTGGAGCAGCAACCGGTGTAATAACTGACACGAGTAATTGTTTTTTCAAATAAATTTTAATGGGATTTTCGTGGCTATTTTCTACGTGAGTTGTTTTTGGTAATCAATGTAGAATTGATCCTATTACATCAGTTATCCCTTAACAGATATAATATGTCTTCATTTATTTACAAAATTACCACTGTGTTTTTGTTTATAGTGGTTCCCTTTTAACCTACGTCAGATCTTATCATAAAATCCTATCTTTCCACTAGTAGTAATAGTAATCAGATCATCGATCACAAACTAAAATTTTAAATTGCATAGCATATGCAATAACTAATCTCAAACTCGAGTACAAATGTAAATTATAAACCCAATTAATCAGCACAGTTAATATTAATTTAGTTTGAAATAAGTTCAAACACAATGCAAAGTAATAAAAAATCTATTACATAGTAGGATAGTATGACAAATCTCCTATGCATTGCAATGAGTAGTAATATTGTCCATTAATTACCTGTGAAAACAATGCAAACCATTTCAATAAATAGAACATTTAGTATATGAGAAGAAGTGTGAAATAATGAAACTTACATTTTGGGATGAACTTCAAGGAAGGGGTTCGGGATCATGCTCTTTAGCATAATGGTGGTGGACTTGACTCATACGGCTTGAAGCATCACTATGTTGTCGATCCATCATCATGGCGAGTTATTGTCACATCATCCTCACTCCAATTGTGTAGTCCTTTTATTCGTCAATTTAGCTTCTTCCTTTACTTGTTGAACTTCCTCATGAAATCGTTCATTTTCAGTCAACTAATTAGTGTTACAAGCAACTAAGAAGAGTTATGTGAAGAAAGACATTCATTGACAATAGTTACCAACCCAATTGAGTTAAGTACCTAAAACACTACATCTCTAATTGTATTTATATTATAATTAAATTGACAACATAGTCTATTTATTATTAAATTGTATTGTCTAATTACCTAATAGGTTAGGTGCTCAGAAAAAAAAAAAAAAAAAAAAAAAAAAAAAAAAAAAAAAAAAAAAAAAAAACTAAAACTATTTCATTATCAACGATGACATGCAACATTACAATCAGAAATTGATTGTCAAATAAAAACACATGACACACTTAGGTTTAAACGGAATCATATATTTGCATAGGTTCTTATGAATTTTACCAATTAACATTTAATTTAGCGATTTCTTTTATTAATTTTAAATTTCATTTACTTTATAAGAATATTTAAAACTGACCTTTAATAAAATTATATTTTATCATGCATAACATATAATAAAGCAATTATTTGTTATGTGTTGATTTTATATGTTGACTTTAAAAATAAACCAATTTTTTACTTTTAATAAAAAAATCCTAATTATTTTCTGTAAACTAATTTATTACATAAATAAGTCTAAATCCTATCTTTAAGTCCAAATTGTTTGTTACTAAATGCAACTCCTATAAGGCATTCTCATTTTATTTAAAGTCAATTATGATAAGTTCAAATTGGTTGTTAAAAATTGGGTTCTAATCTACTAAATGAACTCTTATATAACAAACACAGTCACATTTAATTCAAAACCTAATTGTTATATTTAAGTCAAATTGATGAATAAAATTGGGTTTTGATATACTAAACGCACCCTAGTTGATAAATATAGTCTCATTTATTTTAAAGCCAAATTATTATATTAAAGTCTAAATTGATTTTAAATTGGCTAGTGAACTACTAACGGCACCCTGATGTAATAAACACAATTCCATTTAATATTAAGTCCAATTGTTATACTTAAATCCAAATACATGGTTAAAAATTGGGCTCTGGACTACTAAACGCACCCCTACTTAGTAAATGCACCATTTCAAAATATATTACCCCAATAGAAAACAATATTTGCATCACATACAACTGGTTAGAGATAACTTTAACTTTTGGGCAAATCATTAGTTAGGGAATTCCATTAGATTTTCTGTACATAATATTCTATCTCTGACTAATGCTAATTCTTTATTTCGTAATTCTTGAACTTAAAATTAGGACATTTTTCCATGTAATTTTTCAGTACAATTAATAATTTGTTAAATAGTTATTTAGTGGGCTAATCCTAGCCCAGTTACCTCAAGAAATTCAATCAAGAAAAGTGGGGTAAAGTTGGAGTTTCAAAGGTGAAAAAGAAGACCAGGAAAGTGTGACTACTTACAGCAAGGAAAGCATGTACCAAACACTAACCATGCCTTATTATTTTCGGCACCATAGAAGGGAACTTGAATTTCAAACTTCAAATTTTCCTCCTTATATTTTCGACTAAGGTTTTCGAAATAAGATTTGAATTTAATTTTCCATGTATTTACGTTTGCATTTAAAGGTGACTCATTATGTAAATAGTCATGTTTCTTCTTTGTAGAAATACTTTTGAGATCTTAAAATATTGAGAGAATTTTAGCATTTGTGAATGCGAAACGATTTTTAGAGTTTTATCTTAATTCTTAGGAACTAAGTGGTGATTATTTGTTTGAAACTTATTAAGCATGAAATCATCTTTTTCTTCAAGAAGTAGCACACCATTTTTTATTTTTTAAGTCTCTCGTCTATTTTTTTTCTTGATTTTTAATTTTCGACCCACAATCTATCTTTTTTTTAACTTATTTCTCTTCTTATTTTTTTTCTTTTTACTTATAAATTTAAATTTTCACATTTATTTAATTATATGAATTAAATTCGTGTTTCGTAATAAATATATTTAAATTTCTTTATCTTTGAGTTCTAAAGTTTTTAGTCTAATTCAAAACTTAAAAACATAATTTGAATCTTATTGTATTGACACATTTTTCATCTATTTTAGACTCTCCATGTTGAAAATATATGTTGATTATCAACTAATACTAGTTATATTAAGTACTAATATAACTGTCAAAATTACGACATCAATTGAACTCATTACTATCTGTTCGGTTCATTTTATAAGATAATAATAATAATAATAATTTTAAAAAATAATACTATTTTATTAAAGTATACATATATGTTATAAGTTTAACAATGTCACTTAAATTTTTAAAATATATTTCTAATTTTGAATGTTTTAATTTTTTTTTTTAAATGGATCAAAATAGTTTGGATAACTTAACATAAAGTCAATGATTTTACATATCGTTTTCCCTTAATGGAACAAGGACTACTACATTTCATGTTTGATTCTCCATTTCATCCTGCATCCATTTTGCTTTTCACAAAACAAAATGGATTGAAAGAAAGTTTACTCAAAGTTTGCTTTTAGGCCACTTTACTTACATATATAAACGCCCACAATGTAATTCTGGAATAATGAAAGTATATGGTGTAATATTTTCAAATGATTAAGAAAGTCACTGTATGTATTGAAAAGGAGTGAAGATATCCTGTGAAAATTTAAGAAACGACAGACATTTTTTTTAATACCGTGTTAGGATCATAACCCTAAAACATTTGTAAAATAAAATTGACAACCTCTAATCCAAACACTCTTAATACCTATGAATTCCATTGGACCCAAAAATGATACATTGGAAGAATCATCTGAGTCTTCTAATATCAATAGGTTGATTGTTCCGCTCCTGTATCTTCCAAAAGAAAAAAAAGATCTCTGAGAGTTCTTTCTTGGATCCGAAAGAGAGTACTCGAGTTTTCCCAATAACTAAAAAGTATATCATGCCTGAATTTCACTGGGGTTCGCGGTGGTGGAGGAACTGGATAGGAAAAAAGAGCTATTCTAGTTGTAAGATATCTAATGAAACCATCGCTGGAATTGAGATCTCATTCAGAGAGAAAGATATCAGAAATTAGACACAAAAAGGTTTCTTCTTCGAAGACTTTTAGAAAAAAGAATTGAGTAAACTAAAATTACTTTACGTAAAAGTTAAAAAATAAAAACTTTGAACAGTTAAGAAAACTTCTACTTTTTTTTTATTTACGAGAAAAACTTAATTCAATTTTTACTTTTCTAAGTTCTACTGAAGAAATTGTTCAAACCAGACGCTTTTATCAAAGCTTCTTGAATGAGAAACACGTCATACATTTTAATTGGTAAATTCATTTTGATAAGTTTAAGAAAATTGATGAGCCACTTTTGTTTTAATTTTACATTCTAAGAATCTAAAATCAACCCCATAAAAGTTATTTGAGAAGCTCTCTGTCCATGCCATCATCATTAATAATATAGACACACACGCGAGAATTATACTATGTGCTCCGTGGTATATTATTCACAATGATGTACTAAATATTATTAATGTTATTGTAAGAAACACATGATAGATATCAGACAAACTCCAAGAATATGTACATTGCCGAATAATATGTTGAAATAGGCAGATACAGGAATCAGAATTGTTACCATGAAAGGGGTAACAGAATTGCCTGCACCAAATGCAACAACAGAAAACAGCCACGGATTGCCACAAGCTGGAGACAAATTCAGGTGAACTGAGACATAAAAACAGTCAAGTTGCCATGCAATAGGAAAGTGAATACACCATTGGAATTGAGAATTTCCCCAACCAATTCACTAGCAAAGCACTGCATTATTTGCTCCTCTCAAATCAGGAGTTATCCACTCAAACCCCCCCACCAGACACAAGAACACAAGACCATGGACCTTTTTTGCTAAGCTCAGTTTCTCAATTGTTGGCTTCAGAATCACTGTGGTTATCTTCTCCATCATCAAACAAAGTGGGGCCGTCTGAGGCAATCTCTAAGTTTCCTACAGACTCCAGGTCAATAGAAGTGTCCCCTAACTGTGCTGTGGCCAGCCTCAACATTATGTTATGAATAATGTTGGATTGCTCAAGCTTGAACTTGTGCTCTGAGGTGTGTTGTTGGTTAAATCGACCGGGAAGCTTGGAACGAGTTGCATAGCAATCACCACAAAGATCAAAACCCATCTTTTCTGTACAATCAGCGCATCTATATCTATCTCCAATGATTGGAAACATCTGTGATGAGTCACACATTAGCATACTACACAAAACTATAAGCATAAGAGTTAAAGACACTGCAGCTTCAAGAGAAATACTAAGTTAAAAAGAAGTGAAATAAGGACTTGTTTGTTTACTGCTTTCGAAAACTTTTTTTTTTTCTAAAATTTGTTTCTCCCGAGTATATTTATTATTTTTAAAACTGTCCTTGAGCATTTGAACAGAGGACTAGAAGAAAACAGGATAAGAAGACATGTCCAAGTTGTTACTTGTTTTGGGAAACAATTTTATAACCTAGTACATTTTAGAATGACAAATTGATTGCAATTAGTGTGGAATTATTTTAGAAAACTATTTTTAAACAAAAAAATGTTAAAAGGGAATCAAACAGGCCTAAATCTTCAGGTTGGCATCTGAACACTACAAAATAGTAAACTCTTGCCTTTTTGCTGAAGCAAAGATTATATTAATTATCACTTTGAATAATACACAAAATATGGCTTCAACAGAATGCAATTTCCATATAAACCATGTACAGATCAACTTGAAAACAACAAAATTGGAATTAGTTATCAGATAAATATCTAAGAAGGCATCGTTAATCTAGTGTAGGTTCTTGAACCATATGAAAATGCACGAGTATTGTAAGTTGGCAGTGTGCTGCAAATAAGCAAGTTATAATTATAGGTTTGTAGCTTGAACAGGGAACCTGTGACTCGCTTTGTGCACATGAGATACCTCAAGTGTCAACTACAAGTCAATACCTAGTCACTAAGAACGACAAGCAACCACATGAAACGACAGCCACCCTATCTTGGTCCATGAAATAAAGAAACTTGATGTAGTTTATGACATACTATAGGACAATAAGTGAAAATAATATAAAGGGCACGATAAAAACAAAAGAAATTGGAAACAGAGCAACAAACAGAGCAACAAAATGAACAGAAAAAAAAACGGAAGATATGATGGAATAGAACTTTTACCCCGCAAAAATCACAACCAACTCCAATGTGAACTTTTGAGTCAGGATCTGACCACCAATCTTTATTTTCTCCTTTGTTACCGTTATCCAATGAACCTGAAAGAAAACCAAGAAGTAACTAGAAGAACATGAAAATAGATAGAAAAATAATGAAAGAAACACCGTACAACAAGAAATCAACCACTTAGGAAATATATAGAAAAATAATAAAATATTTTAGAGTATTGTAGATTATAACAAAAGACTGACTTCCATATTGTAATATATTTCATACATTGTTTGTTTGTTTAAGTAAATTAGGATTCAAATATTTAGTATAAATAGTGGTTATGCTAGAATGCTCAATACTTAACAATATAAAATATCCTAGGAAAAAAAATGTATTGTTTTAATCTCTATACTTTCGGTCATACAAGGTCAAGATTCCTATATTTTTATATTGATGAATTTGGTCCGCAAACTTAAAAAAGATGTGAATTTAATCCTTCCGAACTTTAAAAAACATGAATTATTAGAGAGAGACTAAATACACATGTTTTTTAAAGTTTGAAGAGCAGAACCATTTTACCACGCTTGACCGAGAGTACGAAAACTAAAAAGCACATTTCCCAATCATAGTCTTAATAGAAAGCCGAAAGATATACACATATATTTCAATATTTTCACCCAAAGCTGTACGCTTCAAGATATCAGTCATGTAATAAAAATGTACGCAATATACATACAAGAAGGGGTCTCAAGTTTGACTTTGATCTGTTTTAGTTCAATGGCATCTCTCCGCTGTCTATATTCTTCAGGAAAGTGTTCCTCCAAAAAGTGATCTAACTCCAAACATACTTTTGGAAACCTTCTGGGATGTGGACTATGACAAACTTGGCATCTGAGCGTGTCGTCATCTGTGTTGGTGACACAAGTTTGACAGTATACTGGTGGGATTGAGGAAAAGTAGAACAAAATCAATATACCATTTAAGTGTTTTATTATTAATAAATCCAATCAGTTATAATTGAAAGAAAATTTAAGTGCATTGAGTACCATGGCCACAATTAAGAACTACAGGACGAAAGAGCAGTTGCTTGCACATTGTACACGTCACATCTGCAACTGATAATTTCTGTTGGAGAGAAATCCCTTCCTGAGGCAATTTTTTTCTTTTAGCAGGAGTTCCAACAATATCAGGGTCTCCATTAGAATTGACTATTCCTTCGTCTCTTTCATGGGTGGTGGACCCTGATTGCTCCATACATTCAGAAGTTCCCACATTACATGAGTTGGATGTCAAATTCGTAACAGAGGAGGAAGAAGGGATACCAGAATGACCAAATTTAGCTTGTGATTCACATGTATCAGGATCAAATTGAGGAGAGTAGAATCCTGATTTCTTTTCTTCCTCTGAAGCAAGATGTCAATAAGAATGATTGTCAAAACTAGCCCAACAAAGTAGACAGAAGGATTACTTCTATGCTAAATACAAATTTACTAGAAAGTGGCATCAAAGAAGGAAAAACTGCATTTTCTAGAAGTATACAAGGAAAACCAAGAATCATAATGCAGTAAAAAAGAAAGAACAAAATCATATGATAAAGTTTTGGATATCCATAAGTGCTGAGGACATAAAATCAAAAACAGAGAAGAAAAAGTTTATCAATGAAAGGCCTAGTTTAAATAAACTTCTCAATAAACACCGTGTAACAGAAGAAAATGAGGTAAGATGAATCATTCTGGCATAAGTTAAAATTAATTTATGCACTTTTGTTTTTTCTTTTAATTTATCTCATCTACTCCAAAAGCTAAGGTGCATAACTAGATTCCAACATATGCGAGATGTTTGGTTCAATTTACTTTCCTACTTTTCCAATGTGTTTTATGAGAAGTTTATCCAAAATAAGACAAATTACTTAATTCAAGACAGATGGATACTTCTAATAGTTGCCACTATCAAGTACCTATTACAGTATGCAATCCCTATGTGAATTACACAGACAAGGTGGAAGATATTAGTAATAATAAGTGACATAAATACAAGAATTTACAGTTACCCTACTATAATTACAAATACAGCATGAAATCAGACTAAAACAACCTATTTACATAATTTCTAACATTTCTCTTCGAGTCAGAGCATATAAATATGTTCAGTAATCTTTAACACATATAACTTATTTGAAGACCTCCCAATGACTTGGTGAAGCCCAGTACTAGTTGATCAATTGAATTGAAGAATTTAGTTTTAATGTTCCAGATAAGATCTCTGAAATGAAACACCGTCTATCTCAATATGTAGGGCTATTGACTATGGGTATGCAACTGTAATTATTTACACATCACACATGAATTGGTGGATTTCTTATAGTCGATGTTGCTGTGTGTGCATGCAGCTATGTTTACGGTAAAAGATTATGATCCCACTATTCAACACAATGATCTATTAGATTTGGAGAGCATCTGAAATAACTAGTGAATTACAACGCTATTGTACTACAATTAGTGCATTGGTGTTTGCAGCTTCATGCCCTTTCAACAACTCCACGATTTGTCTATCATTAGGCTCTAGATACTGTGTTTAACCAGCTTGTGGTTAATGCCACAGTATTTCTCTTTTCTACAAGCATTTCATGACTGGATAGGTTGTTTCATTAAAAAGTATTAAAATGGCTCATAGTTACCAAGATAATATAGAAGACGAATTCTATGAAAAATCCTAGACAAGTAAAGTTAAAACAAATGTTCAGACAGCTCATGAGTGATACTCCACTAGAGAAGAAAACCTAAACTGACATAATAAGTGGAAGAGAGCACTCCACGGGAAAGAAAGGAAAGGGGCTGGCTGGCTACTTTAAACTGCTAGGATTAGAACATTTTTCTTTTCTTAACGACCAAACTTCTGTTACTATGTCCCCTGAAAATGGAATATGATTTGAACATTTGAACTCATATAGTTTTATTATTCCAGCCCGAAAATGGAATATGATTTGCAAGTTACAGAATGGATTGTATGCTTGCATCAAGAAGTTAGTGCCAAGTAAATGCCAAGATATGCAAGAAAAAATTTTAATTAAGTTGTCACTTTGTCAAAGAATCAAGGAAAACCACATTACCAGGTGAGACACTTAACACTTTCTAAATTGTGTTAAAGATATAATGGTTACATTCTAAATTACTTTGCTTTCATAGCTCAATGGTGGAAGAATTCACACAACTCCAAACTTACAAAAGCTAGCAATTAAGATTTTAAGTTTGACATGTAGTTCATCGGGATGTGAGCACAATTGAAATGTACTTGAACTAATAATAATTATTGTCCATGACATGATTCATTTCAGTATCATCTTTTCTCTAGAATGTGAAAGAAATTAACTCACATTTTACTTATTCATTATGCAAATTCATCCATAAATGATAATAGGCTGGACAAGAAAAGGTTGCATGATTTGGTTTACATAAAGTATAACCAAGAACTTGCCCAAAGATACAATATTAGGAATAAAATAAACCCTATTGTACTGAATGACATTGATGAGTGGTTAGTGGGATAAGTGGATGATGATAATGATAATGAAGAAGGGGGAAAAAGTTGGTTTTTGATGATGATCTTTCTCTTAATTTTAATTGTGCAGCTGTTCAGGAGAACCAATAATTTATACAAGGAGACAAGCAACCAACAAAAAAACACAACTATCAAGTGGTGGTATTGTTATTGGATCTCTCCATGCTTCTAAGAAAGGCCTAGGTGCAACTTCAACCCAATGTTATCGGATAACGGAAAATATGGATAACCCCAAAAAGTCTTTTATGAAATTATAACATAAACCATAACAGGTTATGGAGGAAGCATTGCAGTCAAAAGAAATACAATATACATATAGATAATTTAAAAAAAAAAAGAAATACAATTGTAATGCAAAATTAATGAAGAGACAACCATAACTAACAGTAATATTATGTCTAGAAATTCCAATAACAATGACATCAAATCAGAATACCACAAATTTCAAGCTCAAAACTTAAAATAACAACAAATTGATAGACACTTCATGAAAGATAATATTGATAGGACTTCAAGTTGCAGGCATTTTCACTATAGGGCTTCCTCAGAAAGAATTCTAGAATCTTAGGCAATTTGGAAATGAACGATACATTTACCAACTAAAAGATAACTTAAGGATGGGTGTTGTAAACAACAAATTATTAGATAAAAATGTCTCCAATATCTCCGTAGTGATTAGAAGAAAATATTTTTAGAATCTTCATCTCAACGCATTTGTATTTATTTCCTTATTTTAAAGGGTCTAATTGTTACAATTAGAGTGATGGTTATCAATAAAATAATTCTTTATTTCCTTACATAATTCAATTATACGAATTCAAGAACATAGCAACAAAACTTTTGAATGGAGGAGAGGTACCTAGCCCAATTGAGGCCTAATGCCATGAAGTGAAGCTGGTTATGTGGACTAATTAAATGACAACTTGGCACCACTGGATTTACTAAAAGAATTTCCAGTATTCAGATCAAGGTTTTTTTAATGGTTTCTCTTAGTCTTTCGTTAACTCGTCCTCTATCATTTTGAATTGAACTTCCTCCCCTTAGATAACCTTTTCTCACTAGAATCCATATTGATCTTTGTCCGCACATAACCAAACAACCTTAAGTGAGTTTCCATGATAGATGTTAACCAACATTTTTCCCTTAATCATCCTCCATCTTAGCATTGGGATATGTAAAATAGAACAAGGATCCAAAATTGAGCTCGCACCAGTCCAGAAAAATAAAATAAAATAATGGACGACAGAAGTAGACAATAATAATCCATAATCAATCATGTTGGAATGCATGGATGACACAGCTTGAATGGATCACCATCAATAGAAAACCATCACAATTTTAGAAACACCGTTATATTAAATGCATTGCACAATAAATCATTGAGATGTATAAGAATCATTGCACCCATGTATATTTAGTATGCTCGTGCATAGGCCATTAGGGAAAGTGATATACCAAGAGTTTGGTCTTCCCTTCTCTTGTAAGCAACAGTATAAATCTTAAGAAGCAAAAAGTGAAGCATTTGGCAGACTGTTGGGAAGTGATAGTATTGATGCCTACATACTGGACATTGAGACTCGCGCAGACAATTCATTGAATTATAGACACACCAGAAACAGCATATGTGGCCACATGCTGCAAATAGAGAGGAAAAAAGACTGAGAATTTATCAAACTGATAACATATTCACATGCATCTCTACAAAATAATGCTGCCTTACATAGAACAATGGGCTTGTACAATAGATCCCTGCATAATGAAAGCAAAACCAAAATCAGTGCACACTATTTGAACAAAGAAAATATGGCAGCTCAAGAATAACGAATCCATTCCTTCAAAGAATAGATTAAAAATTTCAAAGCTCAAGAATCTGCAACCTCTAATCCTGCCTCAGGATACAAGATTTTTGGGTTTTGGAGTCAAATTTCATTTGCCATTTTTCAAACAAAAATTGCAAAAAATTGAAGAACTATTTCTCTGATTTATTCCTTTTATTAGCATTTACCCCACTCTCAAAGAATTTGGCATTCAATTGAAATTTCGAATGTAAAATGCAGGTGTACCAACTTCAGATCGCGAACAAGAAAAATAACCCTGGAATTGCCCACATCAACTAAGCTTGAATCGAGAATAAAATTCATGTTCTTTAAGAAATAACGGCATCCCTAGTGACCCTTTTGAAATATGAATAAGAATTAGAGCACACAATTGAGGCTTGATGAAGAACACAAAAAAGGGCGTTCCACTTTGGAATCAAAAGAACTTGAAATGTTATGCAATTGGAAGAGACTTACAGACAAACGCAGCAAACGAAGGAATCAGGGATTTCTTCGTGTTCATTGTCCGCAAAGATTCGATCTCTGAATGCGTTGTTCTCCATTTCGTGAATGTTCCAACAACGCAGAGAGAGAATGCGGTTGTGTCACAGGAGAATCAGGATAGGAACGAACAAAAGAACCTGCTTGTTCTACAATATATTTTTAATATTTAATATTTAATTATTACTTACATTAAAAATAAAAATAAAAAAATATCTAATTCTCTTCTCCCAAAGGAAAAGAAAAGGTCACGTTAAATTAAAATATTTTTTGAAAAGAGGAGACTGACGTTAAAAAATTCTCAAAACAGGAAATAAATTGAATAACGTAAAAGAATTAAATTAATAATTAAATCTAGCATGTTATTGGAAATCACGTTTTATGGTGTATCTCATTTCTTATTTATTTAATAAGTTTAGCTCAGAACTGCATACGTTTAATAAAATTTTGAAAAAAAAAATAGTTTTTATGTTTTTACGTTTCTCAACTTCTAAAAAGCCGTCACTTTAATATTTATTTATTTTTAAAAACATAATACTTTTTAGGAAAAAGTGACTAAATTTATATTTTCTTTTTGAGTTTGAGAATTCAACTGAATATAGGAACTTTAACTATGTTTGACCATATAAGAACTAAAAATAGGATTGAAAATAGGTTAGGCTTAAAATAAGTTTGACCAACTTTAAAAAATTAAATTCAGGTTTGATTTGATTTTTATGGCGATTTATTTTAGGTTTTGATCTACAATTTTTGAGAGTTTAATTTAGTGTATCAACTTAAAAATCTAGTTTTTACTAAGCTTTTTAGGTGGACATGACTTATTCTTATATTAGTTGTCTAAGTCAATGTAAAAAACTCTATTAACTATTAAAAGTAAAAGGATAAATTATATTTTAAGTTCCTTGAAACCTCTTTAAACATAATTTTTCTTCTGCTTCTTTGAGTCTCTCATTTATCAAAATAAATTGAGGATTGAGGAAAAACTCCATTAACATTTCAGAAAATCCAAGAACTTTATAAATGTAAAAACTAAAGCTAGTTTAAATGAATTTCGAGAGACGTAAAATAGATTTTATTCGAATTAAAATACTATCTACTCAATACATGCAAAAATTATGGACATTGGTATCTTAAGTTTTCTAAGAGCCGAGTATAACTTATATAAAAATATATTTTGTAAAAAAATGTCTGAAATTTATAGTATTGACTTAATACGTAAATATGCTTGATATTTAAAATGGTAAATAAATAGTTTATTTCAATGCATTATAAAAATTGTTTTAGTATAATAAAAATACCAAGTATAAAATAAAGAGTTTTTTCCTTCTAATCAATTTCTTTCATAAAATTTACATGATTTATTAAAATTTGATTTAGCCCACACTTAGACTGGAACATATATTATGTATGTAAAATATCATTCTTTTTAGAATATAGGTTAAATTAAATAGGATTCAGTTGGACTAAGAAAGATTTTCATAAAAGCATTATTAACTTTCATTAAATTAATTTAAACAAAATTGTAAAACAAGTTTTATAAAAAAATGGAAGTATAATATTAAAGATTTTTTATTTTAAGAATACCAAAATGTATCAATTAAAAAGGTATGAGAAAAGAGACTAATGCAAAGATTTTTATTTATTTACTCTATCCTAAAAGGAATATCTAGTTGTATAATTATTTTTATTAAACCAATCCATTTTATATTCAAGTTTTAAGAAAATCTCTTCAGAAAAAAATAAAATACAACATACAACCAGATTTTCTATCATCACTTATGAAATCTATCATAAACAATACCATTGACAACTCTAACTAAGATAGATATAAAAAAAAAAATTTAGAAATATAGGAACAATATCACATAGAAAAGTATGACCATACATTATAGGATTTAGGGTTTAGGATAAACATATAAAGGTGATTACACAATGAATTTCTTGAACTAAGGATTTGAATTAAAATATTAAATCAATAAAGATCCAAGAAAGTGTTGATTTCTCTTGTGTTAAAGTCACTCTTACTAGAAAAATAATTTTTTGAATGAATGAATTTGATTTTTTGTAATTTTAATAAGAAATGAGAGAGATGTGCTACTTGGTGATTTTAATCTTAAAATAGATCTTAGATTTAATTTTTTAGGTTCTTAATATGTTAAAAACAATATTTTAATATTGTAGTATGCTAAAATCATTAAATTTTTAAGTTGAAGTGATTTTAATCAATTAAAAATAAATTTATGATTTAAGTTAATTTATTTGATTAAAAATTATTTTCAATATATTAAAACAAAGCCAAATACATAAATTTGAGTTTTAAGTGGTTTAAATGTAATAAATTGTCATTTTAATCAATTAAAATATTTTTTTCTTATTTTTTTAACAAATCTAAGAACATTTTAACTTATTAAAATACATTTTAATCTACTAAAATATAATTTAAATTCATAAAGGGTTTCAAAACATATGGAAAGCTTTCTAACTTAATTAATAATAAAATCATGATAAAAGAAGAACTTATAACATGATTAAAACCATAAATTACAACCTAAACCACTGATTAAATCCAAGATCAAAATCTTCAATACCTACATCATTATCAACATAACATATTGTAGTTTGAAGCATCAAATCTTTAAATGTTAAACTTCTATATTAAAGAGAATGGTTTTTGAATTGATATAGTCTTTCAATAAATATAACTCTAATTTACATGCATCAAATATGAGTTATTGTGTCGGATGGCAAAGAAACGAAGTTCTCATACAATTTGAACTTACTTCTTTGAGTCTTCAAACGGTCATATTATGTCAAAGATATAAATAAGACATTCTTCTAAAAAAAAGGAACAAGAACAAAGAGAAATACATACTTCATAAGTATTACAAAGTTGAGCATCTACTGCAAATTCTTGCTTCTATAGAGCGTCTAGTAGGTTAGGTTGTGTTGTTTATAATTCTTCACCATTGTGAAGTGATCTCTTGTGAGCTTTAGATATACTCTTTTTTAGAGTGGTTCTTTCATTTTTGAGTGGTCTAAATCTCAAGGGGACATTGAGATTGGTTTAACCTGTAAATGTTTTTATACTATTTGTAAACGTTTACTTTATACTAGAACCTCTTGAGCAGTTTGCTTAAGGAAGAATTAAATGTGGCCCAACCCAATGTTCTTTTTGTGTTCATCTATTTTTGAGAGTTGATTCTATTGTTTGCAGTGATTTGGGTTCAGCTTCCATTCAACCCCCTTCTAGAACTAGTTATTTCTACAGATATATATATCTTATATGTCCAATATACTTAGGACCAGATTCCATATTAACTATAAAATTGAGTGAGGGTTTTGATGTACCTTTTAACTTTACCAAAGGCGGTAGAATCCACCATATATTTCATGAAAATTATCGACAAAAAAGGCCTATTAGGTGCACCATAGAAGGGATGGTAGGAGTCCAAGTCACAACAGACATAGGTGACTACAACATGGAAGACCTCACCCCTAGGGAAGTAGCTATTGTCGAGAAGCTAGAGGGAGACTGTGTGGTTTTTTTATTAGTGTTAGTTCATTACCTTTTGCCTGGTTAACTGGGAGTTTTGCTTTAATTTATTTTATTATATATATTTGATTAAGTTTTATCATTATTTTTATGTAAAGTTGTAAGCAAATTTCTTTAACTTTTTTTTCGTACGGTCATATGGTATTGTATATATATATATATATATATATGTATATATACATACATATATATGTATATATACATACATATATATGTATATATACATATATATACATATACATATATATATGTATATATATATAAATAAAACATAAATAACTTTTTAGAATATAAATTTAGTTATAAGAGTTAAAGTGTAGGTTTTTCTACCTCTTGTGTTTAAAGAAAAGATAAAATAAATAATATAGTTATTTAAAATTAAGGATGTTACATTCTACATTATGACATGAAACTAACTTAGTTTTCGCTTATAGGAAATCAAGCGAAGCTCGATTAGTTTATGCTAGACAAGAAATGAAGAACATAACTAATATAGGGAACAAGGGAATAAGATAGTTGAGGATGGAAAGAAAAAAAAGAGTACCTCATTACTCAAGGCACAAAGATCATATGTTCCTTCCTTCCTCCATCATTTCTATAGCATCTCTATCACTTCATTCCTTCGCCATATTCAAGTGTTATCAATCAAAAGTTCATTTTAGGTGAGTGGTTTTCCTATTCACTTTTTCCTTCTCTTTGTGGTGTGAGATATGATTTAGGAGAAATATAGGATCTTTGGATTGTAAAACCCTAACCCCTAGAATCCCTTTCAAAACTCAGTGTTTTCTTGTAAAGTATTATTGTTTAAAACTATGTCACTTAAGAACATTTAGGTCACTATAACTTAAGAACCTTAAAAGATGTGAGGGTACCCTAGGTTCATATTCCTCAAGAGCGTATATGGGATGGATGCCCCTCATAATATTTAAGCTTGACATTGGACCAATAAGATAGTAGTACAAAAGTTAAAGAGATTTTAGTGATACGCAAACATTACTATTTTGTGTGTTTAATTAAACTATTTTCTATACATTCGAGATATGATTTGTACAGTTCCTTTTTTAAGTATTAAACTTTTGAAATATATCATGACAAAATCATTTACTTTACTCTACTTTACCAATCATGTATTCCAGATAAATAGGTTCAGAAATAAATGGTATAACTATAAACAACTTACCAAAAACTGAAATTTTGGATGCAACTTATTAAGTTGCTTAGTTTATCCTTTAATTTAGACCCATTGTATATATTATTTTGAATCTGATATACATAGAAACCCGTTGTATAAAGTACCTTCTTTATGATAGTTTACCTATTTCATCTTATATCGTTTAACTCAAGTACATCAATGTATGTCACTTGTTTATGTTATGTAAATGTCTCTATTAATGCAAATCTTATTATTCATTTTTCATTATATATGTTGGGACCATATCTTTTTTAGAGTATTACAATCTTACCCACCTCATCAGTAGTCCATCATTTGAGCGATAAGAGTTCCAAAGAGATTTTCTTTGACATATCTCTGGCTCAAAATATATATCATAACTTGATTGATGAGAGTTATCGCTTGAGTGTTTACTTAGTCACTCAAGCAATAATACTCCACACAGTGTCTACTTAGTCTCTCAAGTAATAATATTCCACATCAAGCTGATAGTCCTCACTTAAGCATCGCTCAAGTGACAACTTGACACTCCAGCAAGATATATAGAAACAACATTTTTGTAGATTTTCAAAACATATTTCCAAGACATCTTTAACCATTTTATCTACTCTAACAAGCTTAAAATGCACATTTTCCGTGATATAATACTCAATTTACCTATTATAACTAGTATAATTTTATTTGGCCATTTAAATCAATAATCAAGTTCAAAAACATGAAAAAAAACAAACATATAGGAAATCAAAGTATTTTCAAACAATTCAAGATACAATCTCAATAAATCTAATACCAATAACATTCAACAACCTTTCTATAATTATAACAAAATTCAATTATAATTCAATATAGTTTCCATTAATTAGAAGTTTCTTATTTTCCTAGTAATGACAAAACAATTGGAATTAAACTAATCTTTGATAAACTTAAATGAGATAATAAGATTTGTTAATTAAGGGAACTAGTGAACTGGGAGATACTCTCATTTAAAGTCAACAAAAATAATGATACATAGTTTAGAGGAAAGGAAGACTTACTCTAAATTGAATTATGATTAATAGTAAAATCTATTTAAAAATAAATAAAAAACAACTTTGAAATCTTAAAGAGATAGTACAAGAAAAAAAGTTTAAGGAATAATGAACAAAAAAAAAAGTAGGAAACTTTTCATAAAATACCTATTAAAGTAAAAAATTGAAATGATAATTATTTTATAGATTCTTTTGTAAATTGAGATAATAATTTTTCTTAAGAAAAATTAGTTTAATAGTAAGAAACAAAATGAAATAAAAATGAACAATATTATTGTGCAAATATTCATTGATTGCTTTTTTATATTTATTTTTACATTTATATGATAATAGAAAATTCAAAAAAAATTACTATATCATTCTCACAATGGTATTCAAATACATGTTTATATTAAATTGTTTCATTAATACATAAATGTCAAAACAGAAAATATAACTTTTTGGGATAGGGTGAGGAGATCTCATCCAAAAGGAAGTAAACACGCTCAATGGAAATATATATCACATTGTTCTCAAATAAAATAGATAAACAACAACGAGAAGAAATATATTAAAAAAAAATTATCAACTAACTAATTTATTCGAAATACAAATTTAAAATAATATTTATATAAACAATACTTTTGAAATCAAAATTAAACAAAAATATAATTTTTCCTTATTAGTATATCTCGATTAAATTCATATAAATTTAGACTGCACGATGCAGCTGTTATTTTCCTATGTTTAGTCATTATTTTCCCTATGTAACGTGGTGAAAGTGAAATTGTTACTATCTTTTTCATAAAGCTTCAATAATTGAGCAATGATTATGAGAATACTGATGAAAACGACATTATTTCTGTGCTAGAATATTAGTCACTTTTTTCTCTCATTATACTAAACGACAATATTATTGAGAGACGTGACAGAGAAAGGTATGATGTGGAAAATCAGACAGTGTAAATAAAGAATTAAGCTAACATGTTTCTATAAAAACTATTTAAAACAAATAAATTATAACTAAGTTATATAATGATAAAAGTATAAATTATTATTTATTTTATAACACTAAATTATTTATTTATTATTAATAAATATATGTTTTTATTCTCGTATATATACAATATGTAATATATTTTTTATAAGTATTCCAAGAAGATAAGTTATTTAATTATGTTAATAGTAGAAAATGTAGAAAAACTCTAGGCAAAACTTTAAATTATTTATAATTTTAGAATATTTCCAAAAACATTACTCTTGGAAAATGTACACACTTATATATAGTTGTAAATATGTAATGTACTTAAGCATTCACTAATAATAGTATTTTAATAATATAAAATTACATTATGATTAGAATCATTTTTCAAAAAATACATATTAGGAAATATTACTGATCCAGCGAATATGAAAAATTCTATTCGTATACATGGTAAGTAATTATTTTTTTATTTTGAAAATATGTACTTAGAAAAAGGATAATATTTAAAAAAATATATGATTGTTATGAATGATTTTTGTGATATTATGAATTATTTTTATGATTGTTCACTAACCTTTCATGTTATATAGTTATTACTTTTTAAGAGTATTAATATCAAGTAATCATTGAGTTACAGTTTATATTTATAAATATAGTATTTTAATTTTTAGAAAAAAAATATAAAAATAATTTATACTTTATTTTTCTTCTTTTCTTTTAATTAGGAGAATTCTAACCTACCTACCGAGCTAGGTAATTATATTTCTATTTTTACCGTGGTACGTATTTAACTTTTATTTTAAGCTTCTAGTCTTTAATTCATGAAAAATAATTTTTAAAATACGTGTAATTAGTGGAAAGATAAATCTGGGTATTTTATGCAGTAAGTGCTAAAAAATAATTACACCATGATTTATTATCATTTTGGTATCTACGAAAAGCTCTAATATATGTTTTTTATTTATTTTTACTTTACAATGATAAATAATTATACAAGCTTTGTTATTGATTTATAATATTTAACTTTACACATACATAAAAACATCATGTTATTTGTTACATCTTTTCAACAATTTTATTTTACATTGGCTTTTTCTTCATCTCATTAGTTTCACTGTATATATATATATAGATAGATATATATGATTATTATTAATTTAATATTTAATTTTCTTATAATAGTTATTAACATGTCAAATCTTGAAAACGTAAATGTATAGCTCTTTATATTACGAAAAATAATTTTTTAATTAAAATATGAGATGCCAAAATACATTTAAATAGAACGGGTGATGTCACTAGAGATAGAAATAATGCATTTGAATAAAATAAGGCTAAAGTTATAATTCTTTTCTTCGTGGCCACGTCCATGAAGAGTTAAAATTTCAATATATTATTGTAAAAGACCCTCTTATTTTATGGAGTAGTTTAAAAGAAAGCATGACCAACAAGAAACTATAATTCTCCCCAAAGTTCATTATGTTTGGATGTATTTATGGTTGCACGATTTTAAAAATGTCAGTGAACGTAATTCTACAATGTTTAGAATTACTTTCTAGCCAAAACTATATGGAGGAAAAACATTTTTCATGGAACTAATTTGCTCTTACAATAACAATATTGTAAAAAAGGTTTTAAACAATATTTGAATTAATTTTATATATTCTTATGGTTAAACAAAATAATGAGTTTTTAATGAAAAATCATGAGGTTTATCCAATTGGTTTTGCTCCATTCCCAAAAGTGAATGTACATTATCTCATTTTGATAAAAAAAAATGTGAATAAGAAATTCAAAGATAATTCATATACAAAGATTAACAAACTAATTATCAGTGATACAAAATGTGTAATTAAATCACATATCTTAGTTGCTAATACACCAATTTTAGACTTGACATCCTAGTTGGACAATCTAATATAATAAACAAGTTTTCAATATGTTTGAAGGATTTAATTCACCCAGCAAATTTTAGAAAGAATTATTCAATCAAAATTAACAAGTCTCTCTATGAGCAATCCGAACACATTTGGTATAATCGTTTTAGTGAGTATTTGTTAAAAGAAGGGTATGAGAATGATTCCATTTGTCCTTTTATTTATGTGAAAATATCAAAAAAAAAATAGCATAATTGTTGTTTTTGTAGATGACATAAACATTGGAACTGCTAAAGAGCTTACAAAGGCAATTGATTAGTTAAAGAAAGAATTTGAGTTGAAGGATATGAGAAGGAAAAAAACTTGTTTGGAATTACAAATTGAGTATTTAAATAAAGGTATTTTTGTATATTAAGAGATTTTCATAACAAAAAGATATTAAACAGATCTATATTGATGAATTATATCTATTATGCACTTCAATTGTTGTAAGGTCCATAAAGATTTTTTTGGACCTTAAGAAAAGGATGAAGAACTTTTTGATCCTGAAATACTATATCTTAGTGTTTTTGGAGCACAAATGTATCTTGCTAACTATACACAACCTGATATAGCATTTGTTGTAAATTTGTTAACATGATATAGTTCTCCACCTACAAGAAAACATTGAATTGGGGTAAATCATAGATTTCATTATCTTAGGGTACTATGAATACGAAATTGTTTAATTCAAATATTTCAAAATCATATTTGACTGGCTATAAAAATATAAGTTATTTATCAAATTCCCATAATGGTCGATCACAAATAGGATATTTATTCATGGTAATAAGTGAAATAAACTATCATAGAAACATTGTTAAATCATACAAAAATCTTATCATTACATGAGACAAATCATGGATATGTTTGGTTGAGATCTATAATTGAACATATGTCAGAAACTTGTGGTCTATCCTTTAGTAAGATGACATCAACAATTAAATATGAAGACAATACCGCATGTATTGGTCATTGAAAGAATGATATATTAAAAAGGATACAACTAAGTATATTCTTTCAAGATTATTTTCTACTTATGATCTTCAAAAGAATGGTGATCTAGAAATATAAAAGGTTTGCTCATGTGAAAATCTAGCAAATTTGTTTACGAAATCTTTGTCAAGGAAAAGTGAGCAATGGGTTCACAAGATTCAACTTTGTTATCTTAATGATGATAGTTTACATGTTGAGGAAGAATAAATACATTTTGCACATCTATTGAAGAATTATATACTTTTTTTCTGCACTATCTTTTTTTGTTCCATATAACTTTTTCTAATAAGGATTTAATGATGCACATTTTTAATCAATGGGACATAGAATGAAACTATTATGAATTATTTTTGTGGTGTTACAAATAACTTTGTTGTCCATCTATATTTTGTACTTATTATTCCTTAGAAGTCTTAATATGGAATAATCTTTGAGTTACTTTTTTGTATCTTTCAATAAATTATTCTATTTTGTGTAGAAGAATATGAAAATACTTCACTATATTCTTTCTCTTCTTTTTTTGTTGATAAAAGTGCAGTTTTGGTATTTGATGAAGTCAAGTCAAGAAACTAAATTAACTAATGATTTTCAATAATAATGGATCACTGAGTTTTTCAAAGAATTATTTTTTACAATCAATTGGTTAAAAAACACGTTAGCCAAGTCAATCGATTTAAAATTTATTATCAATCGATTGTTTTTGTTACCGTATATTTTTTTTTTAAATTGTTTATAAATATAGTTAATAGACAATTTGAGAGCATGTTTTCTAGAGCGAAACAAATTGTGATAATTTTAAAACGTGAATTGTGAGTTATTCTTAAAGAAAAAAGTGTGTTTTTCATCAAGAGAAATCAATAAAGTATATCTTTGAGCTTTTTCCCTTGAACTTAGAGTGTATTGCACTATTCTAGTCTTTTTGTTTCTTCATTGAGGGAAGTCAATGTAACCTTGAGTTTTTCTTGTGCTCTGAAGTTGTATAGGTTGTAGTTGTGTTTGTTTTTTTATTTTTTATTAATTGTAAGGTGTTTTTAGAACTACAATTGTATAGGGTTTACTATTGTAGAATTACAGTAGGGTGGTATAGTGTTTGAGTGTATTCTTATAGCGTGCGAACAAGTTATTGATTGCATTGATTGTACATTTACGATCTCTATTGAATTTCTTTGCTTGATTGGCAAGGAAACTAGATGTAGCTCTTGAAAAAGAGTGAACCAGTATAAATTCTTATGTTTTTACTATCTCTCTCCTTAAATCTAAATCGTGTTTCAAATCTAGTTAATTTTTTTTCTACATGAAAAATCAATCAACTATTTCTATATTTCAATTTATTACTTTTCTAAACTACACTAGCTGTATTATTTTCCTGATTCAATTGTACTGTGTTTCATTCTTTGAAAGTGAACGAATCTGGTTTGAATAAGTAGTTGTTGATTGTGAAAAAATCATTACTTTTTGAACATTTTGTAAAATTGTATCATTCTGACAAAATCAATTTTTTGTTTCTACAAATTAATAGATTGCTTTTTTGTGCTGTCGATTCAATGGAAAAATTATCTGATTGATTTTGTGAATCAATAGATTGCAAACTTTCTTGCGAGAATATGTACAAATCACATTCACTGTTTTTCAAATTTAGTTGATTACTTTCTGTTGTTGGATTCTTGATCAAGAAACTAAAATTGATTGATTGTTGAATCAAATTGTTTGATGTTTTGTTAAGGTGTACTGACTCGAACTACAATTGATTGTTTTAATTTTCAATTGATTATTATTATGTTGTATAGCTTGTGAACCCACAATTAACTAATTCTACCAAGAGATTTTATTTTTTTCTTTTGATTTTTACATCATATTTGTGAAAAGTTTTAAAAGTTCAATTTACCTTACCTCTTGAACTTAGCTTAAAACTCTTTTCACTTTTATCTCTATTCTAAGATCATATTTTATGATAATGATAACAGGGAAGATTTCTTTTTTAAAAAAAAAAGGATATGTTTTTGTAACATTATATCAAGAATATAAAACATGTGTAGAAATAGTAAATATTACTTTGAAAATTTCAAGAGAAAAATTATCCCACTTATATTTAGACTTTCAAATTATTTTTAAATAATATAAAGATAAAGGGGAAAAATGGTATATGATATTTGTTGTTATATTGCTTATTTAAAAAAAATAATGTTGATTAGAAACAAATCCTTATTGAATTAAAAAAATCAGAATATGTGCTTTTAAAAATAATTTTAAAAAATAAAAAAATAAAAAGTTGATTTTAAAATAATTTCAAACCAATATTTGAAAAAGTAAAGTACAATTATTAAAAAAAATAGAAGTTATGCTTTGAAGCACGACATCTGAAAAAAGCACAAAAATTGTGCTTTCATATATGATTTCTCTTTGTTGTCCTACAACTCATGCTTCAAGCACTATTTCTTTACTTTAAATCAAACTTACAAGCACAACTTGTCTATTGTCATAATTTTTTTTTCAAATTTGTCCATTTTTCTAAATTTTCTCATGCATAAACGTAGTATAGCCCTTTAGGTATAGTGTGCCCCAAATTTGTGATACATGAATATGATGTGATTAGGTTTGAAGATCTATATGATGAATGAATATGAAAAGTTTTAGAGATGGAACATGTTGTCGATTCGGGTTGAAATTATAAAATAGTTGTTGCAATGAATATGAGGTAAGGAGTCATTAGCTGGATTTGAGATGAGAATGTATGACAGGTGCAATGTAAAGATCTTGGTCTCCATCTTGAGTGGAATTCTATGAAGAGAATTGCATTGAAGTTGGATTGCTAAAGTAAGGGTTTAGACATCTGTTTGTATTTGAAGGATACCTCTAATTTGGTTGTTTTTTGTAATAAGATAGTTATGTGTTGTGCACAAGAGATAAGATGAACATGACAAAAAATTGAAAGAATTGTTATTAGATAGCAAATCACACAAAAATGAAACCTAAGAACAAGAAATGAATAGCAAAGATAGAAACTAATACAACCATCAATTATGCATAATATTTGTTCACTAACATCACTTAGATATGTAGACAACTCGCCTTGTGAAAGAAATAAGAGTATTATAGATATCATCGCTTCATCGTATCATCTAGTCTTAGATGCTCATCAGCTTTACAGTATACCCATGAAGAAGTTCAACACACAAAAATATTATAAGCTCTCTCTTAGACTACAACTTCTTTTACTTAAATTACTCCCCGTAATTAACTTTCAACAAGCACAAACAATGCATGAACTTACTATTAGGAACTAACTTTATGAATATACAAGAGATATATAGTATTTTAAGTTTGAGAGTAAATTGTTCTTTGTAGGAATTGTGAAACCTGTGTATTCTCCATTTTGTGAAGTTACCCACTTGTTAAAATTGTTATTATATCCTTTATTTGAGAATAACATTCAATACCTTTTATCTTATGTGTTTGTAGTTAAGAGTGACAACTAAAGAATAGTCAAGTTATCAGACTTAGGGGAAGATTGAGAAGATATAACCAATAGTAGTTTTTGTGCTCATTTGAAATTAAGTTTTAATAAAATCCTTTGAGAAGTTTCTTAAAGGAAAAATGCATATAGGCCAAGTTGTGGGTGAATCAATGTAAATCGTTGTATTTCCTTTATTTATTTGTTAGACGATCGACCAATACTCAACAAAGAGTCTCGCATTCTACTCAATCCCTTCTTAAGTCAGTATGTATTTTCACACAAATCACTCCTAGTTATCATTTTTTCATCTTTCTTTAAGATTAGGCATAAGTATTCTAACTATCACTTTTGAATAAAAAAAAAAGTGTTTGATCAAAGAATGATAATTCTCGGAGAAAGATATGTATTCTACTTCCTCACAAATGCATAACTTTACAAGGTGAAGTATACAAATGTTTCTCACATTCCAAAAAAAAATTAATTAATTTTAGAATCAATTGATTTCTTATCAAAAACTTTCAAACATTTTTTGAATAATTTCTTTCAAACATTTGGTAGATATGTTTCATTTAATTACATTTTATCCTATTTGTTGTGTTTATATGATTTTGAGCAAATATATCATTATCGAAAACATATTTGTTTTTAAAATAAAATAAATAAATTTATGTATGGCTTGAATAATGTGTAAGTTATCTTTAATAATTTGTAATTGTTCATAAACTATTAGTGTATTATAACGATATAAGGTTCTTATATATGATAGTAGCTCTCCTAAACATTACATGTGTCAGAAAGTTCATAAAAAATATAGGTTTTAGTTACTTAATTATATTTGTAACAATAAAAACTTTTTCTTAAAAAGTTGTTTAGTACTTTTATGTTATACTCTAAAAACTCACCAAAATTCTCATAGGATGGATGGAGGGATAAAGGTAGTAGAATCATTTTTGCATCTTAAAATTCTACTTCTCCTTCATTCATAATCTAAATAATCATATCTTTAACAATAACTTTTTACATATGTATTTCATTATGAAGAACTTTTTCACCTTTAACATAATGTCATCAAGGTTTTCTCCTCAACAACTAGATACAGAATATTGTTTGACAGGGAAAGAAAAATAATCAAAATGAACATTTTCATATTACATCTACAAAACATGTCTCTTTATATATGATGTACATCTCTTTTGGCAAAGCTTCCATCTTAATTATTCTTTATGTTAAACTTGCTTTTTTCATTAAATTTCTCAATGACTCTGATACTAGCTTGTCGTGTACAAAATGTCAAGTGAATAGTATATGAGACGGAATATGATATGGGTAGAAGTTAATTTAGATTATAAACAGTAGTCTAACTAACTTAATATATACAATAATTACTATAAGTCATGTTCAGTATACTGCTTTCTCATAACCTACAAAGAATTCATAAACTAAAACACACGAAATTATATATGTTGATATTTTGTTGTAGGTGTAATCTTTGAGTCTTTGTTATACAATACACCAGGGCCTTAAGGTTTCTTTATCTTTATGTTGTGACATGCAAAATGCACTTTGGTACAATTTACTAAGATATGTTATAATCTTATATTCATATCTGGCACGATTTACATGACATTATATGTATAACGTGTCAATTTTATTCTTTGCTAATAAAATATCAAATAACTCTACATTAATATGAAATTTGTTATTTTAGCCTGAGTTCTAAAAAATATAATTCAATTAAAAAATATTAACTGATGTAATTAATAATACATGTTATAGGAGTGTATTTTAATTTCTCGATGAAGGAAACAAATTAAACTCCAAATGAGAATAATGGTATAAAAGTGAATTACACAAAGCCAACTAAATGTAATATCACACTATGGTGCTGATAAAATTCCACTAGTTTTCACAATCCACATAAAACATATTAACCGTATGAATAAAAATTGCACTGCAGCTGAGTGCAATGTCTCCAAGTAGACACTGCTGAGGAATCTAAATGCAAAATTGTATAAATATTTACGTACTAGTATAGTAGAGTTTAGTAGTATACCTTATTGCAACATCTACTTAGGGAGAAGCCAACTAAGATTAAGGTAATGGTAAGGGGTTGGGATTGGCACTATTATATGAAAAGGATAGGAGAAAAAAACTAAATTCAGAGACCCCCTTTTGCTTTGAGTAAGGTCTCTATTGATAAAGAATATAGGTGATGTTAGGATCTAAAATAAGGACTTTATTTCCACAGCTTTACATAGTTGTCAAAACTTGCAGAGGCAACCATTCCAGTCACAGAAGACTGAGCCATGCAAGATATCACATTTTCATGTGCAAGGATTGTCATGCTTTTGTTCTCGCTCATGTTCCATAACTCTAAGCACTGCAAGACCATAAGGAAAAAATATAAATTAGCAGCTGATTAACACATTATGATTGAAAGACCAATGTAATTGTCACAGTAAATGAACAGTGTGGCTACACGTCTAACAAAACTTCTCAAGCTAAACCTCTTTCTTTTTATCCTTCTGATGATCTGAGACTAAAAAATCATATATTCAGGATTTAGCTGCCTCGGAGAAATGATGTTATAACTGGTTCATGGAAGAGATATGACTCAATTTATTATACTTCTTTTATCCAAGTTAAATGAATGCGAAGGAAACGAAACCATAGGATTGAGTCTTAGTGATGTGATCATAAGAGTTAGAAGAAGACTGATGGAAAATTTGAAACTATGAAGACCATAATCTAAATGGATTTATTGAATTTCTGGCTTTTGATGGAACCTAATGGTATTTTTTTTTTATCCATGAGGCCAGACCCAGTGTAGTGGGATGTTTTTCCATGGTCTGATGCATTTAAGTCCAAAAGATTGGTTTTTGAATCCATGCGTTTATTACAATTTACAACACATAATGAACAAAAGCTTACCGAATATCCTCCAATCACCAACAAAGTTGAATAACTTGGATGAAAAACACAGGAATGAAATTGGCTTCCAGTGGAGCTGATCTCCTGAATGCATTCTCCTGAGTTCAAACTCCAAATCTTTACCATATTAAGACTCACAGATGCCAAGGCTTCACCATTCCCATCCCAGCAAATATAGCTCACGGGTTCAGGATGACCCTACAAAGACAAAATGATTTGATTCAAACTACAAAAATCCATCTAAGATGCAAATTTCCAAATAACATCCTAATGGTCCATAAAAAATCTTCAGTTCCTCCAATAAATTATTGCGTCTCATCTGCTTTCTGAGTTGCCAAGTTATTTTGTTTCATCTATACCGTAGATAATTATAAATAAAAACAGAAAGAGGAGAAGAGAAAAATGGAACAAGCTCCATCAAATATTTAGATATGCTGATATGAAACTTGTATAACACAAGCAATCCTCAATTTATGAAGGATGGGTTTAAAATTCATCTCTTTGTGATTACACAATTTGAATAATCTTTGTTTAAAACAGATTACATTACAATTCTACATTATGGACAAGCAAGCAAATATGCATATAGATTTTACCTGCAGGGTGTAGATTTTTGTGTCAGCTTCAACATCAAAAATTGACACTCCTTTATCAGAAGCTGCTGCTAGGAACTGCCCCCCTCTAGGCTGAAACCTCACTTGTGTATTGCCTCCCTAAAACAATCGTGAGAAAAATATCAGAGACGCATCACAATATTCAGAGGAAATTATATAATGCATTTACTCAACAAACCTTAGTTACACGGGAGCAGTTGGGCGAATTAATATTCCAATACCGAATTTCATTTTCTCCATCGCAGAAGCAGAAAAGTTCAGTCTTCTTAGGATGGAAATCAAGAGACATTATAGCTGACGAGTGTCCACTATATTCTTGTACACAACGGGTAGGCTGTGCGTTGAAAGAAAGAAAGAATAGTTAATTGCAGCTAGTAGAATATAATTGCAAACGCAGGGAACAAGGCATGAAGCAGCTAGAATCTAGTTACAAGTTTTAAACATCCTATGTATAAGCTCCACATAATTTATAGTAAAACAGGAAAAAGTCCATTACATTTGTTGTGTCCCATAACCGCACAGATTTATCCATTGAGGCAGTTGCCAACTGAAGTGAATTGGGTCTAAAACGGACATCTGTAATAACTGCTTTGTGTTCTGCAGGACTGGTCTCTGTCTGTAAAGTGTCCATGCTCCAGAAGACAACCTAATGAATACATCCCCACAAAAAAGCAACACATACAACTTTTAGTGTTTAAGTTTATATATTGAATGAATATTTGCTCACAGAAGTTGTTTGGAAAACTAGCCAGATATTAGAGACCAATTTCTCAAAAAAAATAATTTCTGTGCATAAAAAAATCAATCAGCATAATCCTATTATCTATATAATAGAAAAAGATAATTCACAAGAAAAAAGAAATTATAATATTCACCACAAATGTTCGTTGAATGAGGCACACTATCATTATTATTCAAGTGAATTACCTTCATGTCTTCTCCAGCACTGGCAAGCCACTTTCCATCTGAAGAAAAGTGACAGCAAGTAACCTTGCTGTTCCTTGATCTCATGCTACCAAATTCTGCAAAGGTGAAACCTGAAATGAAAACTGAGGTAAGTGATACTTTCCAGTAATACTTAGAGAATAGAGCCATATATAAAGATTACCTTTTGAAGACTCTTTCTGTTGCTCAGCTGGGCTTTGTTTCACTGCTCCATAGAGATTTCCACCATCTCCTCCATCATTTGATAGAAAGGATTCTACATTATCATCCAAGGCATCAACATCTCCAAATCGTTCCATGTCCTCCTGGTTTATGAAACAATAGCGTCCAGAGCTCAAAAAAGTCAATCTTATTAACTCTATCCCAAAACGTGGACACTCATATTCTCATCATTCTCATCAAGATTAATTGTTATTGTGACAGTATATAACCAGTGTTCTAGTCAAGTTCGGTTCTGTGCAACTGATGACAACAAAATAACAGCTCGTGAAAGACTCTACTTCTTGTACTCATGTGATTGACTAATAACAAGACATCATGTAGATTTTCCTCTCTCTCTCTCTGAACCATTTTTATATTCTACTTGTTTGCTGCAATCTCAATAGGTAGGTAAATAGAACTTTTCAACTAATTACGACTGAAATAAACAAATGTAATGATAGATGAACGAGCTGCAAGTACAAAGTAAAAACATATGCCATAGAGGTCAGCAAGCAAGATAAGCGCATCACACCAAATGTGCAAGAGTACATAATTGATATGATCACACAAACACATAATAAACTTAAATTATTGACAAAACTTACCAGTAAATTTGACGATGATGCCAGGCCTCCTGTTGCCTCTGAACCATACATCATCATGCTCTTTTGCACATTGTTAACATGCTGCATGTTGTTTGCTGTATTTAATCCATCACCAGGTGTATGAGTTGATGGTGGTGAATTAGGTGAAGGAACAGCAGTGTTACCAGTACCAGTGCTATTGGCAGCTCCAGAATGCTGTTTTCTTTTTCTGTTATTCTGATGTCAGAGCAGAAACACTATGTTAGTTAGCTTTAGAATTGAGACAAATTTTGGGTGGGACAGTTGGTACCATGTACATCAGGTCACATTCCACTAAAGAAAAAAGTGAGACATTAGGCACAACCTGCTGCAGTTGATGCTGCTGTAATTGTTCCTGCTGTTGAGATAATGAATGTTGTGACTGAGCCATCTTCATCTGCTACACCCATTAAAGATAAAACCAAAAGGGAATATTAAAATTGATCTTCAAGTGTGTACTCTGTCGCAATTTGTATTATACAAGGCAACTACAATATAAAACATTGATTGTGTTGGAAAGAGTTATAGTGAAGTCATTAGGAATTATATATCAATCTAAAGATTGGAGGAAGGTTTTTAAGAATAAGATGTACTAATTCCTCTATTTGTTTACGTATAGAAGAACCAACTAGTAGGACAAGGCAATGTTTTTGTATGTACAGAACTATCAACTACCAAGGAAGCTTTCACTCAAGCAATTCTTAGAACTTCAGTTTAATTTCTGAAAGTCTATTCTTAAAATTTTTCCACATGTGATGCACGTTGAATTGAAAGATATTATACATGTTAACCAAAAATTGATGTTCTTAAATTCTAATTGACATTTTTAAAATTATTAAAAGCTAGTCCAACCTTAGGTGAACCAGACTGCATTTGGGAGCAAATAGATCCATCATTTCTGGTAGACTGACCATCCTTTGCACTTAAGCTACCTCGAGGAAGACCAGAAAGCCTACGAGGATCCATGTCACCATAACTAGAAGTTCCAAGGTTATTCTGTGTCAAGACCTGTTGCTGTTGTGATGACATAACAAATTGGTTCTGGTTTGTCAAATTGGGCTTCGGAACTTGTACACCCAAATTAGGCCTTAGTTGATCAATTCCCTGTAAAAGAAATAATTGGTCAATAATTCCACTCTCAAGGAGTTTAGCAGATAAAGAGAAACAACATTTATGAAGATACCATTCAACTTACAGATGCTAGAGGCCAACCCTTCAATGGAAGACCTGTAACTCCTTGATTTAATCCTGAAGGATAATCAATAAACAAAATCATAACAGTCAATAGAAAGATTCCACCATGTCTATATTCTGCACTATATACGGAAGACAAATTTAAGTAGTAATATCTAACAAGCCATGAAGAATATCTCTGCAAGGGATTAATATTGAAACTACACATAAAACCCACACTACCAATGCATGGACGAATCCGTTGCAAGGTTGCAAAGCTTGCATTTCCAATGAAGAATTTCTTTCATCACTAACGAAGATAATTGGGTATCATAATTTTACACTTGACAAACGATTATTAAGGGAAAAAACAGGAAAAAAGAAGTATCTTTCATTTTCCAGCACTGAAAACATGTCACATGCAGCAGCACCGTGGCCTTCTAAAACACAGCAATGCATAGAAAAAAAAAGAGTGATGATGAAGACAGAAAAAGGACTGGGGAACACATATTTTGAATAATTCACCTATATAAAAAAAATTGGGCTCATTATGAAGACAGGGTTAATATTATTCATACATAATCATTAAGGCAGAAATTTGATGTAACAACATGAAGGTGGCTAGTTGGTAATACCTGCACTGCCTAGCCCTGATTTTGATTGTAAAATTGCTTGCCGATAAACTGATGTATCCATAGGCAAACTCTTTGGAGGGGCACCTAAATTAACTTCTGCTTTGATGTCCTGTAAATTTAATTTATCAAGTTGCTTGTCACAGGTAGAAGTGGAAATAGTAGAAAAAAGGCACATGAAAAGGCTAACTTAGGATATAGTTGAAGTAGTTACAGTGGTCAAAGGAGTTCGCCCAGGAATTTGCTGCAATGCAGTTGACATATTCCCTGAATTTCCATGAACCAATTGGCTGAGGCATCAAAAAGAATCCAAAACATTAGCAGCCCAATCCAAGTTGTTAAGATCCAGTTAAAAGTAGCACTCTAACCCAAAGTAACTAAAAACTTAAGAAAATTTATTTACCCTTGATGACTAGCTGCTGATTTGAGTAAGGCCATCCTATTAGCATCCATAAGAGTTGGAGATGCCTCTGAATCCATTGATTGGGGGTGTTTCATTCGATCTTCATACATTTTCATTGCCAACACACTTGCTGGTTGCTGCCCCAACATTCCGTCAGCGTTCATAGCATTTATGGAACTACCAAGGGCAGGATGATTAGGATCTCTTCGCTGTAACTGTGCATTGCGTTGCTGCATTAGTTGCATTTGCTGTATCTGAAGTTGTTGTTCTTTAACTTTTGTTTGCTGTGTCTACCAACATGCAAATATATTCAGTTTGCTACCAATAATAACTAAGGAACAGAAAAAACATAGATTCAACATGACAAGATCACCTCAATGTAAGCCGCAGCAGCCTCAGAATGTTTCTCATTTGTCCTTGAGATGAATATGTCCCAAAAGACAGACCACCACTCGTAAAGAAATCCTCCAGGTGCATCAATAGCTGTCAAGGACCAAACAATACAACTCAAACATACACTCCATTGTTCCACTGCCTTCAACATATGTACTATCATTAACTAATAATAATATCCCCTGTGTTTGAACTACAAGGTCTAAACAAAAGCCGAGATTTTCTAAGGTAAGAGAAAGGAAAAGGCACAAGCTCAGATGATAAGTTGATTTAGAAACCAATTCTCTACTGCTCTTGACAAGGAGTGATACAGGGAAGAAAAAAAATGAGAAAGAAAGAAATAGGAAGGGTGTAAACTAGAGGGGAATAGAGTAGAAAAGCCCTTGTTTGGATCAATAGAAATAGAAACAAAAAGAAGTGAAAAATTTTCTCCCTAACTGTTTAGATGAGTGAAAAAAATGAATAAATGATATGAAAAAAAAAAACTAAACAAATTAAAAATTTCTTTAAATGAATTTAGGTAAAATACACTGTCAATATATAACTTTTGTACACTTTCAACTCATCCTAGATTGTAATATTATTGAAAATCATTGACTATTATGATAATTACCTTCTTGTTCTTTACCCATCCTCCCTATGATGCCACCCTGGTAAGATTACTATTGACCACAACATTCTCCATCCAAGTATAGAACACAACTCTTCAATGTTATCAAATCGATATTTGAATTAAGAATTGTGAAGCTATTTTTAAATCGCAAATCATGATTTTGTATCAAATTGTATGATACAAAATTACATAGATTATTCATGCATCATAAGATACAAAGTCATTTAAGATTTATCTTACGATACATATAAGTAGAGATATCAAATAGTACCAAATCATAGGATTCTATTAACTATGCAATTCATACCCAGAACTCAAATTGGATTATTGGAAAAGCTGGAACAACCCCATACTAATTAATCTAAGTGCCAGTGACTATGATAACTACTTATTCATACATAAGATGATATTTTACTAGATGATAATAAATTTTTGTACCATATATCAAAAGTAAACTCTTCTATATATTGTCTTTTTCTTGATATAAAATTATTTTATATGTTAATGTTATAAACGTTATTAAATTTTTCAAACATTTAAAAGCAAAATTTAATAATAATTCACTGCCCCTTCTTCCTTCCCATTTCGCAGTAAATATTGGAGAAATTCTTCTTGATGTTGCCCCACTCCAAATTTCCTTTTGCCCTATATTCACAAATCTAATATATTTCCTTTTCCCCTAATTTCCCACAAACAAACACACCGTACATGTTCAACAGAGAAACCCAACCCCTAAAGCAATGAACTATAGACTAATAATAAACTAGCCACCCAATAGACAAACATTTTGACTTAATTCATACAATGACCATGGTGGTGAGGCAAAACATTAACATTGTAAAAAATAATCAGCAATCTCACCTACTGGATCCGTGGCAACTTTTCCTTCTGCGACAAAAGCTTTAGCAGTGGCATGTAATTTTCTTTTCATTAAATAGTCATAAATATAAACATCAAGCCTGCAGAATAACATTAAAAAAAAAAATAGGGAAGCAAATAAACAACCAAGTCAATATCAAAGCAAAAAAGGGAGAAATAATAATAATTACAATTATAATTAAACAAAACCAGGGCAATAATAAAGCAAGAAACAACATACATTTTATCAGCTTCCCAATTACTCTGATTCTGAGCCATAGTAGACTTCATCAGGAGAAACCCAATTCCAAGAGACTAGAGATCGTCTCTGTAAAGAAGGAAAAATCAATTTAGGGGACATTTAATATAAAATTAACTCATAATACAAGCAATCACACTCCATAAATTTTTCCCTTTTAAATGGCACCATGAATTGAACTCTCTCAATTGTTAACAATTTTTTTTTTTCCTTTCCTTCTAATTCCCTCTTATTCTCAAAACGGCACGGACCAAAGAAAAGTCCACAGTCAAATTCAACTCCCCCGATTGAACCAGAAAAAGAAAAAAGAAAAAAAAAAAAAAAAAAAAAAAACAAACAAAAAAAAAAAAAAAAAAAACAAACAACAAAAAA
>Ga0209489_100795_pt1 | contig 62680 bp, 38 predicted proteins | sample SiratrowhiteBW_FD_187527 | JGI IMG/M metagenome (GOLD analysis project Ga0209489, IMG submission 187527) | Root nodule microbial communities of legume samples collected from California, USA - Siratro white BW (SPAdes) (version 2) | ecosystem: Host-associated > Plants > Roots > Nodule | place... | reverse complement strand
ATATATATATATATATATATATATATATATATATATATATATTTATTTATTTATTTGATAAAGTTACTACTAATTATAAATTGACTTTTCAACAAATTACAATCCCAAACACCAAAAAATATAGACTTTCTTGTATCACATTATTTGTATATATAAAACTTGGATGGTTTTAATTTGTTTCGCAAATTTTCATTCGGGTGCAAATTTTTTTGTTCTCTTTTTATTAAAATAGGTAAATCGTACCACTGGGATACTACTTCAAAGACTGAAATCGTAGGGCACGAGACAATTTCTTAAAAAATGATTAATCTTATGTAATTAAATGGAAATCATATGGTGGGAATACAATTTGAAGCGAAAATCGTGTAACAACTATGCAAGATTAGGAGTGCTGAAGTCATGCTACCGTTGTACGACTTCAGTTGTAAAACAATGAATGAAGGAGGACTCACGACCATGAATGAATAAAGAAGGGAGGGCAATTAAGGTTTTGTAAAAATCGTGCCACATTGTGGCTATTTCTTCATGTGGAAAAGCAAAGAAGTCGTGTCATGTGGTGACAACTTTTTTATTGTAACAAAACTCTAAAGATTCCATTGAAGTCGTATAGCCATCCCACGATTTCGGTGTTTTACATTCCTTCTAAAATCATCCCACCGTGGCATGATTTCAATTAAAGTAAATTAAATTCGTCCACTCACCTAATGATTCTTGTTACACATCGACCTACCATTGAAGTCATGCTGTTGTGATATGATTTCTTCTCATGAAATCGTATTCCGGTGACACGATGTCATGAGTATAGATGAAAAGTAGCAAAAGGAGCACATGAATTAAAGGAAATCATAAACAAGGAGAGTGAGAATATGGTTACAATAGTGAGGCACGTGTCTAACAGGGAGGAAGACCAAGTGAACAGCAAAAGTGCAAGGAAAAGAATAACTAACTCTACACTCAAGGATTACGTTTGAGGGTAAAGGAAATTATTAAAAGGGAAAAAAAAAATAGAAAATAGATGGTGGAGATATTTTTCGATTAGTGAGACTCTTGGCTCTCTCTCTCGGGCCCTTAGGGGAATTCTCTTTTATTATCTCTCTGTAATTGCTTTTGGTTTTCCAGACTTTGTTCCTTTATTCACTGATTACGGACAATATTGCTAGCCTTACAATATGTAATACCATGCGACTGTCTTGTTCTATTCTATTTTCTTTAGTACATTCTCTGAGTTACTAACAATTGGTGCTTTCATTGACCATCATGACTGAGAATACATGATTGAAGGAATTGGATACTAATGTCAAGAAGATTCTAGAGCTTATGGAAAAACGGAATCACGAATATACATCTCTCTTTTCTCTGATCGAAGCCACACTGGAGGAATTAACTCAAAAACAAGCCCTGAGTGGTTCGAACTCAAGAACAAGCCTTGAGTGGTTCGAACTCAAATACTAGTGGGGGATTTCCACCTCCACCATTTCAGGTTGGGAACGTCAAGTTAGATTTTCCTCAATTTGAAGGCTCAAATGTGTTGCATTGGATATTCAAGGATGGACAATTCTTTGATTATTATTCTACGTCGGATTCACATTGATTAACAATTGCAACTATTCATTTGATAAGGATGTGGTCCCTTGGTTCCAAATGATGAGTAAGAATAATCTATTTCACTCTTGGGCAGTGTTTACTCGTGCATTGGAAATGGAATTTGGTCCTTCCCCTTTCGAATGTGCCCGTTCTACTTTGTTTAAGCTCTCTCAAGCAGGTTCGGTTAATGATTATTATGTTGAATTTACTTCCTTAGCCAATTGAGTTGCAGGGCTCACTGTGGATGCACTGTTAGATTGCTTTATTAGTGGCTTAAAACCTGATATCAAACGTGAGGTGATTGCTCACAGTCCTCATTCCCTTATTAAGGCCGTATCACTTGCCAAGCTCTTTGAGGAAAAATATGCTATCACCACCAAACCAGCTTATACACCAAATTACTCCCGAAATCTTTCATCAAATTCATCCACATATCAAAACACAAGCCATAACACCACTAGTCTACCTGTCATTTTGCCAAACCATCCCTAAAACCACTTTCCCAACCTCCGAATCTAATATAAAAAATATGTCCACAGCCGAAATGCAACATAGGCATGCGAAGGGCCTTTGTTACACTTGTGATGAAAAGTTTTCCCCTACCCATCGTTGTCCTAATAAGCAGTACTTATATTTGTATGTGGAAGACCTTGATGATCCACCTATTGAATTGGAACCTCCCGATTTAGTATTTGTTACGGGCCATGATGTTGTTCCTGAACATCACCTCTCTTTTAATGCCTTGAAAGTTTCATGTGGGTTGGGCACTATGCAATTTCAAGGTTCTATATATGGTATCTCTGTACAAATTTTGGTTGATAGTGGTAGCTCTGATAACTTCTTACAACCACACCTTACTCATCATTTGTGGTTATCTATTGAGCCTATTTCTAGTTTTCAAGTTTTGGTTGGAATGGTCATTCTCTATCGGTTGAAGGCTTGGTTAAAGATGTCAAGGTCACGGTTCAAGGGCATAACCTCCAATTACCGGTCTATTTACTGCCTATTTCTAGAGCAGATTTGGTACTAGGAGCTGCTTGGCTTGCTACCTTGGGACCTCATATCTCATACTATAGCGTATTAACCTTGAAATTCTACTTAGGAGGAAATTTTATTACACTCCATGGTGATCATTCTAAATTGCCAAGCCAAGCTCAGTTTCACCACATTTGAAGATTATCCAACACTCATGCTATTGCTGAATTATATACCCTACACTTTCAGCTTCCTGATGCCCCTAAAGACCAATTGCTTGAATTACTTACTAATATTCATCCTGATTTGGCTTTTTTGTTGCATACCTACAAAATAGTGTGTAATAAACCCATTGAATTACCCTCAGATAGATCTCACAACCATGTTATTCCCTTGCTTCCAGGAAGCCATCCGGTTAAGGTTCGCCCTTATCGATATCCACATAGCCAAAAAGCTCAGATTGAGACTATGGTTGAAGAAATGTTGCAGGAAGGAATTATAGCTCCTAAGTACTAGCCCATTTTCTTCCCCAATCCTAGTAAATGGGGTTTTTGCACGGATTACTGAGCATTAAACACCATAACAGTGAAGGATACCTTCTCTATCCCAACTGTTGACAAGTTGCTTGATGAACTCTTTGGAGCTCAATATTTTTCTAAGCTAGATCTTCGATCGGGATACCATCAAATACTTGTCTCTCCAGAGGATCGATTAAAGACAGCTTTTAGAACTCATCAAGGCCACTATGAATGGCTTGTAATGCCTTTTGGACTCACCAACGCACCAACCATCTTTCAAAGTTTAATGAATTTAGTTTTTCAAGGCCTGCTTTGCAAATCAGTTTTGGTATTTTTTTGATGACATCTTGGTTTATAGCCCATCATGGTCAGCACACTTGCAACACTTGGAAGTTGTTTTAAATATTCTGTAGCACCACCAACTTTTTGCCAAGTTATCCAAATGCTCTTTTGGCTTGAAGGAGATTGATTATCTTGGCCATATTGTCTCTGGAAATGGCGTAGCCATGGATAAGCTTAAAGTACAGGCTGTGTTGGATTGGCCACTACCCCACTCTCTTAAACAACTGAGAGGGGTTCCTTGGCCTCACAGGGTATTATAGGCGATTTATCAAAGGGTATGCGGGTCTGGCTACACCATTAACTAATCTATTAAAGAAAGACAATTTCCACTGGGATTCGGCTGCTACCACAACTTTTCATAAATTGAAGCAAGCTATCGCAGAAGCTCCTGTATTGGCTCTTCCAGACTTTACTCAGTCTTTTATTCAAGAAATTGATGCTTCGGGTACAGGTATTGGGGTTGTTCTTAGTCAAGCTCACCATCTTCTTGCATTCTTTTCCGAAAAATTGTCTTCCAGAATGCAAAAACAATCAGCTTATACCAGGGAATGTTATGCCATCACAGAGGCTATAGCCAAATTTTGTCATTATTTGCTAGGGCATAAATTTATCATTTGCACCGACCAGAGGCAATCTTACTAATCAAGCAATTCAGACACCAGAACAACAAGCATGGTTGCATAAGTTCCTTGCCTACGATTTCACCATTGAATACAAACCTGGTTGTGACAATCTTGCTGCAGATGTGTTGTCCCAGTCTTTCTTTATGGTTGTTTCTCAACCGCAATGGGAACTCATTCCTCAAGTTCATGCTGTCATAGTTAATGATTCCAAATTGTTTGCAATACTTCAACTTTGCATTCAAGGAACTCCCCCTCATCCACATTATTCGGTCCAAGATCAGTCACTTTATTTGAAAAAACGGTTAGTTCTTCCTCCAAACTCTCCCTTGATTGAACAAGTTTTACACAAATTCCACACTTCACCTATTTGGGGACACACAGGGATAGCGCGAACCATGGCTAGAGTTTCTTCTCAATTTTATTGGCAGGGAATGCAACAGGATATCAAAATTTATGTCCAAAATTATTTGTTGTGTCAACAAGCTAAGACCACAAATTCGTTACCAGCGAGACTACTTCAACCTCTGCCAATTCCACAACAGATATGGGATGACTTAGCTATGGACTTCATTGTGGGATTACCCCCTTCCAATGGGTATACAGTAATTATGGTGGTCGTCGATCATTTATCCAAATATGGTCATTTTTCTCCACTCAAAGCATATTATTCCAGCAAAACTGTAGCAGAAAAATTTATGCACTCCATGTTAGATTACATGGTATACCAAAATCGATTGTTTCAAATCGGGATAAGGTGTTCACTAGCAATTGTTGGCAACAATTATTCAAGTTGAGCGGAACCACGTTAGCTATGAGCACGACCTATCATCCACAGTTCGATGGTCAATCCAAGACACTTAACCGATGCTTGGAGATGTACTTATGGTGCTTCACGGTTAATAATCCCAAGAGTTGGAATAAACTCCTTTCTTGGGCTGAATTTTGGTACAATACCTCTTTTCAGTCAAGCATTGGCATGATCCCGTTTAAGACAGTTTATGGGCACGATCCTCCCACAATCACTAAGTATCCCTTAGACCACCAAGATCCCCCTTCTCTGCAAGACCTATTACTGCAACGTGACCTGGTACTCAATCAATTGAAGAGTAACTTAATCAAAGCTCAGCACCATATGAAGAAATTTGCAGATCGGAAACACACTCAGTTGGAATTTTAGCTGAGAGATTTGGTCCTAGTTAAGCTTCAACCTTATCGACAACATTTAGTTGCTTTAAGAAAGAACCAGAAATTGGGACTTCGCTATTTTGGTCATTTTCCTATTGTGCAGAAAATTGGTCCTGTTGCTTTCAAGTTACTTCTTCCCCCTTGGCCAAAATTCACCCTGTTTATCGTGTGTCACTATTGAAACCATGCAAAGGTGATCAACAACAACAATATATTCCTCTTCCTCTCTTGACTGATGAATGCAGGCCTATTATTTTACCATCCAAGATACTACAGTCCAGAATTGTGTTCTCTGGGACTGAACATATTCCTTAAGTCTTAGTCCAATAGGAAAGATTAACTGACAATGATAACACTTGTGAAGATCTTTCTTCAACGTGCTTTTACAAATTTTCACCTTGAGGACAAGGTTGATCTTTATGGGGGTGGAAATGTCACGAGTATAGATGAAACAGTAACAAAGGGAACACATGGATTAGAGGAAATTATAAACAAAGAGAGTGGAAATACAATTACAATAGTGGGGCACGCGTCTAATAGGGAGGAAGGCGCGCTCAAGGATTACGTTTGGAGGTAAAGGAAATGATTAAAAAGAAACAAAAATAGAAAATAGAGAGGGGAGATATTTTTCAGTTAGTGAGACTCTTGGCTCTCTCTCTTGCCCTTAGGGGAATTCTCTTTTATTATCTCTCTATAATTGTTTTTGGTTTTCTAGACTTTATTCCTTCATTCACTGATTACCGACAATATTGCTAATCTTACGAATACCATGTCTTGTTCTATTGTGTTTTCTTTAGTACATTCTTTGAGTTACTAACACACGATTTATCTATTTTTGTAAAATAAATAAATTCTGCACGAGATTGATAATAGGCGAAACAAATTACATGCTGCTTTTGCCATATCACATGAGACACTATCGTTATATTTAACTATCTCAACATACACTTCTAAATAAAGGATTCAAGTTGTACCATAAATCTGTTAACAAATGTGGCAACAGGAGCCAAACATCTTCTCCTACAACCCATCCCATTCATGAATGACTGTGTCGATGTTTACACGCCAGATAAAACAAAACCCATTGACGGCAACACCACCACACCGAGCAAGTCTCCACGACACACAGAGATGGGACCACCGACTCTCCCTTTTGGTCTCCTTATGTTTGTTCTACGTGGTTAAGTAAGAAATGAATAGATTGTTAAAAAAACTCGAAGTTTCGAAACAAACCGACTCGTATAAAGTTGAACTTTCCATAAACAGAGAGAAGTTGTTGGTGGTCCTTACATTTCTCAATACTAACTACAAAACAATGAGTGTGTAAGGTAGATGTCCATATATTTGTTTCACACTTTTTAATGTTGTGAATTTCCATGGCACCCCTTGTTTTGTGTCCCCATCACAAGTAATTTACCCTCCCACATTCTTTGTTTTGCTTTTTGCACAAGGAAGGAATGACCAGCAACCATTTGAGAATGAGAAACTGTGATCAACATGCCTGATGAAACAAAAAAAAAAAAAAAGCATTAGTGGATAGTATACACTACAACAAATTTGTTTCACTTAAACTATGTTAATTTCTACTTATTTGATTACTGCAAGCATGATTCTTGCCATCTAATACAGATGTTATAAGGAAAATTTTATTGAATAAAACGAGTTGAGTCTAATAAAAAGAACTAGTACTCAAGAAGAGAGATTTCATAAAAAGAACTAGTACTCAGAACACTTGTACAAGAGAGATTTCATAAATTAGTTTATACACTTAGCTTGTGAAGAAATTCATTTAATTTTTTCTTCACAATTTTTTCTCTCTCTCTCAGAATTAGAAGTTCTTCCGAAACATACGGAGAATTTCAGTATCCACCTGTTTGTGTCACTCATGCCATCTTCTGTGTTGTTTCCTGAAAAGGAAACTCCTTTAATTCTCCAATCTTTTCCCACTTGTTTTATAGATTCCTGAAAAGAAGGTCTAGAAGAAAGCTTGGGCCCCTTCTTCATTTTATCCTTCTTCATCCAATCAAGAGAAATTGGAAAGAACAACTTCAGGAGGAAGGTTTCACTGTCCATGCTTTCAACCCGCAATAGCTGACCAGGTCTACTGTTACCTTTGGTTTTCTTCTTCTTGTTTAGCTTTTTGAGTTGAGCTTTATTTCCACCACTTTGCAGGTGTGTGTTGTTAAGGGAAGTTTCATTTTGATGTGGTTGTTCTGGTTCCAGCACATGCTTCTCATGAACCACCATGTCTTGGAAAGAGAGTTCATAGCCAGACTCAGGCATGTCTTGCACCATCTCCATAAGTTCCCTTTGTCCTTGTGCAATAGCTTTGCTCCTTGAAGGGTCGGAAGCCGTTGAACAAAAAGGTGAACAATACTCAAACTTTTTCCTTTGGTGTATTGCCTCCTTATTGAACCTCGCTTCATTGCCTTGTGGTTGATCACAATGATTAGAAGGTGTGGTGTTTGATGAACCCCAGAAACTGAATTCTCTGTCTCCTCCATTCTCGTGAAGAGAGTGTGTTTGGTGGGTTGTGTTCATGATTTAGAGAGGAGTGAAGGGGCAGAGAAGAACATGATATCGAATATAAGTGTTGGGGAAAGCAGTTATCTTTTTCTTGCTGTTTTTTTCTGTGGAATTTGTAAGGAACAAGTCGTTGCCGTCTGGTATGGGAGTAAAAGTAAATGGTCAACAATGTTCATTTTCCACATCCATCCTTCCAATATTCTTTGAAACTTGGGATTGTATTTCACGTTGTTTAAAAGTCCATGTTCTAGTGTTACTGTTCTGCATATTTTCAGTTGTCAAACTGATAGTAATGAAAATATTAGTTAAGGTGATTTTATATAACTATTCACCTGTTCAATTTCACATTAAAGAATGGATTCTAAATTTAAAATTGAGTTTTTGTGAGATACATGCTTCACTATTAACTTGATTTCAGAATAAAAACTTCGAGATATAAATCATTTTTCTTCAAACTAAATTTCAACAAGAAAAACATTTGCAGAAGTTACTCAAATACTCATTTGGAAACTACAGTTAAGAAACCGCAGGCTGATTCTGAATGAGATAAATTGAGCGACGTTAGAGTGTTCATCAAAGCTTAAATGTAGGAGAGTCAAGCTTCTAGAATCACGTTCTCAAAGGAAGTTTCTTAGAAAATCAGTAGTTTTTGACTGTGATCAGTTTCTAATAAAGTCATGTTCTCAAAGTATAATAAACAAGGAGGGAGGAGGGCACGTATGGCAACGTGTTTCAAAAGTATTGTTGTCCCTTTCAACGACCATGAGATTGTCATCACTTAGAAGAAACTTGACTGTTGTCAGTTTAAACTTAAAATTAAAATTAAAAGGAGTTATGTTCTGTTCAAGAGTCAACTGAGAACAAAAATAATGGATAATTTTACTTGATGACACATTTGCACCCAATAAATAATAGCCGGCAATTGATTGTGAAAGGCCTATAACTGTTTGCAGTGATAATTCGTAATTCTGATCTACGCTAATCAATAGCTACAGTTGGTCAAATGACCACATTCAGTTATCACTTGGAGAATGTTGCTTTCCCATAATGGATCATCATTCAGAGCAAAATCACATCACAACTATTAGTTGCTTCTTGGATCCATGTTCAATAATATTCAACGTGTTATCAAAATCTGCTAACATGCAATCCAATGCATATTCACTCCAATTATGAGTTTTGTGTTATTGAGTAGAACTGACAGTTGAAGCTTCTATGCATAAAAACAAACATACCCTTATTAGATTGTCTCACGGCCTAGTGAGAGGAGTATGATTGAAGATAGTTAGCATCCTTGATAATCACGGTGGCATGATAAAGTTATGACAAAGGTTTCTCATTGACCTAATTAAAGTAGAAATCATCATCATAATCTGGATGAAAAGGGTAATCAATATAAGGCTGATGATACCCAGCATCCTTCAAATGAAGAACTAGTTTATTGTTCACTTCACATATCTCTCCAATCTGTGGATGCACCTTGTCCTTGGCCACAAACTCGTGTCTCAGATTTCTCAACTCAATCCAACTAAAAGCTGGTTCTTTCTTCAAACACCTTTCCTTCATTACCGTCCTAATTCTTTTGGCATCACCCCATCTACCACACGCAGCATAGATGTTTGCTAGCATAACATACCTAGCTGTATTGTTTGGTTCCAATTCAAACAGTGCCTCTGCAGCCTTTCTGGCAAGGTCCAAGTTCCCATGAACTCTACAAGCACCCAATATTGCACCCCACACTGCAATGTGATTCATAATTTCATTAGGCACCTTCTCAGTCAAACTCATGGCTTCCTTGAGTCTGTTTTTCCTCCCCAGCAAATCAATCAATAAAGCATAGTGATCAGCTTTAGGCCTCACTCCATACTTTCTTTCCATCAAATCTACCAACTCTAGCCCTTCATTATCTAAACCTGCATGGCTACAACCAGATAGCACCCCAAGAAATGTCACATGATTGGGCTCTACTTTGGCTTCTATCATCCTTCTAAACACAGCCAATGAGTCCACCCCATGACCATTTTGTGCAAAACCAGTTATCAATGTGTTCCAAGTTACCACATCCCTCACAGGAGCCATCTCAAACAAATTTTCAGCCGATTTCATATCTCCACACTTACCATACATGTCAATCAGAGCATTGCAGACATACACATTAAACAAGTTCCCACTTATGCCACCTCTAATAAATTTACCATGCACCTGCTTACCTCTTCCTATAAGAGCCTCTTGTGCACAAGCATCTATAATACTCACAAAAGTTGGAGCACTAGGCCTCACACCCTCTTCCAACATTTGCTTAAAAACTTCGAAAGCTTCACCACAACGCCCATTTCTCGCAAAACCCGTTATCAAAGCAGTCCAAGAAACCGTGTTCTTAACCGGCATATCCTTAAATACCTCACAAGCCTCATCCAACCTACATGCTCTACTGTAAGCCACAACCATCGATGTCCAAGACACAACATTTCTCTCTGGCATCCTGCAAAATACAGAACACGACAAGTCCGGTTCACCACATTTCCCATAAGCATCAATTAACGCGTTGTTGAGAATCAGGTTCCACTCCATGCCAACCATAACTGACACCCCATGAACCTGCTGCAACCATTTAGCGTTACCCAAACAAGCGCAGCTTCCAACTACGCTAACGAGTGTAAACTCGTCTAACATCAATACGCTACGATCATTTTGCATCATTCGAAAGAGCTTAACCGAATCTTCGTGACGATTGTTGCGCGTGAAACCGGAGATTAGCGAGTTATAACTAACGACGTTCCGTTCAGGCATTTTATCGAACAGATTATGGGCCTTATCGAAAAGGCCCGTTTTCGAGTAAAACGAGATTAGCGTGTTCCACGAACGAGTGGTCTTGCTGGGAAGATCGTCGAAGGCCTTTCGTAGACTTTCTTCGCAGCCGCACTTTGAGTACGCGTCAATAAGACCGTTGGCGAGGAAAGCGTCGAAGAAAAGCGCGGTTTTGATAAGGTGACCGTGCACGGCATTTGCGAGTTTCACACTTCTCGCCGTGACACACTTTGAAATCAGAAACGAACACTTTTCAAGGGAGGAAACAACATTGTTGGGGAGCACAGTCATGTTGCTTTCTCTCAATAAAATTACGGGTCTTTCTATATGGTTTCGTTAAAAGGACCCACTTCTTTAAATTAAGGGTCTTTCTACGAATGGGTAGACATGGGTTCGTTCAAAAAGTATTGGGTGACCTTTGTTTCCTCGATTCTTCACCCTTCGCGAAGTTATTGGACTCTTGCATTCGGTCAAAGTCTGGAATTGACGCGCGTCGCATACATGGTCGAATCATTAAGACACAGTTTTCATCTGAAATATTTATTCAGAACAGGCTCGTCGATGCTTATGGAAAATGCGGTTGTTTTGAGGACGCACGCAAGGTGTTTGTTCATATGCCGCTGAGGAACACTTTCAGTTATAATGCGATTTTAAGCGTTTTGACGAAGTTCGGTAAGCTTGACGAGGCTTTGAACGTTTTTAAATCGATGCCTGAGCCTGACCAATGCTCATGGAATGCTATGGTGTCGGGTTTTGCACAACATGATCGATTTGAGGAAGCGTTGAAGTTTTTTGTTGATATGCATAGTGAGGATTTTGTGGTTAATGAGTATTCATTTGGGAGTGCTCTTAGTGCTTGTGCAGGGTTGACAGATTTGAATGTGGGGGTTCAAATCCATGCTTTGATATCAAAGTCTCGTTACTTATTAGATGTTTATATGGGTTCTGCTCTTGTTGATATGTACTCTAAGTGTGGAGTAGTGACTTGTGCTCAAAGGGCTTTTGATGAAATGGTTGTGAGGAATAGAGTTTCTTGGAATAGTTTGATTACGTGTTATGAGCAAAATGGGCCTGCGCGAAAAGCTCTGGAGGTTTTTGTTAGGATGATGGATAATGGGGTTGAACCTGATGAGATAACTATGGCCAGCGTGGTCAGTGCCTGTGCGAGCTTGTCAGCTGCCAGGGAAGGTTTGCAAATTCATGCTCGCGTCATCAAACGGGATAAGTTTCGTAATGACCTTGTGTTAGGCAATGCATTAGTTGATATGTATGCAAAGTGCAAAAGAGTTAGGGAAGCTCGGTTGGTTTTTGACAGGATGCCAGTTAGGAATGTGGTGTCTGAAACTTCCATGGTTAGTGGATATGCCAGGGCAGCCAGTGTGAAAGCTGCAAGGTTGATGTTTTCAAAGATGATGGAGAGGAATGTGGTGTCTTGGAATGCTCTTATTGCAGGTTACACACAAAATGGAGAGAATGAGGAGGCAGTTAGACTTTTCCTCCTCCTGAAGAGGGATTCTCTCTGGCCAACCCATTACACCTTTGGGAATCTACTTAATGCGTGTGCAAATCTTGCCGATCTGAAACTTGGTAGACAGGCTCACACTCACATTTTGAAGCATGGATTTTGGTTTCAGTCTGGAGAAGAATCTGACATTTTTGTGGGGAATTCTCTCATTGACATGTACATGAAATGTGGAATGGTTGAAGATGGGTGCCTGATTTTTGAGCATATGGTAGAAAGGGATATTGTCTCATGGAATGCCATGATAGTGGGGTATGCACAAAATGGTTATGGTACTGATGCCCTCGAAATTTTCAGGAAAATGCTGCTATCTGGAGAAAAACCAGATCATGTTACTATGATTGGAGTTCTATCTGCATGTAGCCATGCAGGACTTGTTGAAGAAGGACGACGTTACTTCCACTCAATGAGGGCTGAGTATGGTTTAGCACCTATGAAGGACCATTTTACATGCATGATTGATTTACTAGGTCGGGCTGGTTGCCTTGATGAAGCAAACGATTTGATGCAGACAATGCCGATGCAGCCTGATGCTGTTGTCTTGGGATCTCTACTTGCTGCTTGTAAGGTTCATGGAAACATTAAATTAGGGAAGTATGTAGCGGAAAAGCTCATGGAAATTGATCCCTTGAACTCTGGGCCTTACGTTCTTCTTTCAAATATGTATGCTGAGCTTGGAAGATGGAAAGATGTGGTGAAAGTCCGGAAACAGATGAGGCAACAGGGAGTAGTTAAGCAACCTGGTTGCAGTTGGATTGAAATTCAGAGTCGTGTGCATGTTTTCATGGTGAAAGATAAAAGGCACCCTCGTAGGAAGGACATCCATTTAGTTCTGAAAATTCTCACTGAACAGATGAAGCGGGCTGGCTATGTGCCAGAAGCTGATGATGAAGAGATTTGCGAGGAGGAAAGTGACTCTGAACTTGTCTTGCATTGTGAAATGGAATTGGAGGCTGATACTGCAGTTGCATAAATGAAATTCTTCTGGCTAATTGTTGAGTCCTTCACTAGAAAGTACGAAGATTTAGCATTAAAGTTGGCAGTTTTGTGCAAGGCTCTAGAAATTTGAGATGAGGGTTCTACCAAAATTTTTGTAAGGGTTTAAGTCAAATGTATAGTAAGTAGGCTGAAGATGCAGAACCTCGAATATACCCATCAGTTTGTTGTTACCACTTGCTTCAGTGAAACACTGATATATACTTTCAATCTGCTAACTTTCTTGCAGCTAAGCTCGTTGATTTTGATCATATAATCAGTTTGATTGCCAAAGATATGAGCTCAAAATAGTTAAAGTGTTACCTTCAAATGGATGCTTCCTGTAAATCAGATGGGCTCTTGGCTGTTAGCTTTGGGGATATAAAACTACAATAAAAAGGAATGGCAGGTATATGTCAGTAGATCTCAGGCTGTTAATTGCTTTATTATGGTGTTTGTTAATATTTATATACCATCCCTTACAAGATGAGTATTTAATACTTGGATTGTAGAGTTGTAAATGAAACTAGGATTTTGGAGTAAGCCTGGTGAAATGCTCATACTTCAGTTACTGCGTGACCCTATTTTCATTGTGGGAATTGCTATATAAAATGAACTTTCTGATACGATTTTATGGGGTTAACATAATTTTAGATTTTCTTTATGAGTTTTATTATGTTTTTAATTAAGTAGTAGAATGATCACATGTCATATGAGAAGATAAAAAAAAAACCTTTAAATCATTCATGTTTTTTCATGGAAAAAGATAATAATGTATATAGTGAGAAATAAAGACGTGGGAGTTAACTAGAGTAAGTGTTAACTTGTGGTTATCAATGGATGACTTATCACTCACCTTCTCATCTTTCTTAAGTGTGACATCAATATCCTTCTTTTAAACTGAATATCACGGTCCTCGTCTTGTTTTCTAATCACTTTCTAACGCTTGAGTGTATCATGACTATCAAAATTTAAAATTCACAATATATATGTGTGTATAAATGTAAAGAAAAAAGATTTAAAAACGGCAGAAACCTGGCCAACATATAGGATCCCCTTTTACTATTTTTGGGGAACAAATCTGGTGAATTAGAGAATTAGACAACAAGCATGTATTGTAAAAGAAAATTAGTAGGGAAGAAGAATGTGCATGATGAAGAGAGAGACGATGGTGTGAATCAAGTAATGCTAGAAAGCAGAAACCAACATCTTATCATTTGTTTTCTCTTTACATATTTTGCTTGTTGATGTGGTTTTGTATCTTCTTTGTTTCCTCTCTGCAGATAAATCCAAGTGATGTGAAACAACCCTCTCGAGCGTGAGAGTCATCGTACTTTTAGGATGACTCCTTGTGAGCATCTGTACCTAAGAATTGCGAAAGAAATGAACCTGGAAACCAGGATGAAGCACACCATCACCCCAGCATTCTTCCATCTACTAGTCTCCCCTCCAAGCTGCGCTTCTTTAAGTACATCCTCTCCTCTCACCATACATGCCCCAAACAAGTACTCCAAGCACTTTTTTGAGTTGGAGAACTCGTTTATCAGAAACCCTTCAAAGGGATACTTAAATGGAGATATATAATGCATGAAAATCCAGTAACTTGGAATTTCATGTTTTGATATAAAGTAGCCAGAGAACAGAAGAAAAGAACCGATGGCACCAGCGATCATTGAATTCCCAACAATGAAATTAGGCACCGCAGCACTGAAACATACCACAACCGAATTTGCAGTGTAAAGAATTAGCCAAATTAGCATCAAAAAGTACAAAAATGCCGAAAAATTCCTGTTGAGATCAACAAGCCAGTACAGAGGCACTGTGAATAAAATGGCTAGTATGAACAAAAATGGCAAGTAAACTAGGCCATTGGCGATAGCATAAGAGGAAACTCTGTAGCTTCCACTAGAGATTTCTTTCATTACAATATCCCTTTCTTGCAGAAAAATTGGTAGAGCTTCGGTGGTGCTTGATAACATAAACGTTAAAACGAAAGCAAATAGACCCACTCTTTCTTCCGCACCCACTAGACCATCCTTATTACAAAAGACTGAGCCCAAAACCAGTCCAGAAACCAGCAATTGAATTGTCCTGCATGCAAAGAGTTCCTTTGTACGTAGGATGTTTTTGGAGAATCTATGAGTGAGAATCATAGTTTCTCTCAATCCAGAATTTGCAAAATCACAAGTGATATCCATTCCCGCACTAATGATTTCTACATCAATTAACTTGGATTGTTGAAAGAGCTGTTGCAAAGTAAACTTACCACTTCTACTCTCACCTTGATCACCGCATTTCTTTTGTAGCATTGTCCTTGGTAATAGCCACGGCGCTTCTACCTGAACCTGCTGACATTTTTTATGTTGCTGAATGGTCTTAATGGAATCAATGGCAAACTCAACCACATTAACATGAAGAGGAAGTTCTAAACCCATTAGCCTTAGATTTACACCCAGCAAATCCACAGTGCCATTGTGCAACACAATACCATCAGCCAATAACAGTATCGAGTTGAACAACTTCACTATTCTGTACCCGGGTTGGTGGACAGTTAGGATTATAGTTCGCCCTCTAGATTCAGCCATGACTTTAAGCATATCAATTATTTGCAAAGCTGAGGTACTATCAAGCCCTGAAGTTGGTTCATCCAAAATCAGTACCCTTGGATCATGTATGACTTCAACACCAATGGAAACTCTACGCCTCTCACCACCAGATATGCCACGGACTCTGTCATCTCCAATTCTAGTCCTAGCAACATGGCTAAGACCAAGCTCTTGAATCAGTGACTTTACCCTGGAGCATAGTTGTTCTTGAGGAAGACGTAACCTTAGCTTTGCACTAAACATTATGGTTTCTTCAACCGTAAGTAAGGGAAACAAGGCATCCTTTTGTGTAACATACCCTGAAATTTTTTTGAACTGAGCTTTATCCACAGGTTCTTGATTCACCAAGATACACCCACTTTGTGAACTATCTTTACCAGCTAGGATCTTAAGAAGGGATGATTTCCCAGCCCCACTTGGCCCAACAATTGCCAGAATTTCCCGAGGCTTTGCTGTGCAATTCACGTTCTTGAGGACATGCCTAACTCCACTGCATGATCTTTGTTCATTTGTTTCTTCATCTTCTGCTTCACGACCACCTTCTTCCCTATTCAATTGTGGAAATTTGCTGAAGATTTTAGAAGGTTGGTCTACTGCCTTTGTACGGATCTCGTAGTTGATGTCTGTGGCCTCAACCTCACACCCTTGTTTCTTCATTGAATACGTTCTTTGCTCTCTTTTTTCTCTTTCACTATCTGTTTATCTTCTACTCTCTTCTTATTACAGGCCCTTTTGGCTGTTTTGCGCTATATTTTCTATATTATTTTTGAAAGTTGAATCTACTGTTTGGGCCTCAGCCGCTTACTGTGAAACAGGAGTGGTTCGAAGGTATTTCTCTGCAAAGACATTGAGATCCTCAAACTTTGTATTTATAGTTCACGTGCACTTGTTCTGGCTAGTGCATGGTGAGTAAAATTATTAAATGGAATGGTTCACGTGAAAATTTTTCATTCTCATCTTCAGTGGCCAACTGGAACAACAAAACAATTGGAGGATGCTAAATTCGCATCATAATAGTTTCCGAGCAGGGTCAATGCCAGTGTGAGATTGACTTAGCCCTTCAAGGTGTCTGGGTGGGATATTTATTTATATAAATATAATACTATTTAGAGTAAATTATAAGGATATTTTTTAATTATTTTTTGGTGGCATTGTATTAATTCCCTCATTCTTTAATGTTACAGCAAATTAAAGGAATTAATATAATATGTAAAAAAAAAAATATTAGTATGATGTTTTCTAATACACTTGATGCAGGTGATTTGTGCTCTAAATGTTAGTATAATTTATGTTATTATTCCAAAAACTTGTAAAATAAAAGTTAAGATCTATATATGTACATAAATCTTGCAGGGAACTAATCTCTGAGATTTTCTGTAAAATCAGGCATAAAATCCACAGCCCCTGTTGTCGTCTCATCATTGGAACGGTTGTTTCTTTATTCTACTGTTGCCAAATTAGAATAAGAGTCTAACCAAAGATGCCTTCGCTATTACAAATAGTGAATCTATATCTTTTAGATGATCCAGATTTAGGAGGAAGCTGATGGAGTATGAAATAAGAAAAACCTCCAACACCTTAAAGAATTGAATAGAAATTCGAACTTTTGCAGCTTTTCAAATAAGATAGAATTTGTCTTACCTGACTTGATTAATAGCTTATGATCAAGTGTGAAATATATTACTGTGCATTCTTGTAAAACTGATCGTTCATGAAAGTTTTTTTTTTTTTTTTTTTTTCCTCAAAAAGTAAGAGCCTAGAGAGCACTGATGATGTAGTTGTTGAAAGAACACCTAAGCACAAACTCATAGGATTTTGTAGTTACATAATAGGAAATTGAGAATTAACAAAGTAGTAGTCCTTTTGAGACTTTAGTGTGTGGCTGAAATTTCGCAAAGGTTCATCCCAAATTGGAACTTGTCACGGGTATTCTAGCATATACAATTCAGATCACCTCGGTCTCATATCCAACCAAGATTACCTTGACCTAAATTCTAAATCCTAAACACTTATTAGAAACCTAAATCTATATGTAAACTCTAAATCTTAAACCTAAATCAACTCCTAAACAACATACAAAATTAACACCTAATTAAGTACAACCTTAACCCTAATCAACATGATAAACCGACCGTACATCTTCGTTAACATGAGATTAAGGATCTTATCCGTACCAATTCAAGCTAATCCACGTAAAGGTCCACTTTAACTCTATAAATAAATTAATGTCGAGACATGTAAGGTTATATTAATAGCATTCATTACTCACAACTATTCTCAATCTGACTTGAGCAACGAAGTATTTTTTTTCAAGTACACACCCCCTTCTCGAACCTGAGACATTACTCATCACACCTCAAACGACAACACCTCGGAGACTACATAGCAACAGTAGGAGAAGAGGAGACCTACTCAACCCTTATAACAACAATTGGCCCCACTGTGGAGCCGAGAAGGACGTTAAAGAACTTTATGCTATTAATGAGAAACATGACGAATGAAAGATGAAAATTAGTTCACACCCGTAGACTAAAGTAGGATAAATGACCTGGTTGATGGAATTGCAGAAGGAAATGATTGAGCTTAAGAGATAAAATGCAGAGGAGACCACTACTCTAAGGCATGAGAACAAAGCCTTCAAAAAGAAAGAGGCGGAAGGGACCCATGTGTCACCAAATCCTGAAGACGAGCCATACTCTGACGCTACTACAAAAGTGAAGATGATTTCGCCATATGGCATCACAAATGCCAAACTCCCTCTTAGTTAGAAGGTACTAACAATAGATTGATATGACATAATGACTGATCCAGACGAACACATTGACATCTACATGATACAGATCAACCTTTATAACACGAAGGATGTTGTCCTCTGTCGCGTGTTCCCCACATCCTTGAAGGGGGCGACACTAAGTTGGTTCACCTAACTTCCCCCCTTCTCAGTCAACTACTTTGAAACCTTGGCAGCAAAGTTTGGAATACAATTTCTGACTAGTTGACTCCATCACCTAACTTCCATAGCCCCTTTAAACATCAACTAAGAGAAGGGAGAGTCATTAAGACTCTTCATAGAGAGGCTCAGAAAGGTGGCTTTGAACATTTGTAACCTCAGCTCGGAAGTATCCTTGCACCATATAGTCACCACTCTGAGGTTAAGACCATTCACAGACGAGTTATGTAAGAAACTAGTAGCTGGCCTAGACGAACTATAGAGGCGAGCTGCGAAATTTATGCAGCTCGAGGAATTACGAGACTTTAGGAGAAAGTCAAGGCCATGATGGTGTTGAGGTCATCCCATGACATGGCCAAGAGAGCATCAAGGAATAAGGTTCGCCCAGTATATGTCGTTAAATGCAGATCGAGCAAGGATCTTAGAAGAGGACCTTAGCGCTGAGCTCATCCCGACACCTTTAAATGTCATCCCCAACAAGCAATGTAGGTAGCATTGGAACTTTTGCCACTCAACTAAAGAGTGCTCTACCTTGAAGGTCAAAATTGAAGAACTAATCCAAGCGAGTCACCTTTGAAGATTCAACAAGGGAACTAGGATTTTCCGACGTCATGATGTACATTGTCATTGAGACGATTTGATCGAGACGACAACCAACCCTGTGCTTCAAACCAAAGACCACAAATAAAGGGAGACGAAAGAGGACATGGGGCCCTCTACGCGAGATAATTATCACCATTACAAAAAAATTTGTCGAAGGAGGAGCATTGACCGCAGGTAAATAATACCTACATATAGTGCAATCAGCTAATGCAGTGTCCTTGGTTCCAAGAAAAACAATGCCACCCATAAATTTCACTAACGCGGACTTCAAGATAATTGATTCGATGTAGGACGACCATATGGTTATCATGATAAACGTGGAGAACTTCGCCATCATGAAGATTCTAATGGATCGGGGGAGCTTGATAGATATTCTTTACTAGAAGACCTTCCAAAAACTACAAATCTTAACACCAACATCAAACCCTATGATGATGAGATAGTGGGTTTCTTGGGAAAAAAAAGAGGATACGAAGGACTACATCAACCCCCTCACGACGTTTGGAGAAAAAAACTTGAAGAGTCAGACTATTAAAATCTGATATCTTATAGTCGACGCTAATACCTCGTTCAACATCCTCTTAAAAAAATCATTTCTGAACTACTTAGGTGATATAATGCCCATATTCCACCTAGCAATGAAGTTCCACCTAGCAATGAAGTTTCCATGGCTAAGCCTAAGAATCACGCCATTATACTTACTTTATTAATAATTTCAATATTACTACATCCTATGCAATTATACTAAAGTAGTTATTTATATTACAACCAACCTATTTATCATGACAGAACTATATATCTCAATATTGATTTGTACTTTATCTGGAAACAACTAGAAAAATGAGGACTCAATTGTTCTATATTAGAAACCACTTTCAACTGGTCGATATCTTCACTAAGCCTTTACCTTATTGGTTTTATTTTAGTTTTATTTTCACGCCTTTACCTTATTGGTTTTATTTTAATTTTATTTTCACTCCTATTTGTAGGTTTTCCAAGTTTGTCCTTTTGTATATATACCTAACTCTTTATCGGATTTTTGTAATTTGTATGTGAATAACACCACTGTTTCAATACTAAGATATAAATTGTCATTCTCAAATATTAAAACATAAATATATTATTTATCACACATGTAGGATGTTTAATATTGTCATTTTTGAAAATTAAAATAACTTATTTTATAATTAAAGAAGTAAAAGTAACTTATTTTATAATATCATTTTGTAGTGATATTAGCAACGTCTCTAACAAAAGACAAAAAGAAAATCTAATCCAAATTTTGGAAACAAAAGTTAAATTTTAAGTTTAACTAATATTTTAACTATGAAGATCAACATTAAAACTAAAGTATAATATAGAACCAATCGATGGAAAAGGTGGGTAAATACAACAAAAACAATTAATATCAAGTGAGCAAACCATATTGAAAAAACTTGATGATCCAAACACATATGGAGACAAATAGTTATTAAATGGTTAATGAAATTAAAGTTTTAACATAAAAACTTTCTTGAGAGATAAAAATCACAATATAGTAAAAAAGATTCCAAATAATACATATAAAGTGAACCATTAACAAAACCACAATAGACCGTAAACACTCACAAAAATTACAATTCAAGTAATCCTAAGTCTATAAAAAAAACATGCTTGTTCAGATGAAAAAGCTCACATTCTAATAAGTTGAGATAGTAATTATACATCAAATTATTGATGTAGTAGATAGAGACCTTGAAATTTGGCCCAAATCAAAGCACAGTGAGTGTTCAATTATTCAAAAATATATCACATTAAACCATTTACCCCTTCCAATAAAGTGACATTGCTCATTGCTACTGCGTGTAAAAGAGAAAGACATGCAAAACTATTGCTATTGCGTGTCAACGAGAATGACATGCAAAAAAACTAAACGAAGAAAAAGGAAGATACTGAAAAAAAGATGAACGTCATACTTATAGGTCACAATACATCACTTCCATTTTTGTCAAAAAAATATGAGCCATAACTTGAGAAGGAAAAATCAAACCAACAATCATGATTGTTGAAACAACTATTAAACATAAAAACTGACTTAGATCAACTAAGTCATTTGTATTGGGATACTTTGTTTTTTCTACTCGTCAATATTTTTAATAGTTGGATTTGTATAATAACTTCTGAGAAATTTATTCAAAACAGGTTAGGTTAGACATTGTAAAGTCCACAGATCAAGTTAAGTCCACAAATCAGTCCAGTTTAGGTTTAGAACTCTTAATATACTTCCACTCTTTAAAAATATAATCCAAAGAAAACATCCAACTAAATTAAGTTAAGAAAGCAACATAAACTAAAACGCTTTTTTAAGTAGTGTGTCTATCTCAACTTTCAAGAACAGTTCACTTTTCTTTTGCATGAGGGTTGATTTTGTGTCTGAAATTGCACTGACCTAACCCTAAGCCAATCCAACCCCTTTAATATCTAACTTTTATATCTAATAGAAAAGGTGGAACAAAATGGGCAAAATAAATTTTGCTTTTTTTAAATGACACACAGCCATCTTACATGATGGCCATGGCCATATGCCTAAAAAACCTTTATTTTCTTGTCAATTTTTATCGAAACCCATTTCATTCATAACTCTACCATAAACAATAAAATTGAATGAGAATACGCCAAAACTGATTTTTTTTTTTGCATTGAATGAAAGTATATCAAAAAATGTACAGATACATACAATAAAGAAGATAAAAGGACCAAAACCAAAATTTAGAATTTTTTAGCACTAAAATGTATAATTTTTCTAATAAATCATCAAAATAGGTAAATAACTTTTTAATTACGTTTTTGGATAAGTCATGATAGGTACGACTTCAAACAAAAGAAATCATGTTTATGATACCTACAGAGACAACTTTAGTTAAAAAAAAACATTTGTTTATAATGATCAGCATTTATGGTAGACGATTTAAGTTTGTAAGAAAATTTAACATTGAAATTGTATATACGGAGACGACTTTCAGTTCAACAAAAAATGCAATTGAAATCCCTTAATTAGTGAAATATTATTTTATATAATTTTTTTACATTGAAGTCATGCTTTGCATGCATGAATTCTCTCACCTACACTCTACTCTCTTCATTCCACAAACACGTTCACATATGAGTAATCATTTGAACATATTATTTAAGGCTCTTAATAAGAAATTTCATGAATCTCAGAGAGTGATAAGACTGTTGGATCAAACACTTACTATTAGGCTAAAAGTTATAACTGATAGTCAACAACTCTTTCTACTTAAACAACTCAAGCACATTGAGACTGGTCCATCTGGCCTCTACCATAGGACTATTGATGTCACCTCCAACAAAGACCATTGAGTTGTTGTTTTGCTTCTCGAGAGTTATCTTTAAAACATCTTGGCTTTCAAAGAGCAGATCGAAAGGTGACCTAGGGGTGTTTGTTCTGCGTGAAGGTTTTAAAATAGACACATAAATAGAAAGTATGCATATCACTCTTCTCATTTTCATTCTTTGTTGCTCACAAGAACTTTGCTATGAAACTTTCTTTCTCTCTTCAAGGACGTCTCTCCCTCTCCAGTCATCTCCTTCCTTGTTTGAAAACACTTTAGATATGTCATTTGTTTTTGTTATGTTTGTTCCTTATTAATAATGTCTCAAGTATCTTTTAACGGTTTGAGTGACTCTCCTCTAAGGGATGTGCCATGGATATTATAAAAATATAGAGATGAACAAACATGAACAAGAATATGAGAATGAAAATATTCTCTATTTTTTCTTATTTTGATCAAAAGTAGATAACTGAATATATACAAGTAATATACCCCATTTTAGGTATAGCTAAATAAAGAAAATAAAATAAAACTATTACAATCTTATAAAACCAAATAAACGGAATTGATGGTAACTTGATTTTTTCATAAAGACAAAATCACATAATTGATATTAGTTTCCTTTTAGAAGTCTCGTATCCATATCCTCTGAAACCCTCCACAAGCTGGGGAGAAAATATTGATGAAACCCAGCTTGAACAAATATTCTTGAAAGACTAAGGACCTAAGGTTTTGGTATAAATGTCTGCTAGTTGTTTTGTGGTAGAAATAGAAAGCAAATGGATGAGACCTTTTTTAAATTCTTCTCTAACAATGTGACAATTTATTTCTATATGTTTCGTATGCTCTTGAAACACTGGATTTGCTATAATGTATCTTGCTGAGTTATTGTCACAATATAAAAGGAGATGGTTGCTTAAAATGAACTTTGAAATCTTGAAGAAGATAGACTAGCCATTGAATTTCACATGTAACAGGTGGTCATTACTTTGTATTAAGCTTCATAGGAACTCTTCGATATTGTTTCTTGCTTCTTTGATTTTCAGGATATAAGGGAATTTTCAAGATACACACTAAAACCAGTCACTAATTGTCTTGAATCACTGCATGTGTCCCAAGCATTATCACAAAAGGTTTTTAGATGGACAGATTGCTGGAAGAGAAAAATAAGCCAAGACTTGGAGCTCATTTAATATATCTAAGAATTCTAATTGCTGCATTATAGTGATCAATTATAGGTTTATCAAGAAACAGAGAAAATTGTTGAATAGAGAAGGTTATGTCAGGTCGGGTATTAATGAGATACATAAGTCTTCCAATCATCCTTCTATATGCATGAACATATGTGAAAGGCACACTTCCAGTAGAAGACACAATTTAACAAGATTATCCATAGGAGTGTTTGCAGGTTTGTAGGCTAAAAGACCTACATCTTTTAATAATTCTAGTTCATATTTCCTTTGATTCATCAGTATCCCTTTCTTACTTCTTGCTACTTCAAGACTAGGAAAATATCTTAAATCTCCAAGATCCTTGATCTTGAATGCTTTATTCAAAGCTTTTTAATTTGATTAATCTCTTCCTTATCATTTCTTGCCAAGATTATATCATCCACATACACCAATATTGTAGTAAAAGATCTTTCAGAAGAATTAATGAAAGAATGATCATTCATAGACTAAGTATATCCCGCAGAAGTCAAAAATATAGATAATTTAGCAAATCATTCCCTGCTAGCTTGCTTTAGGCCATATAAAGTCTTTTTTAACTTACAAACTTGTCCTTATTGAATAGAAGTCAAACCAGGAGGAGCAATCATGTAAACATCTTCTTTCAACTCTCCATGCAAGAAGACATTATTTATATCTAATTGTTTCAATTCCCAGTTATAAGTAGAAACTAGAGAAAGACGCAACCTTATAGTGGTCATTTTTGCTACTGGAGAGAAAGTTTCAAGGTAGTCAATGCCCTCTGTTTGTGTGTATTCCTTTGCCACTAACCTTGCTTTATACCTTTCAATAGTTCCATCAGCCTTATACTTTATTTTGAATACCCATTTGCAACCTATGGCAGTTTTGTCCTTAGGCAGAACAATAGTCTCCCATGTTTGATTTGACTCCAAAGCAGATATCTCAGAATGCATAGCCTCTCTCCAACAGTTATGTTTCACGGCTTCAGAAAGTGTTTGGCTCAACATGTGAAGAAATAGACATATCAAAAGATGTGTAAGAAGGTGATAATTTATTATAAGACAAAATTGAATTGAAAGGATATTTAACTTTTGAAGTTGTATTGGAAACATTGATATTACAATTATAATCCTTTAGATACTCAAGTGGTTTTTTTTTCGCATACTCATTCGAATTGACTGTATTGTTTCATGAGCTTCATTATGGTTTTGGTTACTATGGGAGCAAATTTTTTCTAGAACCTCAATGTTTGATTCATGGTCATTATTACTATAGTCTTCTACATTATCACATGATGCAATGGGTACAAAAATGGCTTGTGATGGTTGACTCAAAATAGGTTGGTCTTCGGTAAAAGGATTTTGATAAAGAATGTCAGGACTGTCATTTTTATTGCTAGTATCCTCAACCTTTTGATATGAAAAAATATCTTCATAAAAAGGAAAACATCCCTAGACACAAAAATTTCTATGGATTGAATATTCAACAAAACATTTCCTTTCATTCCTGTTTTAAAACCAATAAAAACACATTTTGATGCCCTTGGATCAAACTTTTTTCTATTTGTTGGCAAAATACTAGAATAGCATATAGACCCAAACACCTTTAATTGATTAAAATCTACTGTAGTTTTGTAAAGCATGTCATGATGCGAAAAATCATTTAAAACAGGTGTGAGAAACATGTTTATAATATGTATAGCATGTATCACAGAATATGACCAATAAATTTTTGGTAAATAGATTGTATCATGAGAGTTCTTGCTACATTTAAAATATGACTATGTTTCCTTTCAACTATACTATTTTGTTGCAGAGTATTAACACAAGACGTTTGATGTACTATTTCTTTGTTGGCAAAGAAATTAGTCATAAAAAATTCAGACCCATTATCACTTCTTATTGTTTTTATTGTTGTCTTAAATTGTGTTTGAACAAAAGTGACAAAATTTTCCACAGTCTTGACAACTTCAGATTTTTGTTTTAAAAGAAAAATTCATGTGTATCTTGAATAATCATCAACTATGGTAAAAATATATTTATGACCATGAATTGATGGTATTGAGTATAGTCCCCACATATCAAAATGAATCAAATCAAAACATTTTTTAGATTTAGATGTACTAAGAGGAAAGGGAAGTCTTTTTTCCTTTACAAAATGACAAACATCACAAACAAAAGATTTCTTATATTTAACAAAAGGAAATTTATTTTTGGTAACATCAATAGATTTGTTTGAAACATGTCCTAACCGAAAATGTCAAAGGTTTTCGAGATCAGTAGTAGTAAAATTGAAAGTATTGGTGATATGTGAAGATTTGACAGATTTGATTTGAAGGTTTTGATATGAAGGGACCCTGAGTATATAAAGTCTATCTTGCATCTCAGTTGATCCAATCACTTTCAAAGAGTTTTTATCCTTAATGTGACAACCATTAGAATAAAAAATAATCAGATAAGATAAATTATCAATTAACTTTGTTACTGAAAGAAGATTAAAAGTGAAGTTAGAAATATAAAAAACACTATCTAGGACATGATCTTGACTGATAAAAACACTTACAGAATAATTTGCAATGACTTTATTTCCATTCGGTAATTTAACAGATATAGGATTAATTATATGATATAAGTGAAATGAGTCAAGGATGAACAAATATGATCAGTAGCACTACTATCAATAATTTAAAAACTAAAGGAAGAGATAAATTTATTACGAGTGTGTGTTGTTGTGTTGGAAGGAATGACATATATTTGATTAGAGACATTATCATTGGATTTAGACTATTGTAAAAAGGCTAACAATGTTTGATATTGCTCAGGAGTAAAACCAATTTGTTGAGAATGAACTTCTGACCTTGAACCTTCATGATTCTGCTGGTTATTATTACAATCTGCTTTTTGAATTTTAAACTAGAACTGAGGTGGAAAACCATGTTTTCTATAGCATATATCAATCACATGTGTTGTCTTTCCACAGTAATTGCAGACTTTAGAACTATACAGCCTTCCATAACTTCTTCTGCTAGTATCAATTGTTGGCTTTGACTGATTACCAAAAATTTGTCTCTCTTGTTGTGTACCGAGAGAACAAATCATATGTTGTTGAAAACTAACATGGTAAGGTGAACTAAAATCTTGTGAGGGATCAACAATTTCGGTCATGATAAATGTATCAACCAGAGCTCTCAAATTAGAGCTCTAATACCATATCAATATCAAGAAGTGGACTTTAAGTCTAACTCAACCTCATAAAACCGGCTTGTAAGGTGAGGTTTGCACTCGCTTATAAACTATCGAAAAACCTCATCTCTAATCGATGTGAGATCTCCAACACGCCCCTCAAGCCGAGATTCCTTAACTCGAGCATGGTAATTAAAATCGAGAGTTTACTCGTAAAATCGTAAGATTTTACGATTCTACATACTCTGTGCGATTCAAATTCCACACAGGATCGTTGTACAACAAAATCGTACGGATCGTCAAACAAAATCATAAAAAACGTGTAATCGCGATTTTTTTCGTGTATCAAACGGTTCACCTTCTTGAGTCTAATTTTATTCAAAATTCATGCAATTAAATTCTGACATTGTGATACCTATTGTCACCTAACACCACATAATTAAAATTAATGCAATGCAATTTAAATTTAAACAAAAAATAAAGAGTCTCTTCACCTTCACTCCTCATTCCAACCCCATGAAAATTAATGCATTAATGCAATTAAAATTTGAACAAAAAAATAAAGAATCTCTTCACCTTTACTCCTCATTCAAAGTCCATTTCAAATAAAAAGTCTTTTTAGCTTCTCTGTACCCCTCTTCAAATGAAGAGTCTTATCTAATTTCAAATGAAGAGTCTTGTTGTTTTGCACGTTCACATCACTTGATTGGATCTCATTTCAAATTCAATTAAAATAAAACTAAATTAATTTAATTAAGACAAATAAAGAGTCCCTGTAGTTTACTCCTCCTTCTTATTGCTTGATTGGATTTTATTTCAAATCTAATTAAAATAAAACTAAATTAATTTAATTAAGATAAATGAAGAATCTTTGTTCACTCTTTCTTCTTGATTGGATTCCATTTCAATTTTAATTAAAATAAAACTAAATTAATTTAATTAAGGCATTTTAACCATCTCTTAATTCTAAAACCTCAGTCACACTCACATATCCAAAGTCATTTGAGCATACACTAACAAGATTTTCTTGGACTTCTCCTTATTAGCCAGAAAACAAATCACACTCCACAACTCACACACTTGGGCAATATAGATTTAAATGACACTCTTAATTCAAATGGAGATGATGAACACTTGGTTGAAGGTCAAGTCCAAGGTGGTGTGGAAGATAATGATGTTCTTGTCATCCCAACTTAGAGGAGGAGAATATTTTTATTGATGTGCTTCATGAAGGAGATAAAACTAATGAAGATTCTTTTAATTTTCATTTTAAAGTGAGTGATTTATATTAGATGAACTTAAGTGTTATTAAGTATTGTCAAAGTAGTTGATTTTATAGACTTAAGTTTGATGAAGTACTAACAAATGAATTGATTAATTATTTGTGTATATTTAGTTTGTGTTTATAGGGTTGGTTTAATTTGGATCTCATTTGGGCACTAGATGTTTTTACATAGATTTTACATTATTATTATTCCTCCATAATATATCCAACACATCAATTAATCTTTTTAATTACTTAATTACTTTTCATGTAATAAATTAAGTAAAATAGAAAAAATGTGACTATATAAACTTAAATAGTTTTGTATCAAGGTTGAATCATCCCTCAAATACTTTTTTTAATTTCTCTTATTTATTTATTTTTTTACAAAAAATATTATTATTATTATTATATATATATTTAAAAAAAAAGTAAAATCTACGATTCGTGTTACAATTTCACGATTTACGATTTTATAAACCCTCCACGATCCTACTCAAAATCTCGATTTTAACTACCTTGCTCGAGCATGAAATTTATATGTAAGGGTGGTCTGATAACGACCCAATAAACCCAACAATCTTGCTAGGATAGGCTCTAATACCATATTATGAAAATATTCTATATTTTTTCTTATTTTGATCAAAATTAGAGAACTGAATATATACAAGTAATGTACTCCATTCTGGATATAGCTAAATAAAGAAAACAAAACAAAATTATTACAATCTGGTAATGTCATAAAATCAAATAAACAGACTTGATGGTAATTTGATTCTATTATAAAGACAAAATCACATAATTGATATTAGTTTCCTTCTAGAAATTTTGTATCCATATCCTCTGAAAAAAAAAAAAGTTTTTATTACTGAAGAGGAGTCCTTTGGTGAAGAGAATTATAATGACTATTTATCTGATGATGGTATCATTGAGGAGATTGTCGTCTTTCATAATGTTTTGGATGAAATAACCATCGTGACGAACATAAAAGAGGAAATCCTCTAAATTAACCGGATCAACCACCACTGAAGAAAAACATAAGGATAGATTTCCCATTGTTACATATCTTGAGTATTTGATGGGTAGTCACGGAAGTAAACTATTATGCACTCAAGTTTGTATTCTTGATCTGTTCAAGATTTATGCCAAGCTTTCGGTATTTGTGAAGACATAAAAGCTAAGTTGGTTGTTGTTCGACTCGTGATAGGATGTTAAAAAACCACCCATTAACGATGATGATTTCATATATGTTTATGAATATTTTTTTAATAATTTAGACATCCTTCTTTTTATTCTAAATTTTAGGGTCAAATGTTAATCACCATGAGTGTCACTCCAAGTGAGCTCCACCCAGTTTTCTAAAAAGCCTTATCAATTATCTATAATCATCTTCACATAAAACTAGAAACAAAAAAGTTAATACAGTTCTACTAGTGAAAATAAGAACTTCACATTGAATGATGACCCATTTTCTATTTATTTCACCAAAACATTGTCTCGCTATTTTGACCAATCATCTCAATTCTTATTGTAGTGGCAAAAAGCTTAAGAGAAATTCAAATATCGAGCTGAAAGTTCATTAATCATAAAGGATATGGCAGATATAGAGATTTTAAAATGGATTATTCTCCCTTGGAGTAGCAAAGGATATCTTTTTTTATCCCATATGTTGAAGATCAAATAATTTTCCCTTTGAGTAGAAAATAAATTTCACGACTTATAATTATAATATTTTTAGTTACATATAAAATGAAACCAAATTAGATGTTGCACGTTTTGTACCTAGAAAAATCTTATACATAAAAGTTATAGTTTAACAGAACTCTCTGATCTTTATATTTCTAAATTTCAATTTATTGATTAATTTATGGGATGAAATTTTCTATTTCATTCTACGATTTTAAGGTCTAGATTGGTTATTTATTCTTCATTTCTACACTCGCTTTATTTATTTTAAACATTTTATATATTTCTTCTTTTGTACTTTGTGTCTTTTTTTATCAGTTTTGTACTTTGTCTTGGATTATAATTTTCATGACAACGTTATCCACAGTAAAAGGACAGCGATGAAATCTTCATAGCGTGGAAGAAAAAGCACGTATATGTGTCAACTGGCATGTCAAATATGTGGCAACTGGCATGTCAAAAGCGGACACAGAGGCATGTAAAAGGTTACTGTTTTTGTTCCCACGTTGAAAGGTTCTTTCGCATTAACGAACAAAACTCCACTAGTACTTTCCACTTTCTATGGTTTTCATGCATGGTTTCCATGGGCCACGAAGGTATTGGAGGATAAGGTTGAAGTGGCAGTGTCTCAATGATAATAAAAAAGCTAGCACACACAGTAAAACACTTGTCGATCAAACCTAGTGCTTCCTTAAAGTGACCTTCCAACCACTTCAAGATCCACCAGGAAGCACATATATAAACTTTTTCTTTTTTGTGAAGCCTTAATGATGGCTTATGATACTAAGCCACCAAGTTATTTGTCGACTATTATTGTTTCTTCTTTACGTAAATACAACCAAGTTCCCACTAAGACTCATTATTCTTTTCTTATATTGTCCCATTGAGTACTGCAATAACTTTATTATAGAAACTATATTTTGGTTTTGCTAAAATAAGACAGTTTTGTAAGAGATCAAGTTGTCCACATTCTTCGAATAATATGCATCTTTTTCAGTCATAATTAAGCAGAAGAATATGATGAATTTGGCCAAGTGATTAAAATCTTATGCTTACACAGTTGTGGAAATATAATTTAAGTAATCACGAGGATCCAAAACTTGCCAGATCAAGATAATTATAACATTGCTGACAAAAGAAAAATAATTCTAGCATTGTAAACATGAAATTCGTCTTTCATTGAGTGGTATGAAAGAAATATGTGAAAAAACAAAGAGAAAAAATAAGACATGTATTGAGAGCAAGACCGTTTTAGAGAAGTTGTTGTCTTAATTTGACCCATGCATAGGATTCACTTGTAATCACAAATGATTGAATCAAATCACAAATGGATTTGGGTTTGGAATTAGTGATTTTTTAGGGTGTCAATTGTACGTTGTTGTAACTTTGCAGAAGCTAACAATAATGAAAAGTACGTGAGAACATATGGCGCAAGGATGAGCAATGAAGCTTTCATTTTGACGCGTGTGGCTCAAAAGAACCTTTTTTCTCGTGTAGTGGCACGTCGTTCACACACTAGTTAAATTATTTTGACCACATCAGATATCAGATGTCTCTCACACTGTGATCTATTTTTCTATGATTACTTTTCTACGTGGGTTTTTCTTACAGATGGCAAATTTTCTTATGATAGATCGCAATCAAATTTAGGTAACGTATTGGTGTCTCATCATTGAACAAAGGACTGCAGAAAAATATTTGTTGTGATGAATTTAGGTTCATGTAAGAAAACACTGTATTATATTTCATATCATTAGTTTATGTATAGAACATTGGTGAGAAATATCACATCATACCCCTTGTGTGAATCTGCATGCAACTGCAATGATGAATGGGTGGGAAAGCGTATTGTCATGGATTATGCCAGTTAGGGTAAAGGAATAGATAATTAGATAAACGTGGAAAAATTTTAATGCACCATGCACAAAACTAGATGTGGGTCTCATGTTCCTTAATCCTTATCCTTCCTAATTAACTAACTAGACACTAATTTAATCATTTAATGTTAACTTAGGTTGTAATTTTAGATGGCTTGTTTTGTTAGCTTCCTTGGCCGGCATTCCTCTTCTTCATAGGTCCCACTTTCTTATGATGCTATTACACGTAGCGCCGCCTTTCTTACAGCAACTCAATCAATATTTGAATAATATTAAAAATAATAAAATAAAGTTTCTCTTTCTCTTACTATTTTTCATTATATATATTGACATACTAAAACTGAAGTGGTGTCAAAGTCCACTATCAAATTCAACAACATAGAAGATGGAAGATGCAAGTTTCAACCTTCCTCCTGGGTTTTTCTTCTCTCCAACTGATGAAGAACTTGTTCTTCACTTTCTCTATTGCAAGGCTTCTCTTATTCCATGCCACCCCAACATCATCCCAGACCTCGATTTCTCTCGGCTTCATCCTTGGGAACTAAATGGTATTTATATTAACTTCTTTTCAAGTTTTCTCAAATACATTATATATGTGATATATAATAATGGCATGACCATATTTATTGTTTATTCATGCATGCATATGTTTACTTTATACAGGTAAGGCTTTGTTAAGTGGGAATCAGTACTATTTCTTCACCAAAATGAATGAAAACAGAACAACGGAAAATGGGTGTTGGAAGGAAATAGGTGTGACGGAACCTATATTTTCAACTTTTGACAAGAAAGTGGGAACGAAGAAGTACTTGGTGTTCCACATTGGTGAAGCTCCACATGCTACTGAAACCAATTGGGTAATGCAAGAATATCATATATGTTCCTCTGGGTATGACACTGCGTCCTATAGAAGTGCTAGGAGAAGACGAAAACATGTAAGTCACTTTGTTTAATTCATTTGTTAAGCTAATTAGAGGAGAATTAAGAACATGCTTCTTTTTTGTACATTCTTTTCTATTAATCGTAAGAGAAACTAATTAATTGAGATATGAGTCAAAGTTTTATGCTCGTTAATTAATAAATTTTAGCTGAAAAAGGGAGTATTATGAAAAAAAAAAAAAAAAAAAAAAAAAAAAAAAGAGTTAAAGAATATTAATTTTTCGTTTAAGTAATGTTGTTGTCCCTAACACAGGATCAAAGTTGGAGCCAGTGGGTTTTGTGCAGAGTCTACGAGAAGATGAGGTCTGAACAAGATGTAAACTGCTATAGCGATGAGGATGAGATTGGATCAGAGCTTTCATGGCTAGATGAAGTTTATCTGTCGTTGGATGATGATCTCGAAGAAATTGGCATGCCTAATTAGATTAAATATTGTATACTGATGTTAATATATATATTTTAAAGACTTGTACTTAATTATAATGTTGAATTGTTTGAAATGAAGGGGTTCAATGATAGCATTTTTACAAGCAAATTAATGGCAGAGTAAGGTTCAAAACGAGTATTTAGTAGAACCACGTAATAGTTCAGATTTTGTTCATGAAATTGAATTTTGGCTTTAATTTCTAACCTTATAAAATTAAATTTGTTTAGAATTATAAGTTTTCTATTCGGGTTGTGCTAATTGTCAGTTTTAGTTAAATTTAATTAAAGAATTTAATTAAAAATTGGCTTATCTGAATATAAAACAACTATATAACTAATTCTTGTTTCCACCTATTTCTATTTTCACCTCTAGATTTTGTTTTTTTTTTTTCTTTCTGATGACTTATTAGTCAACTACCTTTAATATGAAATCTATGTTGTACATTATTTATGGTTTCTCCTCTTCGTCTTATCTATGTTGTACATTATTTATGGTTCTTTTCTATGTTGTACATCTAATTCCTTATGGCTTCAAGGAATGGTAGAAGTAGAAGCATATTCGTAAAGGGTCCATGTTACAAAAATAAATTTTATGAGTTATTTATTAGTTTTTATATCAGTTAGATAATTGGTAAAGACTAAACCTTAAACTTTAAACTAAATTATATCATATAAATGTCATTAATATAGTTGTCATTAATTAACATGGTTTATATCGGTTGTCCAATTAATATAAAATATATAAATATTACATCGATTTTAAATATTAACCGATATATAAAAGTATATTTAAAATAATTATATAAAAAAGATAAACAAAGATACTTATTATGTCGGTTGTTCTTAGAGTCGATATAATATCTTTTGTTTTTGAAATCAATGTTAAATGTCTTTTTTTATATAGGTTGTTTTTGTAACTAATGTAATAACCTAATCAAACTGTATATAATTTTAGGAAAGATTCATATTACATCATTTTATTATTTAACCGAGGTAGAATGAACGATATTATATGAGTTAAGGTAACAACTAATATAGCATGTTTAATTTTTTAAAACAATTGTTTGTTTTGTTCCTTTCCCAACCTATGATTATAAATCCAAGGCATACTTGATTGTTAGGAAAATAAATTTAACAAAACTTGCCTACAAATAAAGTTAAGTATAGCTTAATCAAAACTAAACTACCTTTATGAAAAGATAATGTTTAAGTACAAAAATATTTTTCTATTCATGACAAATTTATTTAATTTTATTTGTGCACAATGACTAGCCATCTGCAAAACGTTAAAAATATAAAATATATATTAGTATTGGTAGTGACATATATTAAACCTCTAATAAGTTTTTTTCATAATATTTAATGTGTTTAAATATCTGCTCTCAAGAATCAACAATACTAACATAGATTATGATCTAAATCCAATGCATGACATAATAACCATATTTAAAATTTCTTTGTTACTACTAATGTATGAAACTCAACGAATTTAATTTATTGAAAAACTAAAAAAATAAGAATTAGTTTCAATGAAGAACTAAATACCTTAGGATAAACCCAACATAGATTATGTGATGATGAAGTGAATTTACTGCCTAAAACATTATATACATTAATAGCACTAAAAAGAAAGGTTATTTGTAATTTACAATACATTATATAAACTATAATAACATATTATTTCGTAATTAAAACATACCTTTATATTACAAATTTCATGTATGCACTACACTTTCTATGTAATGAATAAAACCACACAATATTGTTAGTGGAACAAACAAGCATTAAGAACCAACTAGACCTAAAATAAGAAAATTAATTATGGTGTTACTTTAATTATGTAACATGTAAATGTAGTGAGCTTTAATTATGCATTAATAAAAGGCACCGTGTAAATCTTCTTGGGAGATTGTTGAACACGGTTGAATGTAAGTCTAACATTCCATTCTTTTTTATTTCCAGAATTTTGTGTAAATTGAGGCTCAAAGAAACCATAAATTTTAACATTCCCCATGTTGACAATTAATTGATTTATATACCTACATTGTTAATATAATAATAGTGACAATATTTGATCTCATAAAACATAAGTTGAATAAATAATATATAGATTTAAAATATACTCACATTATCCATACTTGAATGAATGCAATGTTCAACAACCGATTACATTGGATGATTTGCATGTTTATGTACCATGGTATATTATCATTGTCGACACCAAATATTGTTAGATCCCTAGAAATGGCACACGAAATGTCTGAAACAATATTGGTGCAGTTGTGGTTGGAGCTCAAAGCTAAAATTAGACAAAACAAGGGCTTTTTTGTCTCTACCTAGGGTCTTGTAAAACATAATAAGAAATAACGATATGACAATCTAAATAAGACAAATACATACACATAAAGGAAAATTTATCAAATATACCTGATTAGTTTTTAAAATTACCTTAATTAGGTGTATAGGCCATGCAATGAATGTTCCTAAGAGTCTCTTCCACTAACTTAACTACCATTATCGGCATTGGAATTGGAATAGTGACATCTCTAACTTCTTCAACCACCACTCTAGTGAAATCATCATGCATAGGCACAATGTGCATGGTTGAACCTCTTGGATACACTCTCTCAATGGCCATTACACAAGGAGGAACTTCTTCAATAAACAATCTACACTGACGGGACATATTAGTGTGTTTCCTCCTCTTCTAAGTCCTCAGTAACATAACTAACTTTTATACTTACACGACTATGAGTGGGAAGTACATCTGGCTTGACTAGATTATGCTATTGGGACATGTCCACGGACTCTAACCATTGGTCAAACTCACATCTCAACTCATTAATTAGTAACCTGTGTTTTTTATCTGCTCAATTAATTGTTGTGTCAATCTCTATGTCTACTTTGCAGATAGTTGCTCTGTCATCTCCTGACTCACACAAATCCTGTAAAAGAGTTTAGGTGAGAAGTTGATCCAAAGTATTGTTGCACACCCACACCTAAATAGTAATATTCACATGACCAGGTTGCTCTTCATTACCAATAACAAAGGTCAATATGTCATTACGACCTTGGGAAACAAAACTTTCCTATATGTTTTTCTCGACTAGGGCTTATTGTAAACAATAATACAATATGTTAATTATAATACACCATGAAATATGTATAACTTAAAAATAAGACATTATTATCAAATTATTATGAACTTACTACTGTTAGGCAATCTCTAGTGATTTCTCATGTCATCTGCCCCTGTTTTAGTTTGAGTCAACTTTCATTTCTCATGTTAGGTAGGAGGGAGTGGAAAAAGATGTTTTTTTATATCTCTTTCACTCCTTCCCGAAACAGTCTATGGGGTAGTATTCTTCTATTAGATATCTTAAGCTTTCTTTCTCTTTACCTGTAAATAAATAATATAGATAAATATGAATTTTATTATATGATTCCATAAACTGTGATGTGAAATATAAACAAACTTGCCATGATGGTCCTATCGAATTTGAACAAAAGTTAACATGTTTCCTCATCTATACCATCTTACTCACAAGGGGACTCGTCTATATTACTTTTAAAATTCATCATTGCCTCCATTTTGTAGCTACTATTGTTAATATATTTAGTTACATTTATATATCAAAAATCGAGATCTGGTGATATAACACAAGGTCTTCTAAAAGTAGAACAGGTATTAGAAGTTCGTTTGATCGATTCAATATCAATAAACCTAGAAAAGAGAGTGGATACTTGGAATGGGCGTATAACAAGAATTCTTGGCATTCCTTGGGGATTCTTTATTAGTGTTGAGCTAACTACAGCGCAAAGTCGTATTTCCAATTCATAACCGTCAAACTCAAAGTTTGTCTATAAAATAAATTTAGTTCATTATAATTCATTAAACATTCAACATTTTCAATACTAAAATTACATAACCTTTGAGGAAACAACTTACACAAATATTCTTCTAAATAAGATTTTTGTTTATTTTATCACACGACTCCAGTCAGGTACCAAAATAGACATCTTTGAACGAACTAGTACACCTAAATAACTAATAAATTAAGCATGATTAAGGCTTGATGTCTTGACAACTTGAGGGTCTATATCAACTAGAACTCTAGCATTACCCAAATGCCTAATGGCTAGATGTCATAGTCATCTAGCATTACCTAAATGCCTAATGGCTAGATGTCATAGTCATGTAGCTTTCCTAGTCTTTCTCTATGTTAGCCATCTAACCTATAAAAAGAAAAATATCTTTAAGTTTGATATTCAAATTAAACAAAATCAATCTTAGTATTAAAATGAAAAACCAAAAAATGAACATAACTTATTTCTACTGTGGAAGTGTTAAAAAGTTCTCCTATATTTCTTCATTATGATCATTGATTGAAGTCGTATCCGATCAAATAATTATAGTTAAATGCAGTACTAGGAAATGACTCCTAGGTCATCTCCTAAGGACCTAGTTCCTATCAAAGGATTAAACACACAAAAAGAAAGGAAGGGGGAGTTGTTGTGAAATAACTAGATTTAATAAAATAAAAATAAAATAATAACCGAATTAGATTTTCTTAACTGGAATTTAAATTACCCTCTTGATTAGATTGCAATTCGCTTATCACAAGATACAAAAATTCATGCTCAACTTATTAAACCCTAATTCCAACCTGAATTAATTAACTAAGTGATAATTAACATAAGTTTTTCTTATGGAAATTAAGCATTCACATACATCATTCATTCTATCCCAACAACCCGTGACTCACTCCATTAAGCATGAACAGAGACACGAAATTCATATCAACTGAAACATTAAGCATGAACCAGTAAAAGCATTAATCATAGAAATAAATTGATGAAGAGTTAAGAGACAAAAAGAGAAAAAATAACACAACAGCAACCTCAAAGCTTCTTTATAATATGAATCAAAAGGATAACCTTATAAATTAACCTTCCATTAAATTTGAATAAAGCAAACAAAGATTAAACGCAAAAAGAAATGGAAAAGGAACGAAATTAAAAAGAAACGAAATTAAAAAGGAATGAAATTAAAAAGAACGAAATTAAAAAGGAATGAACTTAAAAGGACGAAATTAAAAAGGAACGAAATTGAATTGAAACAAAAATAGAATATAATTGCAGAGGAAAGAAAATAAATACAGAACTAGTTTTTTCAGGAGAGAATGAACTGAATCCCAAAAACTGAGAGTCTCGAAGTCCTTTGGCTTCACCACCTTTAATAGGCGGCTAGACCTAGGTCAATCCTAAACACTAAACCTAATTTACCCAAATATTTCAATTCTAATCCAATAAATAAAAAATATGACATCTTCTCTTCAATTCTAGAATTTGTATTTTAAAATGCTTGTATAATATTTTTTCAATACTTAAAAAACAAAGTACAAAGTGTAGAAAAATCAAATGTTTAATGAATTTATAATATATGTAATAAATATATTATATTTTATAAATATAATATTAAAAATATTATTAAGTTAATTAATTAATTATATATATATTATGTAATAAATAGTTTATGTTAAATTGAAATACATAAAGACATACTTAATTTATTATTATCTATAAAAAATAATATTATGTACAAAATTTAGACATAAAATTGTGTGTGTATATCTACACACGAATTCTTTAATATTGATGTGCTTTTTTCTATTTTAAATTACTTTTTAAGACTTAATATGTACGTAATAATAAAAATAATGTTTTTAATATATGTTATCTGCAAATATATTTAGATATTAAATACTTAACCAACACGTCAATGATCGGAGAAGAATTGAGTTCAAGTCACTTAAATATAATCTGTTTTTCTAAATGAAGAAAAGTTGCTGGAAAGAATAATTCTGCCAAATGCCACAGGGTTTCTAGTAGAAATATATTATAGACAAACTCAAAAATGCTTTGCACCAATAATAGTCTTCTTAAAATATATTTTAAATATTAGAAAAAATTATATTGAAAAGATTGCATCAAAGACATAACTCGTAATTGCTTGCCTCGTCTGATTTGGATCAAGCAATTGGGTTTTGGGTAGGAGACGCTCCTTCCTGCGCCTCCATAGTCTCACTCTACACCTCCATACTAGTTATAAAATGATCAAAAAAAAGTCCTTAGGGTAATTTCATATACATACCCTCAACATAGATAAGAAAAAGAAAAGCCTAACTTTCATCCTAACTGATTGGTTCGATTCGAATTTTTTTTTTCTCAATAATGACTTTTAAATTGGTTCAATATGAAATGTATTTTTTTTTAATAATGACTTTTATATTGGTTCCATCTAAACTATATTTTTTTAGTAAAGACTTTTGGATTTGTATAACTTGAAATTAATTTTTTTTAAATAATTACTTCTGGATTAGCTCAATCAGAATAATTACTTCTGGATTAGCTTAACCAGAATGTACTTTTTTTCTTCAATAATGACTTCTAGATTTAGTCAATTCAAAATGGTTTTTTAGTAATATGAAAATATATCTTTATTTTGAATTCTACCAATTCAGTAATAATTTATATAAACAAAAGTATATTTTCGAATTATACCATCCAGAAGAAAGAAAAAACAGAAGCTCAACACTTACCTTAGCCTTTTCGCAACCATTTTAATCATTGCCAACAGCCTCCAACCACCATGAAACACCATTACAACTACTATTAAACAACAATCAAGTGTCGGCAATCACCACACTATTCACCAACTCAACGTTTACAACTAACTCAATTTGAAAGTCTATTTCTATTTAGAAGTCTACCAATCCACTAGCTCGTCATTTATATAATAAAAAACTTTTAGATTGTACAATTCAAAAACAAAAATAACTAAAAAGTCAACGCTTACCTTAACTTCTTTGCAACCACTCTAATTATCGCCAACCACTATAAAACACCGCCGTCACACAACAATCAAGTATAGGTGATTATCATACTATTCACCAACTCAACATTTACAACCTTCAAACCTTCACTATTTACACCCATCCTTCTCTTCCATTTTCTTTTATTTTTTTCTCATACCTTTTTCAATCTTTTCAAAAAAGGGTGTTATTTTCATTTAAAGAGAATGATAGTGCACGATAAAATTATGGAGGTTCAGGAAGAAAGCGTCTGGCTATGAATAGAAATGAACCCAATTAGGATATAATTGGATCTTCACCCGCCAATCTTTCCTATTTTATCTTAACATATATATTTTAAAATATATCTTTTATATTACGAATTAATATATATTTTATATTTTGAATTGTAAATATTATTATAAAATATGAAGATTGGAATATGTTATTTTTTACCTTTTAATTTTATTATAATTTTTAACATAAAGTCTTCACAAAATAAACAATAAATTTTATTGACATACAGTTGGGTCAGTTAATAATTTCACAAATATATCAATTAAAAAAATAAAGAAAATTATATAACATCTATCAAATTATTTCTAAACTTTCACAAACCATTCAAATTTTATCATCTATCCATTATAATCTAAACAACTTTATCATCTACACATAATTCTATCAAATTTATTCAAATTCACCCTCTTAAATCTAATTCTTCAACCAAACAAAACCTCAAAGATCGAAGAAGGCAAATAATGCGGTGGAATGGAGTGCAAGTGAAAATATAAAAACAGAAAAAAAAAAAAAAAAAAAAAAAAAAAAAAAAAAAAAAGAAACGAAGGAGAAGATTTTAACATAAATATAAAGGAAGAGTAGTTTGGTCTTTTCACATCCCAGTTTAAATTTATGCGGGTGTCCGGACAGTTGTATTAGTGAAACCAGCATTGTCAGTGAATAAATCATAAATGGGGCTGTTAAAAAAACCTAATCACATTAAACCATAATCGAAATGTAATTATATTTAAAATTTTATATGGTGTAAAATAATTTAAATATTCACATAATGCAAACTAATTTTCACATCAAACTAATTTCCTTCTCAATGCATGATTCATTTACCTGATTTTTTAAGATCAAATTTAGTTAAAAATTAATTTTGAACTTAAGTTGCTAATTGCGTGAGGCAATTGAGTTAATGAGGATAAGACTGAATGATTCAGCAGTCAGCATCCACGCAACATTGATAATCACAGCCGTCAATGCTAACTTATACAATAAGCAATTTATTATTATTAGTTATTCATTATTAATTTACTATACTAACGACATTGCTTTGATGTTAGGCTGACGTGGCAGTCAATAAATAAATAGTTTAAAAGTATAAAAAAAAAACCATACTTACATATGATAATATTTCAAAACATTTAAATGATATTTTAAGAAAATAAAATAATATATATTTCATATACAACTGTAGGAAACAATAAGTATAATTTAAAATTAATTTCAAAAGAATTGTGAAATAAAAATATATGTTTAATACCAATTTTATATTAAATTCAACACGTGACAAAACGTGGCGACGAAAGGCACCAATCCAGTTACCAAAATCAGATAATAACTGTGTATAAATCATAAAAAGATTCATTTGCTGAGTCTCGTAACGACGTCTCGTATTTGCGTTTCGCGTTTCACACGATGAGGAAGTTTGTCACCGTCTTCTCCCGTTTCAAATCTACGAAGAACTTCTCCGTTTCGCTTCATCGAAATTTTCCACGCTGTTCCAATCAACTCCACCCTAATTTCAGGAAGCTCGCGCAGAATGGCGAGTTTTCACTCTCACCTCTCTCTGCGCATCGATTTATCTCCACTACCGCGGAGAATCCTTCCACATTGAATACGAATCCTCTTCAGGACCAGGTACTTCTTCCTTAATCTCCTTTCTTGTTCACTTTTCCACCATTCTCTGGCTTTCGATTTCTCTTTCTGTGGTACCTTATTGTTTTTATCGGGGATAAGGAAATAGAACAATAGGAACTAGAGCTTATAAAACTCAAAAATAAATAAGTTAACTGATGTGTGCGTCATTTGATAATTAATTAGTGTTTGGATAAATGAAATAATTAATTTTTTATGTAAAAAAATTATAATTTCGTCCATGAAATTTGTAACTTCATACCCTTTTTTCCCTTAAAAAAATAATTTAAACTGTTGTTGAATATTATATCTTAATCCGTACCATTACATAAATGATACATCATTTAATAACTTCATGTAATATTAAAATAATTTTATCTTTTAATAAATAAAAATAATTTATTTATTTATAAAATAAGTAATTAGATAACTTAAATAATTAAATAATTTTCTAACTGTTATATAATTTTTTAATATTATTTTTACAAAATTATATATATATATATATATATATATATTAAATTATTTTTTTAATTAATTAGTCATAAAAATAATAAAATTATATATTTGTAAATTATATCATTTTAATATAATAAAATTGTGAATATCCATTAACGTAATCTTCTCACTAGAGTTAATGACAAAATAGCTATACTGAATTTAATAGCAAGATGTAATTATTTTATTTAAAGATTATTTTTATATTTTAATTAATTACTCATAAAATAAGTAAATTATATCATTTTTAATATAATAAAATTGGGAATACACATTAACGGAAGATTCTCACTAGTGTTAATAATAAAACGGGTATTCGGAATTTAATAACAAGATGCAATTATTTTTATTTAAAGATTAAATAAAAAAATTCGTTAATTCAGAAACTCCTTGTTTACATTTTTTGAATCAAAATTATAATATATGTATTTCTCTTTTAGTTTGGTCCATTATTTTTATTTAAAAGTTTTGCTAATCTGGATTTGGGTCTTGGCTAGGCCCAATATCCGAAAATAATTTAAAAATGCACTGTTTTTGGATAATGTGAAAAAAACTCTAATTATCTATCATTGAAAATATTCTAAATTATATAATTTAAAAATCTATTTCAGACTTTACAATTCAAAATTAAAAAAAAATATTATAAATTGTAAAATTTATAATATTTATTACATAAATGTTAATGGATCATATAATTCACAATATATGTTGTTGGATTATGTATTCCTAAATTACATTTCGGAGGATTCTGTGATTCGGAATATGTTTTCAGCAGAAATACAATCCATATTATGTTATAAAAATTTGAGAAATGTATTTCAAAATACATTTTTGGATTACAGAGTGTATCAAAAATATATTTTATATTATATAATATTTTTACAATCCAAAAATGTAAAGTATGAACCATTTAGACTTTTCTAACATCTCGGAATGTAAAAATAAACTATGGATGCAAAAATGGGTTTCTATACGATGTATTGTTTATCTATGTTGGTTTCGTAATTTGATGGTGATTTCATTTAGCTACTACTGCTTCTTCTTGGGTTTGGTTGGATGAAAATTGTGGAAAATTAAATCAAGGAAGGAAGTGTTATCGCTTTGATTGTGCTAATGCAAGATGAAAGGAATGGAATGCGCGAATAGCAAAGCAAAACATAAACGTATGTTATTTTTTTTTTTTTTTGTCACAACTCATTAAAAACAATTCTATAATTAATTATGAGAGTTTGAGACCTATTTTTATCTTTTCAAATCTTTTTCTTAAATTTAATACATGAATAAAACAATAATAATAATATATAAATTATAAAAAAGTCAAATAAAATAATATTGTAATAAAATATTTTCTTTCATCAAATCTATCTCCATTTCCACTCATCCTTTCTCTTCCTCTCTTTTCTCTCTAACAAACTAATTATGTGTAATTTTATTCCTAGAGTAAATTTTTTATGGGTATATTTAAGTTATATCTTATCTAATTGCAAAATGAATTTTTTATTATTCTTCCTCAGAAAAAAACAATGGTTTTTTAGCCCTAAATGGAAATGACGGATTACGAATTTGAGTTTGGCGGAATTGGCTGGTTGCAATTTGAGTATTTGATTTTTTTTTTTTTTTTTTATTTAATTGTGTAAATTTCGAATTGATACATTTGAGTTGTCCCATATAATGTAATTAGTTGCAAGATGACTTATCACCGGAAACAACAATGATTTTTTTGAGCCTTGATGAACCCAAATTTGGCTGCAAGTTCAAATTTTTGTATTTGCGAGGCCACCACCAGTGAAAACTACTGAATGAACTCTATGCATGATTTAAAACTTGCATGGTACGAACGACGACTGTAATGCAATTTCAATATGGATGTTTATTCATCATAGGAAAATCGAGATTGTGCACACCCAAAGTGAAATTTGCCAATTGTAGTATGATTTTTTGTAATAAGAGTTTGAAAACAGAATTCAAATTATGTTGTTTAGCTAATTCTGTCTTAGGAAAACAGTTTTTGTTTTTAAGCTAAAATTATATATAGGTTCTTTGTTTTGTTTTTTGCAAATAATGTGAGAAGTTCCCTAGTTTTCTGTATCCTCACAAGTTCTTAAAGAATTTAGAGTGAGTAGATAGGGAATAAGTTATACCAATTTTTGAAACATAACATTTTTTTATTCGTAGTGTGAGGATGGTATGTATGACCGTTGATGACCCTTAAGCTAGATGAATTCTTTGTTCCAAGATTTCAAACGGGGTTTGGATAACTTCGATCCTTGAAGGAAACTCGGTATGAACTCTTCATTCATGATGAAAATGTTTAATGGTATGCTCAAAGAATTTTTTATTGGTAATGTAAAATTGGGATGGTATGCTCCTAAAATAGAACTGCTATGGGAATTATTTATTTGTAGTGTAAATTCAGAATGGTGTAAAATCTTGTATAGACTGCTAGATGAATTTTTTGTTCAATGATTCTAAATCGAGATGGGATACCTTGATGACCCTAATGGGTACTAGAGTATGAACTCTTTATTCATTATCTAAAACTTGGATAGTAAGCTTGAGCCTCCGTAGATCTAAATGGAAAATTTCTTTATTCATAATGTAAAATTGATATTGTACGTGTGTACGTACCTTCAGTTAACCTGCAGTGTGAACCCTAAGCATAGCAAAAAGATGTTGGGATGTTATGTTATATGTAGTCTTGATGATCCTAAATATAACTGCAATTTGAATTTGAACTTGATTTTCTAATTTCCGCTGAATTCTGTTGCAGTATGAATTCTTTATTAATAATGTAATTCAGGCGGGCTAAATTTGTTCCTTGGTGACCCTAAATGCCCGTAGTATGACTTGGTTCATAATCTAAAATTGTGATGATGATAGTGCATGGATTGAGCGTTCATGATCCAAAATGCAATTGCACCATGAATTTTTATCCAGAATGTCAAATTCTGATGCTGTCTAAAGGAGGGAATATTTATGAAAAATGAAGAGTTGGAATAATTTCAGTTTGGATATTATATGAATTAATAAATACCATTATATCATCAATGTAAATTTATTTATTTTTCCTCCTATAATTAGAAAACAGTACATTCTGGAATTGTAGGAAGCGTCATAGTGAGCTATGTATATGAACGTTTGCATCTAACTGGATATTGCAGGGCATTGATTTTCCTGGAGGAACTGTAGAATTCATCCCTGAATTGAAGTTTATATCAGAATCAGTTAAAGAGAGAATACCCTGCTACCGTGTCCTTGATGATAATGGGCAGCCGATCGTGGGTCATAATTTTGTGCAGGTTTTTACATCCTCGACCTACCATTTCACAATTTTTGCTTGTCCAGAGGGAAAGTATATGAAAATGAAACTGATGGATATCAATAATATCAGGTCAGCAAGGAAGTTGCTGTTAAGATGTACACTGACATGGTTACTCTCCGATCTATGGATACTATCTTCTATGAAGCACAAAGACAAGGTAGGATATCGTTTTATGTGACGGCAATTGGAGAGGAGGCTATTAATGTTGCTTCAGCTGCTGCTCTTGCCATGGAGGATGTTGTTTTCCCTCAGGTTTCAAATACATGACACAAAGAAAATAGTGTTTTTAAACTTTTGAATTTATATTCAGAAACCTATGAAATGATTTTCCTAGTATAAATTTTCCTCGTAGTTTATCATATTTTTTGCTCTTTGGTTGGTTTGATTAAGGTTGGAAAATGATTTAACAAAAAATAAGAAATTTGGTTGCATGCAGTATAGGGAAGCGGGAGTCTTGTTATGGCGTGGTTTTACTCTGCAAGAATTTGCAAACCAGTTATTTTCCAATAAATATGATAATGGGAAAGGAAGGCAGATGCCAGCTCATTATGGGTCAAACAAGCACAATTACTTTACAGTAGCTTCAACTATTGCGTGAGTATTAAAAGTTTTGATATAAAAGACTTTGATGTTTATTTCCCTATATATTTTTCCATCTATGCTTCTTTGCATCATGAATATGAAAATTACAGAATGAAAAATTTACCTTGGTCTATATAGTACACAAATTTCCCATGCTGTTGGAGCTGCTTATTCCTTAAAGATGGATAAAAAGGATGCATGTGCTGTAACTTACTTTGGTGATGGTGGATCTAGTGAGGTAAATTTGCCATAATAGAAGATCCATTTCTCCCTTTATCGAAAAATAAATTTTGTTGGGAATTAAGTCGACCAAACATAGATATAGAACATAAACTCTATTCTTAAATTTTCTTAATGCATTCCTCTAGGCAATATATTATCACTTTGGGATACAATTTTTTCGCACTCAAATACCTATTTCTAGTTTTGGAGTGTGCGTATTCTTTTTTTTTTTTTTTTTTTTTTTTGTTTTTTTTTTTTTTTTTTTTTCATTTTATGTTATTTATTTCCAGTTATCTCATTCTTGTAAATGGATGCAGTGCAATGCTTTTGTTTTCATTACCAAAGGATCTTTGATAACTTTCTTTTGCTTGTCATATTCTCATGCATTGTGTAATGACAGGGAGATTTCCATGCTGCTTTAAATTTTGCAGCCGTTACGGAGGCCCCGGTTATTTTTATATGCCGGAACAATGGATGGGCTATTAGTACCCCCATTTCAGATCAGTTTCGAAGTAATTTGCTTTTCTCTCTATGGCAATTTCTTCCAATTGGTCAGGTTTAGCGTTGTCTTGCAATATCTATAGGCGTATTGTGTACCAGGTTTTTTGTTTATTGTTATGCGTAGGTGACGGTGTAGTCGTGAGAGGACCATCATATGGAGTCCGTAGCATCCGTGTAGATGGCAATGATGCCCTGGCCATCTACAGTGCTGTTCAAGCTGCTCGTCAAATGGCAATTACTGAAGAGAGACCAATTCTAATAGAAGTAAAGTGACAATTGATAACCTTCTTAGGCAGATCTTTGGGCTTGGTTAAAAGAAATTTGGTAGTGTTGTCCAATATCAAGGCATGGCAGACCAATGTTTTATTTGATACTTTTTTTCAGGCTCTTACGTACAGAGTGGGACACCATACCACATCAGATGACTCCACCAAGTATCGTCCAGCAAATGAGATTGAATGGTGGAGAGTGGCACGAGATCCTGTGGCTAGATTTAGAAAGTGGCTAGAAAACAATGGTTGGTGGAATGCTCGGGCAGAGTCAGAGCTTATAAACAATTTGAGACAGCAGGTGATAAACATAATGTTGATACTAGAATCCATACTAATACATCACAGTGCCTAACAAATTCCTGTGCCAAAAAGACAAGTAACATCTTACTCTAATTGCTAGTCCTTTTAATAGATGGAATCGTAAATAACTTCTGAATATATGTTCACTTAATTGCCCTTAGCTTTAACACTAATCATTTCCCTATTAGTGACCTGAACATAGAGCATGATTCTTGGCGTGGTTGGGTAGACTTCTGTATTTATCCTTTTTACACGAGTATTTTGTTAGTTGACCTGTTTTAACAAATTTACCTTGACACCCCATGAATGTGGTATACAAGAACTGAGTTTGTTGTGGGCGCATCGTGCAGTTTTGTCATCATAATAATGAATACTGAAACTGTATTCATTGGATTTCGATAGGATCATAGCTTTTAGAAATTATTCCTTGAATAATTACACATGTCAAAGGTATGGAGCGTGGTGCATTTGATAAACTTAGTTCGTTGGAAATACAAAAAATTGTACCCAGATTTTGTACTCTATTGTCAAAATAGTGAATACTGATTCCGGGAACTGTAGTCTTTGAATTTTGTTGTATGCACCTCTTAAAAATTTTCTTCCTTAATTGGTCACAATTCCTTGAACCAAGGGAAATATATGACAAATTTGTTTATGATCACAATTGAAGTTGTATTACTGTTTTGAATTTGATTTATTGAATTGTTGTTCTTACTAATAATTTTCCTACTACAGCTTCTGCATACAATTCAAGTTGCAGAGAGTGTAGAGAAACCTCCACTTGCAGAAGCTTTTCGGGATGTTTATGACGTTCCTCCATCCAATCTCCGTGAGCAGGAGCAATGGCTGAAGGAGATTGTAAAAGAACAACCACAAGAGTATCCAGCAAATATTTCTGTGTAGACTTCAATATGCTAAAACAAATTACACTGCTAATAATTTACACGTTGTCCTGATTTTCCACTAGACTATTTTCAGTTTTTATTTTTATTTTTATATTATGCGAAAAATATTAAAATTGATTTATAAAAATAAAATTAAAATATTACAGTTTAAATGATTACAGATTTTTTTTGGAGCTATAAGTATATAATAAGATCTTAATTTAAATTATGAAGAGTTACAAATTAAATTTCAATAATTGATTGAATAATTTAATATTTAAAAGCGTTAATTTTTTCCATTCATCTAATTTTTGAGATATTAATTTATTAAATATTTGCATGATTTAATGTAATTTTAACACACACACACACACACACACACATATATATATATATATATATATATATATATATATATATATATATATATATATATATATTAACAGTAAAAATAAAACCTAGCATACTAATGCATCAATTTACTCTTTTAGTAAGACAGAAAGGTTTCGACATGTCTTAAATATAACATACTAGCCTCACATTAACTGAGTGTGTTTCAAGGAGTAAATTTGATTAAGAGGAAAAAAAAAAAAAAAGATTTGAGGAGAAAGATACTAATAATTTAAATTGTTTGTATTGAGGAAAATAGAGAAAAACAAAGAATTTTTTGAAAATTCATAAGTAATATAATAAATGTGATTAATAAAAATCAAAATTATTTACATTAAAGAAGATAGAACAAAAAACAAAAAGAAAATTTATGAAAATTCATAAGTAATATCATAAATGTGATTAATAAAAGAATTTAATTAATAAAATTATAAAAATATAATTATATTCTTGTAGTTAAAATTAATTCAAAATAAAATATGATTAATTATTTGTATAGATTAAAAAATTATTTTCGTTTATCTAATATTATTGGTAGATATAAAATTGTTAAAAATCAATTTTGATAAAATTAAATAAAAAGAAATATAAAAATTTAATTAAAATTATATATTTCATAAAAACTTAATAAAATAAACAGAGATTGTGTAAAAATTTAACACCTAATAAATATTAAAATAAAATATTATAATATAATAGAAAAAGAGAATTAAATTATAATAACTAGGTGAAAGAAAAAAAAACATTAATATCATAAGAGTAATAAAATTGCCAATAAATCTGAAAATTTATGAAAAGAAATTTTCAAAAAATAAAATTTAAATTAAAATAAGTTCTTATTAATATTATTATTATTTAATAAATTTAATTTTTTATTATTTTTCTAATTTATTGTTGTCATTTATTATTATAATTATTATTTACGATATTGTTATTATTTTATAAATTAATTTTGAATATTATTATTATTATTATTATTACTAATATTATATAAAATTGTTAATAATGAATTTTGATAAAATTAAATAAAATTTAAATAAAATTAATTATAAAAGATTTAATTGAAATTATATATTTCAGAAAAAAAACTTAATAAGATAGACTGAGATTGGTGTAAAAATTGAACACCTAATAAATATTAAACATAAAACAGTACAAAATACAATATAATATAATAGAAAAATAGAGTTAAATTACAATAGTTAGGTGAAAGAAAAAAAACATTTATATCACAAGAGTAATCTAATATTGTCAATAAATATAAAAATTTATAAAAAGATATTTTCAAAAAATAAAATTGTAATTAAAATAAGTTCTTATTATTAATATTATTATTATTTAATAAATTTATTTTATTATTATTTTTTAATTTATTATTATTATAATTATTATTTGTGATATTATTATAATTTTATAAATTTTTTTTGAATATTATTATTTTTAATTTTGCTATTATTAGTTTTATTACTATTATTATTTTATAATTTTGATATTTATATTATTAATATTATTAACTTATTTTTATTATTATTGTTATATAAATGTATTTATATTATTATTTATTATTTAAAGTATTTAATGTTTATTCTTTCATTATTATTATATCATATTATAATATTATATTTGATTATGTTAAACATAATCAATTATCCAAGCTCTTAGCCCAACTATTAATCGATTATGCTTTATTTAAATTTCGTTTTTCTTTTATTAAATTGTATTTATTTCTTTAAATATAATGGATTATGTGAGTTTCTAAGTTTTCATAACTTATCATCTCTTCAAATGAAACGATTATAGTTAAGGTAATTAAACTTGAGATTTCAATAATAAAATCGTTGGATCCTAGATTTTATAAAATATTTGTGATTTAAATCCTATACATGATGATGATGATAATACAACAAGATCCTGGGATCATCTAATGAAATTGTAAAAACATGTGAATTTATAATTTTTTTTATTATGGAATTGTTTATTTTATTGAGTAGATTGATTCAGTTCAAATAAAACCTAATCTTGATTAGAAATTAATACAATTAAAATTTTACTTGTTATGTGTTTTTAGCTAACAGCTCCCAATTATAATTAATACAATCAAATCCCAATTATAATAAATACAATCAAATTTCATGTTGTATTTTCACTTTAGATAGTAAAAATTACTAGCCTTAGAAAACTATTAGAAAACTATGATAGGGTCCACACATCCAAGAATAATACTTTTTAGACATTTTGATCAAGTGAGCTTCTTTGCAATAGTAAAATTTTTAAATACTACTAAAAGTATTAGATAGAAGACTCACATTATTAGTGACTTCTTAAGCATTATATTAAGTACCTACATAATATTAATTTAACTTAATTTAATTTTTTAAGCATTTATGCAAAATGCTTGTTTTTTTCAAGTATTATACCAATTTTAAGTATTATTATATTAAGTAGTAGTTATATTAACTTAAGAAAAATAATATTAACAAATTCAATTTAGATAATGTTCCGAAGTTGTTGAGACAATATCTTTAGGGTCAATCAACATATTTAATGGAAGATTATTAGACATATTTGATTAAGTCCCCAATCTAGGTCTATGTGGAATAAAGGTTCGTCTTTGGAACTACTTTTTTATTCTACAGACAGTGTCAATATCCTGACCTTAAGTTCATTGAGACAGTTTTGTTAGGGTCTATCACCAAATTTGAAGTATTGTCTAATTTGAAACTCGAAGCTTCATCATAGTTTTACCCTTAATAAATGTCTTCGATGTTTAAGGAAAAAATGTGTACTTAAATTACTCTTAACATGGACTCCTAAGTAACTTATAACTGTTGAGCATATGAGATAGATAATAACATTTATATTCACATTTTATATTTAACCAACTTTATACATCAATCAAAATTATTGTTTTTATACAAGCGTGATGTTTATTATGATGTTTTTTTTCACTAGATGCTCTTATAGAAGTGTGAATGTGATTATAAGATAAGGTTTATACTTTATAAGATATAGTTATTTGAATTTGTTGGTATTGCAAGTGGGAACCATGATAAGGTTTATACTTTATTTAGTGGGAATCATGGTTAGGCAAGTACAAGCAAAGTTCTTAGTCATTACAAAACCTAAATTTACCTACTACAAAAATTCATAAGTAATGACAAAAATGTTGTAGGTATTTAAATCAGGGAGTCATTTATTTCTCACATGTAAAGTAGTTATCCAAGTGTGGAGTAAGTATTATAAGTGGTTGGAGATGAGTATAACATAACATAATGAAATAATCTCATTTTCTACTGTTTAAGTGTGAGAATAGGATTTGGAGAGGTATATGGATAAGAGTGTTATGGTGTATATGATATGAAATTATCTTTTAAAGAGAAATCAATAGATGTTAATAGAATATTTAGGAGGATACAACTAAAATCATGCACTTATTTGCACTATAATTTTAGTAATTTTCTTGGTGGTGTCTTTTTCCAAGCGTATGATCATCAAATAGTATAGAAAAAACGGCAAGAACAACATAGTAGCAAGACTAATAATGCCCAATAGATAAGTGGTTGGTAATTATAATTTTCTGGGATAACTATATTCAAGCCGAATAACATAAAAGCAAGTCTCTTTTGCGGGTGAAACTCTGATGTTGTCACTGATCATTGGGAACAACTGATACTGGGGACTGTGAGGATATTTCAAGATAAATAGTTCATTTGGGTGAAAACAGTAGTAGTACAGGAACATGAATTACTAAAGGGGTACAGTAAGAAACGATGTCATGGAAAATTTGTAGTTGCATATAAACACTGTTGGGTCTGAATCTCTATAAAGTCCTACTCTTATGTTGATAACAACACATATAGAGCTAAGGACTCAAAATCACTATGGAAAGATCAAATTTGAGTATGTTAGTGCAAAAGAAAAATGTATATTTGGAGTTTCATCTCGTGCTTGTCTCTTTGGATGAGTACATAATACCAAACTTATAAGAACCACATCATTTATGCATACATAATTGTTTAGTGAAGACACTATGCAAATTTGTTTAACTCAATGATAATCTACTAATCTAGTTGAAGTATTCTAGATAAAAGAATCACTAGTTAACATTAAGAGGAGTTCTTTGCACATCAAGACTCTCTGACTGCAAATCCCATATATAATAACAACAATCAAAGACTTCATCAAGCATTATTTGGATTTACACATACTTTGCAAATATGTCTTACTATTTATATGCTAGAAATCTAGATGTAGAGTATGAAAAACCACTCAAAGATGAATTAGATAGCATTCGTAAGCAGAAAATTCATACAACAAATAATCCTGGAGAAATAGAGAGCGACATATGAAATGAATATTCAAAGATGTATAAAAACGTTGGAGATCCCACATCGACTAGAGATGAGACATTTCAATAGTTTATAAGTGGATGCAAACCTCACATTACAAGCCAATTTTGTAGGGTTAAGTTAGGCTTAAAGTCCACTTCTGATATGGTATCAAAGCTCTAATTTGAGAGCTCTAGTTGCTACATTTATCATGGCCGAAATTGTTGATCCCTCACAAGATTTTAGTTCACTTTACCATGTTAGTTCTCAGCAACATATGATTTGTTCTCTCTAGACAAATTTTTGGTGATCAATCAAAGGCAATGATTGATACTAGTAGAAGAAGTTATGGAAGAAGATATACTGCTAAAGTCTGTAGTCATTGTTGAAAGACAGGGCATGTGATTGATACATGCTATAGAAAACATGGTTTTTCACCTCAGTTCAAGTTTAAAAATCAAAAAGCAGACTGTAATAATAACGAGCAGAATCATGAAAGTTCAAGGTCAAAAGTACATTGTCAGCAAACTGATTTTACTCCTGAGCAATATCAAACATTGTTAGTCCTTCTACAACATTCTAAATCCAGTGACAATGCCTCTAATCTAGTCCTTCTTTTAGTTTTTGGATTCTTGATAGTGGTGCTACTGATCAATTTGTTCATTCTTGACTCATTTCACTTAATATCATTAAATTAGTCATCTCTCTATCAAATTACCAAATGGAAATCAAGTCATTGCAAATTATTCTGGAAGTGTTTTTATCAATCAAGATCGTGTCCTAGATAATGTTTTGTATATTCCTAACTTCACTTTTAATCTTCTTTCAGTAGCAAAGTTAATTGATAATTTATCTTTTGTGATTATTTTTTATTCTAATGGTTGTCACATTAAGGAAAAAAAGTTCTTGAAAGTGATTGGATCAACTGAGATGCAAGATAGACTTTACATGCTCAGAGTCCCTTCTTATCAAAACCTTCAAATCAAACCTGTCAAATATCCACATATCACCAATACTGTCAATTTTAATGCTAGTGATCTCGAAACCGTTTGGCATTTTCAGTTAGGGTATGTTTCAAACAAATCTATTGATGTTATCAAAAATAAATTTCCTTTTATTAAATATAACAAATCTTTTATTTGTGATATTTGTCATTTTACAAAGCAAAAAAGACTTCCATTTCCTCTTAGTGCATCTAAATATAAAAAATATTTTGATTTGATTCATGTTTATATGTGGGGACCCTACTCATTATCATCAATTCATGGCCATAAATATTTCATGACCATAGTTGGTGATTATTTAAGGTACATATGGGTTTTTTCTTTAAAACAAAAATCTGAAGTTGTTAAGATTTTGGAAAATTTTGTTGTTTTTATTCAAACACAATTTGAGACTGCAATAAAAGTAATAAGAAGTGATAATGAGACTGAATTTTTTATGACTAATTTTTTTATCAACAAAGTAATAATATATCAAATTTCATGTGTCAATACTCCACAACAAAATAGTTTAGTTGAAAGGAAACATGGTCATTTATTAAATGTAGCAAGAGCTTTCATGATACAATCTCATTTACCAAAAATTTATTGGTCATATTATGTGATACATGTTGCGCATATTATATAAACATGTTTCTCACACCTATTTTAAATGATTTTTCTCCTTATGAAATACTTTACAAAACTTCACCAGATTTTAATCAATTAAAGGTGTTTGGATCTTTTTGCTATGCTAGTTTGTCAACAAATAGAAGTAAATTTGATCCAAGGGCATCAAAATGTGTTTTTTGGTTTTAAAAGAGGGACAAAAGGATATATTTTGTTGAATATTCAATCAAGAGAAACTTTTATGTCTAGGGATGTTGTCTTCTATGAACATGTTTTCCATATCAAAGGGTTGAAGATACTAGCAATGAAACTGACAGTCCAAATATTCATGATCAAAATCTTTTTACAGAAGATCAACCTATTTTGAGTTAGCCGTCACAAGTCATTTTTACACCCTGTGATAATATTGAAAATAATGTTAATAATGACCATGAATCAGCATTCAAATCTCCGAAGAAGTTTGTTCCCATAAAGACCAAAACTTCAATGAAAATCATGAAACAACACAATCAATTCGAATGAGTACTAGAACAAAAAGATCACCTAAGTATCTAAAGAATTATCATTGTAATCTCAATGTTTCCAATATATCTTCTAGAGTTATATATCCTTTGAATCTTTTTTTGTCTTATAATAAATTATCACCTTTTTATAAATTTTTTATCATGTCTATTTCTTCACATGTTGAGTCAAACATTTATCCTGAAGCTATGAAATATGACTGTTGGAAAAATGTTATACAGTGTTAGATATCTACTTTGGAGTCAAATCAAACATGAGAGATTGTTCTTCTTCCCAAGAACAAAATTGTCATATGTTGCAAATGGGTACTCAAAATAAAGTATAATGTTGACTATTGAAAGATATAAAGCAAGATTAGTGGTGAAGGGATACACACAAACAAAGGGCATTGACTACCTTGAAACTTTTTCTCCAGTAGCAAAGATGATCACTATAAGGTTGCTTCTTTCTCTAACTTTTATATATAACTAGGAGTTGAAACAATTAGACATATAAATAATGCCTTCTTACATGGAGAGTTGAAATAAGTTGCATACATCGTTGTTCCTCCTAGATTGACTTCTATTCAACCATGACAAGTTTGTAAATTAAAAAAGGCTTTATATGGCCTTAAGCAAGCTAGCAGAGAGTGATTTGCTAAATTTTCATCCTTTTTTATTTATGCGGGATATACTCGATCTATGAATGAGTATTTCTTATTTATTAATTCTTCTAAAGGATCTTTTACAACATTATTGGCATATGTGGATTATAATTTCAGCACAAAATGATAAAGAAGAGATTGACCAAGTCAAAAAAGCTTTGAATAAGATATTCAAGATCAAGGATCTTGGTGATTTAAGATATTTTCTTGGTTTGAAGTTGCAAGAAGTAAGAAAGGGATAATGATGAATCAAAGGAAATATGAATGGAATTGTTAATAGATGCAGGTCTTTTAGCCTGCAAACCTGCAGTCACTCCTATGGATAATCTTGTTAAATTGTCTTCTACTAGACGTATGTCTTTCACTTATGTTCATGCTTATAGAAGGTTGATGGGAAGACTTATGTATCTCACCACTACCCGAACTAACATAACATTTTTTGTTCAACAACTTTCTCAGTTTCTTAATAAGCCTACAATTGCTCATTATAATACAACAACTAGAATTCTCAAATATATTAAAGGAGCTCCAAATCTTGGCTTATTTTTCTCTTCTAGTAGTTTTGCCCATCTAAAAGCCTTTTGTGATAGTGGTTGGGGCACCTGTAGTGATTCAAGACAATTAGTCACTAGTTGTAGTGTATATCTTGGAAATTTTGTTATATCCTGGAAATCAAAGAAGTAAGGAACAATATCAAAGAGTTCCTGTAAAGCTGAATACAGGGCAATGACCATTGTTACTTGTGAAATTCAATGATTAGTCTATCTTCTTCAAGATTTGAAATTTCTTTTGAGCAACCATCTCTTTTATATTGTGACAATGACTCAGCAAGATACATTGCAACAAATCTAGTGTTTCATGAGCATACAAAACATATAGAAATAGACTCTCACATTCTTAGAGAAAAATTGAAGAAGGGTCTCAACCATTTGTTTTCCATTTCCACCACAGAGCAACTAGCAGACATTTATACTAAAGTCTTAAGTACTCAGTCTTTCAAGAATACTTGTTCCAAGTTGTGTCTCATCAATACTTGCTCCCCAGCTTAGGTGGCTTCAGAGGATATGGATACAAGGCTTCTAAAAGGAAACTAATATCAATTATGTAATTTTGTTTTATTACCGACTCAAATTGTTAGAAGGAAATAAATATTAATTATTTGATTTTGTCTTTATGACAAAAATCAAATTATTATCAATTCTATTCATTTTGTGTCTTTTATGACAGTATCAGGTTGTAATAATTTTATTTATTTTCTTTCTTTAACTATACCTAAAATGGATACATTATTTCTATATATTCAGTCCTTTGTTTTTGATAAAAAAAATATAGAAAAAACAAAGAGAATATTTTTATTTTCATATCCTTTGTTCATTTTTGTTTGTCTCTTTATTTTCATAATATGGTATTAGAGTCTATCCTAGCAAGGTTGTTGGGCCTATCAGGCTGCTATCGAACCACTCTTACATATAAGTTTGACGCTCGAGTTGAGGAGTCTCGGCGTGAGGGGTGAGTTAGAGATCCCACATCGACTAGAGATGAGACTTTTCAATAATTTATAAATGGGTGTAAACCTCACCTTACAAGCTGGTTTTGTAAAGTTGAGTTAGGCTTAAAGTCCACTTCTGATACAAAAATAAAAAATGCTCTTAGTATGCTTTGATTGACCTAATTTTGTTCTAATGTTTAAAAGTAATAGAGTTTTTCATTTATTATATTATTATTTTTTTTGATAAAAAAAAATAGTACAATTTATTCATACTTTGTGAATTTTAAATATAAACATATATTTAAATATATGTATATCTTATGATTTTTAAATATAATATAATTCATTAATTATAAATTCAATATGAAATAAACATATATGAAATATAATGCAACTAAAATACTAGTTATATATTTTATGAGTGTTTACCTATACTTTTTTTCTCAACAATGATTACTTTTCGTTGAAGTGATATATAATACGCAAAACAAATTATATATATATTAGTCCACGAAAATTCATATATAGATCACACAAATTCATCCTCAAAGCTAGTATTCTCTATTCTCCAATAATTAGTCACTAACGTGAAATCGAATCATGAGCTTTCTTAAAATAGAAACCCTACCCTTCAAAACAATACAAGCCCTAGAATTGAACTAGAGTTCCCACTTGAAGTGGACAGCCACCAAAACCAAAGAACCCCACTTCTTTTCTCTCTGCCTTCAATTCTTCTCTTTCCTTTCTTCAAACAAAACAAAACATAATTATCCTCCTTACAATATTTTCCAACTTTTTTGGTCCATCATCGTAACCCTTTTGCACTTCTAGTCAATTTGTCTGCTCAACGCAACAAGACTTGAACCACGTTCTTTTCCCTGAAGCATTTGCATGCAAACTTCATTAGGTAAAATTTTTGGAAATATGATGCATATTTGACACATGAAAGAGTCATCACGTAAGAGGAAGTGAAGGTTGTTGTAACAACAAAGGAGGTACATAGGAGAAAAATGGAAGCCAATAAAACGGATGACTATATAGTATGTTATGCACCTACCATGATAACAACAAATGGGGTGTGGCAAGGAGACAACCCTTTGGATTATTCTCTCCCTCTTTTCATCTTGCAATTGACTTTAGTTGTGATTGCCACCCGCATATTCGTGTTCATTCTCAAACCTTTTCGCCAGCCACGCGTAATTGCTGAAGTTTTGGTTAGTTTATTTCTTCACCATCACCTCAAATTTCATTATCTAAGCCTCCTTGTAATGCCAAAGTCTGAGCAAATGTCATTTATTCAGACCTAAACTATTTGGCTAAAAACGTGAGAGAATGAGAAAACATCTCCCAACTGTTTTTGTATCATGGCTTTTAAAATATTTGTCTTAGAAAGCATGCTCAAAAGTTGATGGTAGCATGAAACTGTTTGAAAGAATCATTTTTAAAACCAAGAGTGAGAAGGGCTAGAAGATTAAAATGTAACACACTCTGATTGGTTCTTTGCTGACAGATGTTATCATTTTGCATGGGTACAGGGTGGAGTAATATTGGGTCCGTCGGTGCTTGGACAAAACGAAACATTTGCGAATGCAGTGTTTCCTCTAAGAAGTGTTATGGTGATTGAAACAATGGCGAATATTGGTCTTCTCTATTTTCTCTTCTTGGTAGGGGTGGAGATGGACATAACAGTGATGCGAAGTGTGGGTAGAAAAGCTGTGGCTTCAGCAGTGGCTGGCATGGTTTTACCTTTCCTCGTTGGAGTGGCCTTCTCCTTTCTTTTGGCCCAAAAAACTGACAGTCAAATAAACCAAGGCTCATACATCTTATTCCTTGGTGTTGCTCTCTCTGTCACCGCATTTCCTGTCCTTGCTAGGATCCTGGCTGAGCTTAAACTCGTAAACACTGAGTTGGGGAGGCTTGCTCTTTCAGCAGCACTCATCAATGATGTGTGTGCTTGGGTTCTCTTAGCTTTAGCCATTGCACTAGCTGAGAATAATGTCGCTTCCTTGGCCTCTCTCTGGGTTCTACTGTCTGGTGCAGCATTTGTGGCCTTTTGTGTTTTTGCTGTTCGACCAGCAGTTGCATGGCTGATTAAGAAAACCCCTGAAGGAGAATCTTTCAGTGAGTTTTATATATCTCTTATTCTAGCTGGGGTCATGGTCTCAGGCTTCATCACTGACGCCATTGGAACTCATTCTGTTTTTGGAGCTTTTGTGTTTGGGTTGGCCATCCCAAATGGACCACTCAGTTTTACTCTTGTGGAAAAGCTTGAGGACTTCGTTTCAGGACTTTTGCTACCTCTCTTTTTTGCCATAAGTGGGCTGAAAACCAACCTAGCACTCATCAATGGCTCATACACCTGGGTGATTCTTATTCTAGTCATTTTTCTGGCCTGCATTGGTAAAGTTATTGGAACCCTATTGATTGCAGTATTTTATCAAATGCCAATACGTGAAGGAGCTGCCCTTGGTTTACTCATGAACACAAAAGGTCTTGTTGAAATGATCGTGCTTAATGTTGGGAAGGACCAGAAGGTACTGATACCATCTATAATGATAATGTTATATCCTTCAAATAATCCTCATAACATTCTATAAAAAAATTATTGGATGAAAAGTTAAACATATTTAATTTTGAACCCATAAAAGAATTTAACAAATAGGACAATTACACTACTGGTTCTCTTACTTCCTCTCTTGATAAGTGATGTTGATCATTTACACCTGTGTGCAGGTTTTTGATGAAGAATCATTTGCAGTTTTGGTGGTTATAACAGTGATAATGACTGCCATTATTGTACCTATCATATCAATGATTTATAAGCCCTCAAGAAGCAGCATATGTTACAAAAGAAGAACAATTGAGATATCAAAAGCAGATACTGAGTTCAGACTCCTAGTGTGTATCCACACCCCTCGAAACGTTCCAACAATGATCAACCTTCTTGAAGCCTCTAACCCAACGAAGACCTCCCCAATATGTGTCTATGTGCTCCATTTGGTGGAACTCAGTGGTCGCACATCAGCCATGCTCATTGTTCACAACACGGGAAAACCAGACCTCCCTGCCCTTAACAGAACCGAAGCTCAATCTGACCACATAATCCAAGCCTTTGAAAACTACGAGCAACATGCTTCATACATCTCAGTGCAGCCCTTGACAGCAATCTCCCCCTATTCCACCATGCATGAAGACATATGCAATTTGGCAGCAGACAAACGTGTCTCCCTCATTATTGTTCCTTTTCACAAACAACAAACAGTTGATGGTGGCATGGAAGCCACAAACATGGCCTATAGAGCCATCAACCAGAATGTACTAACACATGCACCTTGCTCAGTAGGAATTCTAGTAGATAGAGGCTTAAGTGGCTCTAACCGTTTGGCAGGAAATCAAGTATCTCATCACGTAGCAGTATTGTTTTTTGGAGGACCAGATGATAGAGAGGCCTTGTGCTATGGATGGAGAATGGTGCAACATTCAGCGACTAGCCTCACCATAATGCGTTTTGTCCCAGGTGAACAAGTAGAGCCATCATGCCAACAACAAGGCAACAAATATATGGATGAACCAAGGGAGCTGACAGTGCAAACAGATAGGGATATACAGAAGCAACTTGATGAAAAACTTATAAATGAATTTAGGACAAGTTGTGGGGAGGATCATTCAGTTGAATTTATTGAGAAGGTAGTTAACAATGGGGAAGACACAGTGGCCGCAATAAGGACAATGGATGATATTCATGGCCTTTTCGTTGTTGGAAGAGGTCAAGGGATGATATCACCTCTCACTGCAGGACTAACTGATTGGAGTGAGTGTCCTGAAATAGGGGCCATTGGAGATTTGCTAGCATCTTCAGATTTTGCAGCCACTGCTTCAGTTTTGGTGGTACAACAATATGTTGGCCAAGGTTCACTACAAGAAGGGTTGGAAACACCTAACGGTGATGATTATACCACTGATTTTAACTATTCTTCCACATCACCTGCACCTAAAGCATACAGTTAGACCATTTTATACCTAAAGCATACACAGTACAGAACATTTTTTCTCTTTTCTTTCTCCTATGTACCATCCATTTTTGTATTATGTCTCGTGGAGTGTTATTCTTGTTTGTAATGTACCTTCTTCAACTCTTACGAGAAATGTACATATTACAATTGTATCAGCACAAAGTGTTCTGCTCATATTTTCATAACTCTTTGCCCTTTCAATAGTCAATACAAGTGAATATTGACAAGAGTGTGTTTCTGGTATTGTATTTAAAACAAAAGTGTTAAAATTATTTCCACTTACCATTTTGGTTTGAATGTAAAATGTAATCTTTTTACATTAATATATAGAGGTCAGATTTTTTTTACCAAAACATTCACTTAATCTTGTTTAGTTCTTAGAACACTTGGTTATGTGTCAAGATGGCAGGAAAAACTGGTATAATACTGTGTTAAGCTCACTCTTACATCTTTTTATTTGATTTTTACTTGGAGGAGGAGACTGTATTTAAATAAATATCCATATTATATAAAAGAATAAAGAATAGCATATTTAAATATACACCTCTTATTAGGTTATTGGTGTATAAAAATATTTCAGCAATGTGAAGACGCTGTGTATCTATTCATGTAACTTCTATATATACCAGTTTCAAATTTGAAACAACTCTCTCCACTAGGATATTTTTTTCACTATTTAAATTACTTATATTTTAAGTGATAATAAGAAATGTAACAATTCACTGAAAATCAATTATTTATGTGATCTCATATTCTTTAATTTAGTAATTAAATTTTAATGTTTTAAACAAATATTAGAACACTTGCTTTTACGTGATAAGTTCAAAATTATGAAAGTGGACATCTAACAATATTTTTCAACCTGAAGTAATATTATTTTACCTTCTCATCAATCATTTCTTTATATCTTTTCTATGGTATTTATGTTCTACATTCCTTATACAGTCAATTATTGTTCTTTATGTGTTTTTGTGAGTTTTTTTATCGTATACCCAACAAACTAGCATCAAAGATTCACTTCTCATTGGTTCATTTGTGGTTGATTCCTAGATAAAAATATAAAAATTTAAATTGATAGCATTTTTGTTATATTTTTTCTTTTTGGGTTGTACCCCGGTCTAATTATTTTTATAAATTTTTCAGCTGTACACAATTGTATCTTTTTTTTCTGTAATTGTCTTTAATATATATATATATATATATATATATATATATAT
>Ga0209489_100794_pt1 | contig 62746 bp, 36 predicted proteins | sample SiratrowhiteBW_FD_187527 | JGI IMG/M metagenome (GOLD analysis project Ga0209489, IMG submission 187527) | Root nodule microbial communities of legume samples collected from California, USA - Siratro white BW (SPAdes) (version 2) | ecosystem: Host-associated > Plants > Roots > Nodule | place... | reverse complement strand
AAAAATCTTTGAGCCCATCTTAGACAAAGCCATAATCTATATTGATGACATCCTCCTGTTTTCTCAAGATATGGGTTCCCATAAGAAGCTGTTAGATCAGTTCTTTGAAATAGCAGATCAACATGGGATCATGCTTTCAGAGAAAAACAAAGTCATGTTAGTAAATACAACCTCACCAAACAAAAAAGCCAACAACAGTTCACAAAATATAAATAAAAGTTGTGTTATCAAACACAACTTCAATAAAATTTAGAAAACAATTACACATTTTAAAAAAGAATTGAAAAATATGTTTGGTAGTACCACTTTAACGAAAAACGAAAAAAAAATCACAAATTATACATTAATGTATAACTTCATACGAGATAAAAAACTCGTATGATCTAAAATAAAGTAATGCTTACAATCATTATTTATTTATTTATTTATTATTTTAAAATTGTTGTTGCAAATACCACTCATTCAAACATATAAATCTTTAAAAATCTATCTACTTTTATAATTTACGATAAACATTACACTAGTCTTATTTTTATTATTTAACTTGTTACAAAAGTAAGATATGAAATCTATCATAAACTAAACAAGACAAAAGAAATCTATACAAAAGAGAATAACGTATTCTAAATCTATAACTATTATACGTAATATTAATTGAAATCCTATCTTTTAAAAAATGTAGGTCTTTAAAAAAATAATTATTTATCTGTTTTAAAAATCTTAAATATCGAGCAAAAAAAAGTTAAATATTCAATCAGTTTTTTTTACATAATTAACTACCTGATTAATTCGATATAAACCTATATATATTTCTTTTTTCAACTTTACAAACACGTTTTAAAAAAGTAGAAAAGGGATAAATTAAGTAGTTTCACCTATTTTTTAGTTCATAATTTACAAAATACAAAAACAGATTAGATTTTTATTTCTAAATTCCAAAAATTTAGAAACGTCAAAATCTCGCTAGAGCTAGGGTGTGCGCGTATACGAGAAACGGCGTGCATACACAGTGGATATTTGGATTTGCCTTTGTCGTTTCACCGGCGGCGAACGTGGTGCAAACCCTAATTCAACAAAATCGTGATCGGAGGAAGAATCTGACGGTGGGCGAAGATGGTTCTCGCGGAATTAGGTGGGAGCATTTCGCGTGCTCTTCAGCAGATGAGCAATGCGACCATCATCGACGAGAAAGTCCTCAACGATTGCCTCAACGACATCACGCGCGCGCTCCTCCAATCCGATGTGCAATTCAAGCTCGTCCGCGAAATGCAGACCAACATCAAGAGCATCGTCAACCTCGACGACCTCGCCGCCGGCCACAACAAGCGCCGGATCATCCAGCAGGCCGTCTTCAACGAGCTCTGCAAAATCCTCGATCCCGGGAAACCCTCGTTCACTCCGAAAAAAGGAAAACCCAGCGTCGTCATGTTCGTCGGTTTGCAAGGTTTGTTTCTCTCTGTCCAATAGCGTTATGGTTTGCGTTTTGCGTAATTTGAATGATTGTGGATGTTTGCGTGATTCAGGATCTGGTAAAACGACGACGTGTACGAAATACGCGTATTATCATCAGAAGAAAGGGTGGAAGCCCGCACTGGTGTGCGCGGATACGTTCCGAGCTGGTGCTTTTGATCAGTTGAAGCAAAACGCCACTAAGGCTAAGATCCCTTTCTATGGAAGGTGCGTTTTGGTAGTTGTTATTTGATATGAGTCGTAAGTAATGCAGAGATGGTTGGATTTAACTGTAGTTGACTTATTGTTCTGTTGTTGGATGTACCCGTTGAATGGTGATAGTAAAGTTTAGGTTGTGGACTTGTAGTTTTATATTTCGATGAGTTACATTGGCAGTTATAGTTCTATATAGATCATGCCTTGGATGGTGGTAAATTTTGTGTTTCGGAACTATTTGATGAATGGTAGGCAATGTCTGAAGGTATGCTTATATGAAAACGATGGAAATTGCTAGAGATTAGAATTGGTTTTTGCCGTCTGCAATTTTTTCCTTTTTATGTTGGGTAAGAATTTAATGACTTTTTGTTTTCAAGAATTGGGTCTTCTAGTGAATAATGACATGAAAAACTTGTTTAGGGATATTATTCGCCTGCTACTTTGTATTAAGTGAGGAACAAAGTAAGATTGGTGATGATTATCGCTGACTATTTCGGAAACCGGGATTTACATTTGGTTGTTCTCATTCCCTTTTTTCAGATGTTATGGCTTTTACTCACTTGGCCTTAATCACATGTTCAGATTTTGTTGCTAAGATTCCCATGCTCACAATTGGCGTACTCTTTTTCATTTTCTTATCTTATTTCTTCTAAAGAATACTTAATACAAATTTACAATATTTCTCAGACATGCTATACAAGCTTACACAAAAAATGCATGAAATAATTAATTAAAAGAATTCTCATTTTTCTTTCTCCTAGTGATCTATTTGGATTCATCTTACAATTTATTTTGTTTTCGTTTTATTTTTCTCATTCTTGACAACTGCTTGATTCTATGTTGTAAATTGCATTTCATTGCTTATGTTCTTTGTGCTCAAGTAATTTTTTGGTTGCAATGGCCCATTTTTCTTCAGCTATATGGAGTCAGATCCTGTGAAAATTGCTGTGGAAGGGGTTGAAAGATTCAAGAACGAAAACTGTGATCTTATAATTGTTGACACTAGTGGGCGGCATAAACAAGAAGCTGCACTTTTTGAAGAAATGCGTCAAGTTTCAGAAGCAACGGTATTTCCTGTGGATACTCTGTTACTTTCTATTTTCAATAGTCAATAACATCTATCTTTCATCGTATTGTTCAGAAACCAGATCTTGTTATATTCGTCATGGATAGCAGTATTGGTCAGGCTGCTTTTGATCAGGCTCAAGCATTTAAACAAAGTGTTGCAGTTGGAGCTGTCATTGTGACTAAAATGGATGGTCACGCAAAGGGTGGTGGTGCTCTTAGCGCGTAAGTAGTGCCGAGATAATTATGTTGTATTTATATGATTTAATACCAACTTATGTAAATAGGTGTGTGTTGCTTGTGTATGTTTGTTGCGGTTTTAATTGTAATCTTATGATTTGAAAATCTAATTAATCTTTTATGTTCAGTGTAGCAGCAACAAAGAGTCCTGTCATATTCATTGGAACTGGAGAACACATGGATGAATTTGAAGTTTTTGATGTTAAACCATTTGTCAGTCGTCTATTAGGTATGTGCTTTCTGACTTTTTTTTTTTTTCTTTACATGAGTATTGGGTTATACCACACCCTTTTAAGTATATTATTGTCTCAGTTTGCTTAAATATTAATTCTTAGTCTTGTTCGATGACTTTTGATCTAGGCATGGGAGACTGGTCTGGGTTCATGGACAAAATTCATGAAGTTGTTCCTATGGATCAACAGCCTGAACTGCTTCAAAAGCTGTCTGAAGGAAACTTCACGTTGAGGATTATGTATGAGCAGTTTCAGAACATACTTAAAATGGGTCCCATTGGCCAGGTATCCTCCTTTTTATGTTTGATGGAATTTATTTTCCACAATTTTATATTTGATGCTCTAACACATACTAATAACGGCTCTGCTTAATTACTGTGTAATGAGAGGCTGCACATTTACTTTGGTGACGTTTGCTTGGTTCATTTATGCAGGTATTTTCTATGCTACCAGGATTTAGTGCTGAATTAATGCCAAAAGGCCGTGAGAAGGAAAGCCAGGCAAAAATTAAACGTTACATGACAATGATGGACTCAATGACAAACGAAGGCATGTGCTGTACATTCTTTCGGCCTTTTTGAGAGGATCAAATTTTTGTATACTAAAATCCATTTTTTGAAAGAGTGTACCTTCATAAGCTAACCTTTGACGGTTTCAATGTTTACAGAGTTGGATAGCTCAAACCCAAAGATCATGAATGAGTCCCGCATGATGCGAATAGCTCGAGGTTCTGGTCGTCCAGTTAGGGAAGTAATGGAAATGTTGGAAGAGTACAAACGGCTTGCAAAGATATGGAGCAAAATGAAAGGGCTTAAAATACCTAAGAAGGGTGAAATGAGCGCCTTATCCCGAAATATGAATGCCCAGCACATGAGCAAAGTCCTCCCTCCACAGATGCTAAAGCAAATCGGAGGTATGGGTGGGTTACAAAGCTTGATGAAGCAGATGGGATCTGCTAAGGATATGATGGGAATGTTTGGCGGTGGTGATAAGTAGATTACTGTGGCACATGAGCTGAGGATTGTTTCTGATCACTACTAATACATACTTCACAAGAGCTAGATTCATCAAATTATGCAGTTCAGATTGAGTTCGGATGAATTGTTTTGTTAATCAATCTGCAGCAATCTCAGATGGGTGGAATAGCTAATTTCAAAATTTTCTTTAACAGTCCTTCTGTAGAACTAAACCCCTTCTGTATATTTTGTAGTATTTAGGAACGCAAAGCAATTTTATTGTGAATTGGAAATTTTCTTTTAGGTGTAACATTATAAATAAGTTACATATTGCTCCTCTATCAATATATTGAAAAAGATGAAGTTAATTCTGACGTTTGGTTTTGGATTTGCATTGCATGACTGAAATGTGGTAATCAATCACATTAGTCCCAATCAGACATTAACTCGCTCAAATATTTTATCAACACGTCTTTGATTGCTTCGATCGATGTTCTACTTGTTCTATATATAGTTTTCCTTTTGATTAGTTAGTATCTGGTTTATCTTTCCTCTTGTCTCTTCCAATGTTGCCTTAGTGTTGGTTAACCATGTCACAGCTATTGTGATCTGTCAAAGCGACAATTGGTTACTACTTTGGGTCTTTACTGATTATGCCAAGAGAGTAACACTTGCAGGGAGAGTTGTTTATTAACTGAGATTCAATCTTCTAAAGAGAATTAGTTCCATGATATCTACTTGACGCCATATTTTTTGGATTACATTATGAAATATATATTTGTATTTCGGAACGATTACTCTTTGTTTAGGTATTTTTTAATATTTGTCTTAATATATTTATATTTGTATTCTTACCGATTACGATGTATTATGATTTACATCTACATATTAATACGCGAAAACTAATTTATGATCTTTTATGTTATCTTAGAAAGAAGCTTGTATTTATGCATTTTACACACAAAACTTAGTCGTGTAAACAACATCCACACCGTTCATTTTGTTGTTGGATATATCTTTGGAAATACACTCTCTAGTGTTTTAGTATATTGAATATACATAACTTTTTTATTTATAATAGCTTTTTTCATAATAAATATATTCTAAAATGTGTATGGATGTAATAATACATAAGAGATTACACATTCTAAAATATATCTATTAATATGGAAATATCTTTTGAAATCTGCAATATTAAATATTATACTTTATCTGAATAATTTAGGACTTAAGATGAAGGTTTAGCAAACATAATAATATAGAAATTCGGAATAAATTGTATGATTGGATTGAAATTTATTAAAATTGATTGGTTTAAGTCTAAACCAGGCCGATCCTACTGCACTTCCTAAATATTGGACAGTTTTAAGATATCAATTAGAATTATACATATGAAACTAAAAAGCAATTCCCACTAACATTCAAATTAAGAATCTACTACTTTTATTCATAACCATTGCCAATTGATAATTAGCACAAGAGGGAAACAATCTTTCCATTTAATTGTTTTTAAAATCTATATCATTAATAATAGAATTATAGTATGTTTGAATCAAAGTTATTGATGAGTCATTTTGTTTTTGACGGAGTTGTCCTGGATTGAAAAAAAAGTTATTAAATTTTGCAATCAAAACAACCTAAGTTACTTTAAATTAAACCCTAATAAGTTAAACGGATTTTGAAAGGATTATTATTGTTTAAAAAGTAATTAGTAAATCCCCACCTGCTAACACAAAAACACTGAAAACCCCAATCCAAACATAGGGTTTTTCATTCACTTGTTAGATACAAAACTCCTCATACTTGTATTATCAATTCACCATTGACTTTAAGAGTAAACGTTCAAAACTAAAATATAAAAACATTTTAATCTGAACTAAAATTTTATTTATGCAATGTTATTTATTTTTAATTCCTTACCTTTCACTTCATTGCAAACAATTAAAATTTTAACAAAAATATTTTTTTCTCGACATCATTCATCTTTGGTCCAAAGCCAAATCTTGACACGGCAATGAACTATCTTCATAAAAAAAAAAAAAAAAATACAATTCTGGTTTATTTTTTAAACTGAGTTACTAGAAGTAAATAATATTATTGAATATTATTATATTAGATATATGATGAACCCTATGAATAAGTATGAAGAAGGGTTTAGAAGTTGGGAAGTTGCATAGTTTCAACCCCTCCTTGCCTCCTTCCCTTCTTTCGGCCGCGCGGACACATTCTCTCCGCCTTCCAACCATAATCCTTCGTTGCTTTTCTCTCTCTCTCTCTCTCTCTCTCTCTCTCTCTCTCTCTCTCTCTCTATATATATATATATATATATATATATATATATATATTCATATTCATCTATATATACGCACACACTCACACGTGTGTGTATATAAGCACTCCTTTCTCATTCGGTTTTCTCTCCATTCACTTCACAACGCCGTTTCTCTCTTCCGCCGCCGTGGCAGTGGCACGAGCTATTTCAACTCTCCCTTTTCTCAAGGTTCTCTCTCTATCTATCTATCTGTTCACTGTTTGAATTGAATGTAATGCTACTCTGTAACCGATTAGAGTCTCTGTGTGTGTGTGTTGGTTTTACTCACTGGTGTGTGTTGTTTATGTTCGATCCCTAAATGAAAGAACGGAAAACGCGAAGAAACAACGGTATTTATTATTTGAATTAATATATTAATATATTTGTTTTAATGAAGACCTATTCCTTGTGGTTGTTGTAGTCGTCGTTGTCTTCGCCATGCATTGTCACTGTGATGTTAAATGAGTGAGTTGGCTATTGTGTTCTAGTGAGATGTTGTGTTGAGGCTTCTGTACACTTCATTATTATTTTTATTTTTATTTATTTTTTAATTCTGTTGAAGAAATGGAGAATCGGATTTTTGTTTTACTTTTTGCTTAAATTTTGTGCTGTTTGCTCTGTTGATGATGCGGGTGGATATGCGTTTAGGGTGTTCGATTTGTCTATCCAACGCCTTCAGAGGTTTTAACTGTCGAAATGGATTGGATTGTTTGTGGATGTTATGGAGTAAGAAAATATGAATGCTAACTTTAATTTTTGAGTGTTAGTATGATTGTTGAGATAACTGGGATAAATGAGCACGAGTTATTTGTATGCTTTGATTTAAGCAGTTTTGTTTGAGTAGCGGCTATATTGCTGTTGCATGGCAAGATTCCTAGGATCTGTGATCACTTCAAGCCATTTTTATGGGTTTGTTGGTTGCTGCATGCGTCGCTATGTGGTTTTCAGATGGATATGGGATTACAAATGCTTTTTTTCCTACTCAGTCCCAGTGTCCCACGTCCCCTACTCGCTTAAACCAATTAATCTTCCTCTATACAAAACCTCTGTTCAGGGCTTCACCTAAGATTGAGTCCCCGCTCCTCCATCAGTGTTTGTTCACCTCCTTTTTCACAACCCTCTTGTCATCACTGACTAGTCTCCGACCAATTGAACCTTTTGAGTTATTATTATGAAAAGCTTTATGCATTTTAATTTTATTTACGTGCAACTTAATTTTTTATGCATATATAGTTGATATATTGAACAAATTTCACCTGCTATGTGATTTGATTTCCCTGTTTACCTGCAACACTATATGCTGCATGATATAGCAGATTTTCGGCTTTCAGCCATTTTCTGCGATTCACAATTTAATACTGGTTTTAAGTGTGTACTCTTGCAAGGGAAAGTTACTTTCATCGAGATACACGCTGAAGCTAACATAGATAGTCATAGCGCACGGATGGACAGGTTGTCAAGTTGATATTTAAATCATAAACTGCCATGCAACTTTAGAGTTATGAATTGCATATCAAAGAAGGGAATGTAAGATTTGGGTATATTCTTTTAGGTTCTGCCACAGGTTTTTCTGAGTCCACTTGGCCAGAGACTATTCCCACCCACAATAACATAACAATTGTTGGTCCGATAAGTTTTCACAATAGCGAGGACTGAACTTGTGCCCGCTACATGTTCAAATATATCATATAAGTGATGAATAGTAAAGTATGCAATAATTTTAAACTACAAATAACTAAAGAGGTCAAACATAATTCTCACAAAACAAAAGTACAGGCCGTAATTGAGCATGTAAACCCTTTATTTTTGAAAAAAATTAGAACAAAGCAATGGAGTAACCAAATAGAGTGAGTGCTTTAAATGAGTGAGTGATGAATAAAGTAGTGGAATATTAGGATAAGATATGTTCTTTAGCTTATATAAGTTTTCAATCTTTTATGAGAAATTATTGAGAAGAAGTAGCAAAAAAGTAAAGAATTAATAAAACTTTGATTTGTTTTGGAGATACAAAATTGTGTTGATTCATCTATGTATCATTAGATTCAAGTCATTGGAGATTGATTACGAGATTCAAAACACTGGTTAAGACGAATTGCATTGAATCATATGATTCAAATCATAAGATTCTAATAACAATGATGGATGTTTTGTTTTTCAATATTGTTTTAGTAGTGTGCTAACTCAATTTTTGACAGGATCCATGTAGTTGACCCAATGGAAAAAGGATTTTGTTTGGACAAATTTGTAGTAGCCAATTGCGTGCTATAGCAGGGTAGGGTAGTGATTTTGGACTGCTATATGATTCAAATAGTGAATTGGTTTTCAATTGTGGCTGCAATTTAATTACAATTATAATATTTAAAATAGCGGTCATCCCACTCCCTGCTATCCTGATATAGGCATTTTCAGAGTTGGCCACTATGTGCTGCATCCCGAGATTGATAACTACTGTTTCAACAATTATTGTGTGTTAATCCTAGAGTTATTTACTAGTTTGTGTGTTAGATAGCTTGGGTTATAAGCATTGTGCTTAAAATTTTTCATTTATAATGTCGAAACTGAAAGCAAACAAAAAAGGATGTGATGAGTTGCCTTTAGAGGAAATGCTAAATGGATGACGTTGAAGTTTTGATATCTTTCCTGTAGTGACTGTGTTAGCTTTGAAAGTATTAGTGAATTTTTCACATGCTGGGTTTCATTTTGAGATGATATTCAATCTTCCCCTGAAACTCAAGATTGTCCAACAAAATTAAGAGTTGTTGTTTCTTTGTTTTGCAATATAATTCCTTTTTAATTATATATCATTTATCAGAGTTTGTCCTTAGCATCTGAACTTCCATGGCCTTTTAAATTCTTATTCTTCTTTAATTTTTTATTTGTGTTTTGTATAAAAAATAATATAACTTTTAGCCTGATTTTATTATTTGTGGAGGCAAGCCACTTATTGATGCCATCCTGGCTTTCCAATTTTTTTGGTTTTCCAGGGTTGCTTTTGCTATCATGGAGCTTGATGCTCATGTTACCCCGGATAATAATGATGTGATACCTTATTCAGGAACGCAACCCAATAAGCGGATGAGGAAAAAGTCTATGGTGTGGGAGTACTTCACAGTAGAAGCTGTTGGAGCTGGATGTACCAGGGCTTACTGTAACCAGTGCAAAAAATCATTTTCTTACATAACTGATTCAAAACTAGCTGGTACAAGCCATTTGAAAAGACACATTTCTTTGGGAATTTGTCAAGTACTTCGGGAGAAAAACCAACAAAACTCATATCCCAAAACAGGTGGTTCTCAATATACTGCCAATCCACCCAAGAAACGGCCAAGAGAAAATTCTAGGTTTACTGGTAATGGTATCTCATTTGATCAGGAGCGTTGCAACCATGATGTTGCCAAAATGATAATTTTACATGATTATCCTCTTCATATTGTGAAGCACCAGGGTTTCATTGATTTTGTGCGGATTCTTCAACCCCAGTTCAATCCATCATGTCTAAATTCTGTTGAAAGGGATTGTGTTGCTATTTACCTCAGGAAAAAGCAAAATCTGTTGAATGTTATTAATGTGATTCCTGGACAAGTCAACCTAACATTGGAATTGTGGACTTCGAACCAGGCAATGGGCTATGTTTTTGTTCGAGGACACTTCATTGATAGTGATTGGAACTTGCATCGGCCTATTCTCAATGTTGTTACAGTACCTTTTCCTGGTTCTGAAGACTCTTTAAATCAAACTTTAGTGACCTGCTTATCTGATTGGCATTTGGAGGGTCGGCTGTTTACCCTTGCACTTGATAAATCCTTTTCCAGTGAGAATGTGATAGAAAATCTGAGAGGCCTACTCTCTGTTAAGAGCCCTGCCGTACTCAATGGTCAGTTGTTAAACCAGAATTGTTATGCTCGTGTGCTTAGTCACCTTGCAGCTGATGCACTATGGGCAATGAAAGAAACTGTTAGCAAGGTTCGCGAAAGTGTAAAGCATGTGAAGTCCTCCGAACCCCATAGAGAGAAGTTTATTGACTTGAAGCAACAATCACAAGTACCTAGTACGGTGAATCTTTCAATTGATGACCCGTGTAAATGGGACACAACTTATCATATGCTTGTAGCTGCCTGTGAATTAAAGGAAATCTTCATCTGCCTTGATACCACTGATCCTGATTACAGAATGACTCTAACGATGGATGACTGGAAGAAGGTTGAAACTCTCTGCACATATATGAAGTATTTGTATGACGCAGCCAAAATTCTGACTCAGCAACCATACCCGACTTCAAACTTATTTTTTGCTGAAGTGTCAAAAGTTCAGGTGGAGCTGACACAAGCCGCCTTCATACAGGATCCTTTCATAAGAAGTTTAATTTTTCCTTTGTATGAGAACTTTGACCAATATTGGAGAGAAATCTGCATCATCTTGGCAACTGCTGTAGCTATGGACCCAAGGCATAAAATGAAACTTGTAGAATTAACCTTTACCAAGACATTTGGTGAGAATGCTGCGGCCTGGATAAAGATAGTTGAGGATGGTCTTCGTGATCTATTCATTGAATATAGCACTCAAATGTTTCTTACTGCAACAAATGATGATGATGGTGATGACATTATGATAAAAGAAACATATCAAGAAGGGTCTGTTGACTGCTCACTTTTTGTTGATGGGGATGGACTTTCTGATTATGAATTTTATATATCTGATTTTACTGGTAACCCTCAATTTAAGTCAGAATTGGAAGAGTACCTGGAAGAGCCTCTGCTGACCAGCGCAGAGGAATTTGATATTCTGAGCTGGTGGAGAGTAAATGGATTGAAATACCCGACATTGTCTAGAATCGCATCTGATATTTTGTCTTTACCAGTCTCCACTCTGTCTGCAGATTCTGTTTTTGACACCCAGATTAGAAAAATGGATAGCTACCGTAGTTCTTTAAGCTCCCTCACTCTTGAGGCCCTTGTTTGTGCCAAGGATTGGTTCCAGTCAGAATGACTATAGATATTTCAGTTGTACATGCGAAAGTGGAATTTCAGTTATACGTTTCTTCATGAAGAGACAGATTATAGAGTAGATTTTAATTCGTGTGATTGTCAGGATTTTCATTACATATTTATAGTATAAAGGTTAATTCTATTCAAATTTCATCTTCTTGGCCAAAATAACCCTTTTGTACCAAGAAACGATTTTGTTCATACTTTCATTGTTTCAATGCAAAACATGAAAGATTCATAGTTTCAAATTTTGAATGAAGAACGTGAATGATTGCTTTTCTAGGGATACAATGGTAGATTTTTATCCCGCAGGTATATACATTGGGGCATTTGATGTATGTGCTTGAGAGGAGAGAATATGAATGCCAGTGGTCGGGTTGGTCTCAGTTACTTATTGCCATAAATATTTAACTATTGAATTGGAAGTCAAATTGACCAAATTTCTGAATCATACTTATATGATTGTTTTAACCAACTATAATACATGTTTGGTTTGACGTTTGAAGAAGGATTGGATCTATATTTTGAATGTAAAATGAAATTTATTAAGAATAGTTTTAGTTTGGATGTGGATAATGATTCATGTTTGTTATGCAAAACCAATCATCTACTTATTTGTAAATTCTCTGCATACGGATTTTGAGTCTATTCAGATAAGTTAAAAGTGCTTTTAATATGAAATAGATTTTTTTTAGTTGAAATGCATTGAAAAACACTTCTAATTTTGTATCCAAAAAGTTCTTTAAGAGCCAAACATAAACGATTTCCATTGAACTAAATGGTTTGTTCGTGTTTTAAATGTGATCTTAAATAAGATGTAGAATTAGTCTTATCAAACAAATTATCTTTTCATAGGACTGATTTTTGTATATTTTTTTAAGAGAAAAACAATTATATTAAATTCAGAGTCTAAATATATTTTTATTATACAATAGGAATTTGTTAGTATATTTTCTTCTATTACGGGTTTAAAACAATTATTTTTTATGAATGATTAATACATTGCATTTGCCTTATTAATTTTTTTAATGGAATATAATATTCCTTCTCATTCTAATATAATTGGTGAGCGAAGTGATAAACCACAAGAATGTGAAGTATCTTGTAAATCAAACATAAATATTTTGTACTGATATATATTCAAGATATTGATATTTTAATACATATTTATTTATATATAGATTTATGATCACACTTCTATCTACATATTTAAAAACATAAAATTATCTATTAATTATGTCAACGTTCGTGAATGGAGAAAGTTTTTTTAAACCTCTACTTTTCTAAAACTAAGTTAACTTTGTTGGGGAGTTGTTGGGGAGTTGTATTTATCTCTTGAGATGATTATAATATTTAATTTTATAATAGATATTTTTATGTTTATATTTTGAATAAAATGGTATTCACATATTAGATTTTTAAATCGATATTTACTTTTTTATGCATTTAATAAATGATATTAATCTTGTTTTACTTTTCTAATAAAATAATATAAATTTTTAGTTTAAAATATCATATAAAAATAAAATAAAAGATTATGAAAACTAAAAAAAAATAAAAATATTTTTATAAATAAAATAAGTGTTATTTTATTACAAATAGAAAGGAAGTGAGTTTAATTTATTAAAACGATAAGGAAGACGAATGTTTATTAATAATCTGTGTTATTATTAAAAATATGAAAAACATAGAAGAGATAAATATTTATTTCAAAACTAAAATTTTTTTGGTGATACTTAATATAAATTCAAGCAAGATAAATGCAATTTATTTTTTAACTTTTATTATTAATACCGAATAGAGATATATAAAATGATCAATTCATGATACACCTTTTTTTTATATGTTCAAAGTATTTTATTTTTAAAATTTTATGTTAAATAAATTATTAAAAATGAAAGTAATTATTATTTTTTATGTAATTAACAAAGAATTATTGTCATCCTCATCAATAATGATCACGAGGAAGATCCTTTGATTATTATGACTTTGTCATGAAACTAATATAACTACACTTTTATTGAATGTGTTTTTAATAAAAGCCACAAAAATAATTTATGGAGATAATATAATTTTATATTAATATTATTTTTTAATATGTAAAGAAAAGTAAGTAAGATGATAATTAAAATAGTATTCACGTAAAAAACGAGAACTTAAGTAAAAATATCTAAATTTATCAAAGAACTTAAAACTTAATCCAACTTTTCTTTATAAAAGAAAATATTTTTTATTAGATATCATAATCAAAGTATTACTAGAAACTAAAAAGTTATTTAAGCTAATGAAACAATACTAAATGTATGTTTCACATATCTTCTTGTACAATAAATTGTCCCAAAATGATTGCACCTTAATTTTTTCTTAGATTCAGTTCTCACCTCTTGGATTGGAAGTGTGGTTTTCTTTTGTGTTAGAATTGAAGTAGAATCATGAAGGAACACAAAACATGAAGGGAAATAGATTGTTTTGTAACAATCTTGCTACTGCTGTTATGTGTTCTTCAAACTGCTTTGAACAATCTCCAATCTCTTTGCTTGAGAGGTGCAAATCCATGTACCAGCTAAAGCAAATTCACTCCCACACCGTCAAAATTGGTCTCTCTTCAGACCCTTTATTTCAAAATAGAGTCTTAGCCTTCTGTTGTGCTCATCAGTCAGGGGATATGGACTATGCCCGTCAGATGTTTGACACAATCCCGCACCCAACTGCGTTCATTTGGAATACCATGATCAAGGGGTATTCTAGGATCAACCGTCCTGAGAATGGAGTTTCCATGTATCTATCAATGCTAGCTAATAGCATCAAGCCTGACCGTTTTACATTTCCGTTCTTGTTGAGGGGATTTACCACTGACATGGCTTTGCAGCATGGGAAAGTGTTACTGAACCATGCAGTGAAGCATGGATTTGATTCTAATTTGTTTGTTCAAAAGGCTTTCATACATATGTTTTCCCTGTGTGGGCTTGTGGATTTGGCTCACAAGGTTTTTTGTATGGGTGATAAGTGGGAAGTAGTTACCTGGAATGTAATGTTATCCGGGTATAACAGAGTGAAGCAATTTAAGAAATCAAAGAAGCTTTTTATTGAGATGGAGAAGAGAGGAGTGTCGCCCAGTTCAGTTACACTAGTATTGATGCTTTCTGCATTCTCCAAATTGAAGGATTTAGATGGGGGCAAGAACATTTTTAAGTACATCAAGGAAGGTATTGTTGAACCTGATCTCAAATTGGAAAATGCTTTGATTGATATGTTTGCATCTTGTGGAGAAATGGACGCTGCACAAGGTGTTTTTGACAATATGAAGGCTCGAGATGTTATTTCTTGGACTTCTATTGTTACTGGATTTGCCAATATCGGTCAAATTGATTTAGCTCGGAAGTATTTTGATCAAATGCCTGAGAGAGATTATGTTTCCTGGACTGCTATGATTGATGGCTACCTTAGAATGAACCGTTTCATAGAGGTTTTATCACTCTTCCGTGAGATGCAAATATCAAATGTGAAACCTGACGAGTTCACCATGGTTAGCATTCTCACAGCTTGTGCGCATCTGGGAGCACTTGAGCTAGGGGAATGGGTGAAGACTTACATTGACAAAAAAAGTATTAAAAATGATACTTTTGTCGGGAATGCTCTAATAGACATGTATTTCAAATGTGGGAGTGTTGGAAAAGCAAAAACAGTATTTAAGGAAATGCGTCAGAAAGACAAATTTACCTGGACAGGGATGATAGTTGGCCTTGCCATTAATGGCCATGGTGAAGAAGCTCTTGCCATGTTTTCAAGTATGATAGAGGCTTCAGTTACACCAGACGAGGTAACCTATATTGGTGTCCTGTGTGCATGCACACATGCAGGCATGGTAGAGAAAGGAAAAAGCTTTTTCACTGCCATGACCCCGCAACATGGAATTAAACCAAATGTTTCACATTATGGATGCATGGTTGATCTCCTTGGTCGTGCTGGGCATTTAGAAGAAGCCATTGAAGTCATAATGAATATGCCAGTTAAACCAAATTCAATTGTTTGGGGATCACTTCTTGGCGCTTGTAGAGTCCACAAAAATGTGCATCTAGCAGAAATGGCAGCTAAACAAATTCTTGAGTTAGAGCCTGAAAATGGGGCTGTTTATGTCTTGTTATGTAATATATATGCTGCCTGCAAGAGATGGGAAAACTTGCGTCAGGTCAGGCAAATGATGATGGAGAGGGGAATCAAGAAAACACCAGGTTGCAGTTTGATGGAGTTGAATGGCAATGTTTATGAATTTGTTGCTGGGGACCAGTCACATCCTCAATCTAAAGATATATATGTGAAGTTAGAAAACATGATGCAAGACTTGATAAAAGCAGGGTACTCACCTGATACATCAGAGGTTTTCCTTGATCTAGGGGAAGAAGATAAGGAGACTGCACTTTACCGGCATAGTGAGAAGTTGGCTATTGCTTATGCCCTTATTAGTTCAGGGCCTGGAGTTACTATAAGAATAGTTAAGAACCTTAGAATGTGTGTGGATTGTCACCATATGGCAAAGCTGGTGTCAGAAGCTTACAACAGAGAACTAATAATTAGAGACAAAACCAGATTCCATCATTTCAGACATGGTTCATGTTCATGTAATAATTTCTGGTAAACATTTTAACAAGATCCAGAAGAGTAGCTGCAAGCCTACTAAGTAACGAAGTTCTAACAATAACATTGAAATATATATTCTATACTTTTGTGCTTAAGTATGTCATGTCAATTTTGATCTCCAGTAAATCATTATACAAACTTGACATCGACCCGCACACTGTGTGGCAAATATATTCACTGACAATTAAATTAATTTTAAACATGATCTGATCTAATCTAAAGTCTAATATCCATGTGTATGGAAAAGGTGTGTATGGAATAAAGATGCAGGAGAGTTGAGGGTAAAAAATGTTAAAGCTTTGAACCCGTATATGGTATAGAAAATTATATTTTGACACTATTGTGTATATTAAAGTATCTTTTTATAAGTTACACATTAATTACTTTGTTATTATCCGTGGACACTAAGATGTTACAAAATTTGAATTAATTATAAGATAATAGAGATTTTTATATACATATTTTATGCATTTTTGTCCTTATTTTCACAACATTTTAATATCTCTTTTGCGAAAACTATTATGTGAATTGTTATTTTTATTTTAAAAGTATAAAAAAATGCAAACCAACATGGTATGTTCTCACGACATGCCACATCTTACGTGGAAATATATGAGGACTACGTTCAAGTGGGGACATCAACCGCAATTTATGAAGCAACCAAGTAAAGATAAACAGAAAACAAAAATATTTGTCTATGGTTATGTTCACTTTGAACCGTTAACTCACCTCTGACACTGATCACAAACCCAACAATGGCCTTTTCTGCAATGTTTTCTCCCACTCTCAACCTTGCCATTTCTTCCGCCACATACTGCTGTAAAAGAAGAATACCAACCACACGAAGTGTTACAGTGAGAGCTAGCTCGACAGAGAAGGGTGAATCCGAGGACAAAGATGCCTCAGCATTCAACCCTTTCGGGTTTGTCACTGACAACCCTTCAAGCCGCAGTGCTATTCAATTGCCTGAGAACCCTGCTGAAGATGGCAACGTTGGCCAAATGCTTTATGTACCAGTCTTTCTTTTCTCCTTCTACTTCCTTTGATTCTTGATAAAGTTGAAGACTTTATGTTGTTTATGCATGCCATGATGCTTCTTCAACACGTTTGATTGAATTGTGAGGATGGTTTTCATTGAGTAGGAATATAGTAATAGTTTTTGTGTTGCTAGAGGATAGAAGACAAGGGCAAGGAATACGGGTCATACGTTAAATCTGGGAAGTTAAGGTGGTTTGTGAGAGAAACTGGTATTGTTTATTTCTTGGCTGAGGAATAGGTTTCTAATTTTCATTTTTCAAGTTTAAGAAATGTATGGAGAATACATGCTTTTGGATTTTTTTTTTTTCCTTGTTCTATTTTTGCAGGGTCAGCAAGTAGCAGAAGAGGAACAATTGTCTTCCTTCATGGTGCCCCTACGCAATCTTTTAGCTACCGAGTTGTTATGTCTCAGGTTATCATGCTATCTTTGTTGATATACTTCTGTTTTTGTATTTAGGTAAACAGAAAATTCAAAAGCATGACAATCTAAACATGATCTTCTGAGCTGAATAAATGATTTTGACCTTCTCATATAAGCCAATTCTCAGAAGGGAAAAATTTAAAGATTCTTCAAATATTGTTCGTGGAGTTCTTCAGTCAGAATTAGAGTTTCATCACTGTAATTTGCGTAATAACGAGGTAAAACTTAATTTCTGATTGGAGAATTGAACAACACAATCAATTGTATCTTTTGTCCTTTTCAAAACCCTTAATAAACTCTTGAGTAGCCAATAATGAACTGTATGTTGGAAAGGCCATTTGCTACTAGAATACCTATCTTTGTAGGTAACTCACGAATGATTTGAAGTACTTATTGTTCCCTTCTTTCTTCAGATCATGAGTGAGCTAAAATATGTTTCTCTAATAGATTTGTAGCACTACTTGTTCTTGATTTTACACTGTCACTTTACCTTCATTACATGTTTTTCAGCATCTTACGCTTAATCTATTCAAAGTTTATCTGGTTAATTTTTTTCTAATTTTGTTCCTCTTAAACAGTTGTCGGATTCAGGGTTCCATTGCTTTGCACCAGACTGGATAGGATTTGGTTTCAGTGACAAACCACAGCCAGGATACGGTTTTGATTACACAGGTTTTATAATGAAAACTTCTTATATCATGAAGCAGTTTTTCCTGCAGAACCTCTAATATTTTTCTTTCATTTCTAATAGAAAAGGAATTCCACGATGCATTGGATAAACTACTTGAGGTGTTAGAGGTCACATCTCCCTTTTTCCTAGTTGTCCAGGTACCTAAAGAATGAATAATACAATCAGTAGTTAGTAGCATTTTTTGTGCATTCAAAATTTTGTGAAACGATGTGACACATTTACATATTAAACGATGGAATGCATCTCTTAGAATGAATGTATATTCTAGTTGCATTTGAGTTTTGTGAACTCCTTACCAAATTCTGTGTCTAACATATGGTCGCAATTCTCCTTAAGGGATTTCTTGTAGGTTCATATGGACTAACTTGGGCCCTGAAGAACTCAAGCAAGATATCAAAGCTAGCAATACTAAACAGTCCATTAACCGATTCATCTTCCATTCCTGGACTTTTTCAGCAGCTAAGGTTTGCTTCATACAGTACCAATGAATGCATAACTAAACTTCTCAGCTAAATCCATACTATAGTCTATTTTGGCTGTTTGATCATGATTCATATACTATATTAACTCCGTTGATGTCTATTCTTCTGTTTCTAGAATTCCTCTGTATGGTGAATTTACAAGCCAGAATGCTATTATTGCTGAGCGGTTTATTGAAGGAGGTAGCCCGTATGTATCCAAAAATTGTACATGACTATTGGCTGGTAATTTTATAAATTGAAGCTGTAAACTGCAACTTGTTATGCCATTTCCAAAGCGCTTAAAATATCTTGGATAGTTTTTCACTGATTGAAGTAAACACTTTAACTAGCTTAGGAATATAAACCAACAATTTTGCATATCTATTAACCCTTCCTGTGACATGCCTTATAAACATGTTACCCCAATACTATAAACCAGGGAATGTTTCATACTAGGTTTTAGCACCACCTTAAGTAGTAAGGGTTGCACTTATGCCAATCTCCTTGTCCTTCATTTAATGCATTGCTCAAAGAGACTTAGAAGTATTGTAATATTAGTGCATTCGGCATACTCATTGTTGTTTTCACTAACCGACTGAAGCAAACATCTTTTCTAGTTAAAGCATTAAAATGTGAATTAAGGAAATAATGCTTCCTCAAACTATGATTTTTTTAAGGATCTTGTTCTTATAGATGATCTATTTTGCAGTTACGTTCTAAAAAATGAAAAGGCTGACGTGTACCGGCTACCTTATTTGGCAAGCAGTGGACCTGGATTTGGTTAGTAACAAACAGGACATCACGTTGGTGGCCTCAATTTTCTGCTTGTAATTCAATTTTAAAGAAATTGTTTATATAACCAATAGATATGTTATATGGAGGAAGTAAAGAAAAATTACTCTGTGCTAAGTTCAGAGTGATGTCCTAGAAAAATTATTATACCTGATATCTTCAGTTCAGTCATTGGAAAATCCATTATTAATTAAAAAAATTATGTAATGAACATGAGTAAAACTAATTTTGCTGACTTAGTAACAATGAAGTTTCTGATGTTGGTTTCAGCTCTACTTGAAGCTGCAAGAAAAGCTAACTTCAAAGGTACTTTCAGTCAAATAGCAGAAGGATTTGCAACTGAGAGGTATATTAATTTCATGCTTTGTTATTATTACTTTGGAACTGATAAGTTGTTCTTGATAGTGGGAACTAAACATCTGGTTGGCAACAGTACACAAGAATAAAGTTTGCTTTTTGGCAGTTACATGTTGGGAGATTGGAACATTTTTATGTGACATATATAGTATATAATATACACTATTAGTTTGGATACTCTAAAATTACTAGAGATAAAATAAGTTATTTTATCATGAATAAGAAAATCAGCAATTGATATTTCAACACATTAATTGTTTGTTATGCATGTGTATGTAATGACAACTTTAATTTGTGGGAAGTGAAAGTCAAAATCCTATGTTTTGTAATTTGATTACAGATGGGATAAACCAATACTTCTTGCTTGGGGATTATCAGACAAATACTTGCCTCAATCTGTAGCAGAACAGTTTCAGAAAGGAAATCCAGCACAAATCAAGCTGAAATTGATAGAAGGAGCAGGTCATATGCCACAAGAGGACTGGTAAACAACTTTCACATAGGATTCCATTTAATAGGGAAATATTCTATTCAACCAACTAAGAATATACCCTTTGTATTTTTTGACAGGCCTGAGAAAGTTGTTGAGGCTTTGAGAATGTTCTTCTGATTTCAACAGCTAATTCCATCTAAATGCTTATTGATTGGAAGAGAATTACTGAGTTTTTCCATAAATTGTAAATTTAGCTTGCTTGATTTTTTTTTCTTTTAATGCTGGACTACTAATAAAATTATATCTTTCTTCAAGTGAATTTGTCCTTCATTTCCTAGTAGAAAATTCAATAAGCCCTTAGAGAATAAACACTGCTATTGTCTTTTATAATTCCTTTAAATAATGAGAATATGTTGAGAGAGACACAAGTTTTGAATAATATAATATATTTTAAAATGCATCTTTAACTCTATTTTGTTAAACTTAAAAAAAAAGATTTCTAATGACTTTTAATATTTTATTTAATAGTAATATAGAATTAATTATGAGTTTAAGTTTGTAAAGAAGAATGAAAATAAGACGGAGTTTATTCATCCACTATTTTAAGACAGATCCAAAACACTATCAGACAGGAACCATAACCTTTTGGTTTTTATTATTTAAACACCAGAAATTTTACAAATAATTATATAATAAATACTATTTTTAAAAATATTTACTGGTTTTGCAAGTAAATTTTAAAGTGATTTTTATCTGAAATGATAATGATATGGTTTATTGAAATATCTGTTGCCAGTGAACGATTTTATGAAATGGGTATAGACTTGGGTGCAATGGAAAGTTGGCGAACCAAAATATATTGACAATGAATGATATTGTGAAATGAGGTACAAGGTTTGGTGCCATGTTAAGTGCCAACTATCCATTCTGTTCAATCCTACAATTTTTCAATATTTATTAGGTTTTGACTTTTATGGAGTAAAATTACAATTTCTAACTTCCTAACTGTAACATTTTTGGGAGATGATATACAATTTAAAAACTTTGGTGGAAGTGACATTATATATTGTCCTGTATTGAGTTTTAAACCTAATATAAAATTTTCTCTCTAATGGGATCATAATATATAACTGAAATATAAATTATATTTTATAAATTAGTTTTATAAAGTTGACTAAATGATAGATTAAATCATAACTCTAAATCTTAAATCCTAAATATTTTTATTGCCAAAAATTTTATTACAATATACAAGTTCATATTTAATTAATTAAGTTAAGATCATATTTACTTAATTAAGTTAAGATCATATATTAATGGTATTTAGATTTTGTGTAATACTTGTCGGATACATAGAATGTGTATTCGATTAAGATCATACACAGATCGAATGACTAATAAATCTAATTATGATCATGATAATTAATTATTTTAAATTTATTTTTTTCGTCGTCTGAATTAGTCTAGAAAGCCGTAGTAAATCAAAATCAAATTTACCTTGATAGTATGTATTTGTCTGTAAATACTAGGACATCATCTCATGAAAGGTATTCCTTCAAATTAATTCTCAAATTCTGTGAATATAAACTTGAGTGTTGAAAAAATCTTTTATAAATATTTTCATCTCAAAAGATAACTGAAAAGAAATCAATACTTAAATCCAACTGAAATATAAAATTAACTACTGGAGAACTCACACTTAAATACTAATACTTAAGATTCTTAATTAGTCTTAAACAACCAAAAACATCTTCTCAATCCTACTATTTTAACAAAAATAGTTGTAACTATTTTGCTTGTAAAATTTTTACTTATAGAGTGACATGATCCTTAGTAATAAAGCATGAATGCACCATTTATGAATGAGAGGCCATAGAATGGTAGTTGCAAACACATGGTAGCCAATAAGACAAGAGTTTAATGAAGGGAAAGTGGCATGGCTACACAGTAGTTGAGTTAGGACAAAGAATATGAAACATTGGGATTAAGCAATTGTATTTCACTTTATTGCTACATCAAGGCATAATTAAAGAATACAAGACATAACAATTAAGCAATTATAGTTGCATAATTTTTTTATCATAATTTTAACCTATCCATCTATGAAGACTGCTTGCATTGCTGGTAATTTTCTTACACTTAATTAATCAGAAATAATGATAAATACGGTTTTTTAAAAAGTGTTCATTATAATAATTAATAAATTTAATTATAAATAGTGATTGGAGGAGATAATGTGAAACATTTACAACATCTATAAATGTATTTTTTTACTAACTGCATATATATATATATATATATATATATATCTGAAGGAGCCAAAGAATTTCATCAAAAGTCATTAAAAGGAGATGATCAATGAATCCAATGAAAGGTTTTTGGGGGAAAAAAAGGGCGAAGAACTAATTAAAAAAATAGTCTGCGAAGTAAGTGGCTGGCCAATTATATTATCTTATGATTCTACAAATGGCTTTGACATTAAAAATTTGTTTATATTATTATTCAATGTCAATAACATTTGTTAGAATTTTAATCTTAGTTATAGGAGATCATATATAGCTTAATTTAATAAATTATACCATAATCATCAGATAAAAATTAATTATATGAAATTATATTAAATACTTTTAACTGTATTTAATGAAAAATTAAATTATCAAAATTAATTCTATTTATTAAGTTTAATAATTAGTATTATTTTTTAAAAATAATAATACAAAAATAGAAATAAAAGAAAAAAATAATATATAGTATTAATTATATTTATTAGTAATTAAATTGCATAATTTAATATTTAATACTAATTCATTGTATACTTATATTATTAATGCTATTTAGTATCAATTTTGATATAATTAATAAATTTGTAGAAATGCTATTTATGTATAATTTTGATTATTAATATCTGTTGTTTCAATTTTAATATTAAGTAGTAGTTCATAATTAGAAATTTAAAATAAAAGATAATTTTTTATTTATATATTTATACTTATTTTCTATTTTAATCTTAAATACTATTTTAATGATAATAATGATAATGATAATAATATTTATATATTATTATGATAATAATGATAATATTTATCTATATACAAAGGACCTTAAACTTCCACTAGGGTTTATTAAAGCATGAAGTGAATGGAGACATGCAAGCCTCCTTCATTAAAGAAAACCACACACATTATCATTAAAAACATAAATAATGTAATTAAAAATTTAATAATTAAACCATTTGAAGTGCCATTAAATATTATAAAACTTAATTATATATTTTAATAAATAGTAAATGTAAAATATATAATTTTAATTAAAATATATTTCACGAGTTTAAAATATAGTCCAATGTGAAAGAAAACCCGTAAGAATTTTCTTCTCCCGTATTTTTTTTCTATAAAAATTAAACACTAACAAAGATAAGGAAAAATATTACTTTGGTGAAAGTAACTATAAAAGGCAATACAAAATAATAACGGTTTACTTAAGAAAATTGCTAACCAATCCATTGCATCGTATATTTGTACGGCACAGTAGTATAATTCTACAAATATACGATTCTTTGAAGTCCATTCCTTGAAGGTTTCTTTATATATTTTTGTAATTCATTTTGACTCCACCAATTATTCAAATATATATTTAGAAGAAAAATTCTAGTCGTTGAAATTAAATTATATCTATTGAAGGGACCACTTTTTTGTATAATTTTTGTTGTTGTTTTTTTTTAATAATTTGGACGGTCATAATTAAAGTCAAATGAATTGTAATTACTTTTAGCCTAGGTAATCACGTTTGAAAAGATTGATCACCTTAATGACCCCAAGTTACATCATTGTCACGCACCAATTTCAAGTTCAAGCTTATGCTTACTTTACTTACTTTATTAGAGTGACATGCCTTTTATCAAGAGGGAGAAGGAAATGGTATCATTAAGGTTTGGAGTTAATGAAAATTAATGAGCATTAAGTATATTAGATTGAATACTTTTATTCATTCAAAGCATACATTAAATTATTTTTTATAGAATAATAATTTTTTTATATATATTGATATAAATATTACAAGTTATATTATAATGCCAAAACACAATCAATATTGATATAAATAAAATATATCTTTCGTAATACTTATTCCTTGATCTTAAACAGCAGAACAAAACCAATGAAGTATATTAGGATAACTATGTTCTATAAATGTTAAACAAAACTAAATAAATATTTTTTAATAAAAATACTGAAATAATTTAATGAATTTTTAAATGGTTAATAAAATTCATTTAATACTTTTTTAATTAGTAGCTTTAAAATACTCTCTCTGTATTTTTTTTTTCTCTGTGGGGTTAAGAACATAATAAATTTTTTTGATTTTAAAGAAAAAATTGTAACTTGTTTCCCTTTATTGTACAATAAATCATTAGTGAAATTAATTAAAATTTTAAAGAATTAACCAAGGTGATTTAAAACTTCATAATGACAGGTAAAAAAAAATGGACAGATGAATGTGCATGTTAGCATATTCATCACTTTTAATAATTTCTACAAAAAGAAAGGATACTTTTTTTAAGTATCTTGGCCTGTGCCTGCCTCACTTTGTTTTTATAAAAGAAAAGTGATTTTTTTTTTTTTGTTAGTTTTATTGTATATTTAACCAAAATAAAAGGAGAAATCCCTTCATTCACATGTGAGTTCAAAACAAAAAGAGGAAAAAAAAAACTCTTCTATTTATGTTTCTTGTTTTTGATTATTTGGGAAAATGATTTAAGGTTTTGCACAAAATAAAAGGAGAAATCCCTTGATTAACATGTGAGTTCAAAACAAAAAGAAAAAAAAAATTCTTCTATTTATGTTTCTTGTTTTTGATTATGTGGGAAAATGATTTAAGGTTTTGCACAAAATAAAAGGAGAAACCCCTTGATTCACATGTGAGTTCAAAACAAAAAGAAAAAAAAAAACTCTTCTATTTATGTTTCTTGTTTTTGATTATTTGGGAAAATGATGTAAGGTTTTGCACAAAAAATGAGAGGCATATAAATGCAAGTGATTGACTAAATGGTAAATACAATAGATAGAAACAATGAGAAGAAGACACGGCTGGTGCATGGGAATCAATAATGCACTGTGTGAAGAATCACCCTCTGATGCAAGATCAAGGGTGTGTGATCACTCTGCAAAGCAGCAGCGAATGAAGATCCAAACATGTGATAAAACAAAGTTGAATCTGCCACACAGTGCAGTGCCACGTGGCAAGAAATCAACGGTGAGTTTTCCCTGACCCTGGCCATTTTGTCTTTTGCCTCAGCCCCAGTGCATGTCCACCTCAAACTTGGTTATAAGGCCTTTGGCATTGAGATTCACATCACATGGTTCCACATCCAAAGAGAGAGAGAAGCTATCAACTTATTAGCAACAAGGAGAGGCCACAATTGCTCTCAAATCCTCAAAAGGTTAAATTTCCATGACCCTTATCCTATCCTCAATTCACTTCTTCAAAACTTATGTTTCTTTCTTCTCACACACACACATATAAACTCTTCTTCTTACTCTCCATTCTCTTTTTCTCCTTAGCCAAGTTTTATATCAGTTTTCTTAACTTGGTGTTGTTGTTCTCAACTTTTTATCCAAAATTACTTTTTTTGTGTGCAAAGGAAGGAAAAAAATGCCCCCAAGATCAGGAAAAGGGAAATCAAATAAAGCAAAGGCAGAGAAGAAGAAAAAGGAAGAGAAAGGTGTTGTGAACTGAAATACTACGTATATATAATAGTATATCATATATTGATGATGTAGATAATCTTTTTGGTGTACATATATAATCTTAATTTTAATTAACTCAAATACTTTTCTCCAATGTTTGTTTCTTTGTGTTTTCAGCAGCAGCACCTTCTCTTGTTGACATCACTGTGATCACTCCTTATGAAACACAGATTCTCTTGAAGGTACAATTTTTATTTCACATTCTCCAAAATTGTCTTTTGTGTGTCATTAGATATATCTCTAACTGTTTGTGTGATGAACTTTTTCCAAAGGGTATCTCCACTGATAAGATCCTTGATGTGAGGAAACTGTTGGCTGTGAAGGTGGAGACATGCCATTTCACAAACTATTCTTTATCTCATGAGGTTGGCATTTAATTTTTTTTTTATTGTTTATTGAATCAATATTTTATTCCATTTGTGCCAAACCCTGCATCTACTCTACTGATTCAATGCTGTTCCTCTCTTAGGCTAAAGGTCATAAATTAAATGACAGAGTGGAAATTGCTACCCTTAAGCCATGTCTGCTGAGAATGGTTGAAGGTAGGTGTACTCAACAATATACTTTTGCCATTCATTGTCAACTACAAATTGTGTCTCATGTGCTTCTGCATTTAGTTGAGTCTACCATTTCTAGTTATATATTTTTTTGTGACTTTTAAGTATTTTATTGTTTTTTAATTAAGAGGGTAATGAGTTTCAAGAGGTTTAGACACAAATCATGCACTGAAAAATTTAATCTTTATTTTAATTAAGTCTGATCAAATGGTTGAAGGGGTAATACAAAAAGGTGGTGTTGAGTTAGGAGTAGGAAACTGGTTTTACCATTTATGTTTTAATCAATGCTTCTAAAAAGTTGTTCTTTTCTAACTTTTGGTATTTTTCCACCAATGAAGTTAAATGCAAGTGAACAAGTTTTTTTTTTGTTTTCTATGCTGATTTATATGAACATCATGCTCATGTTATACTAAATTTTTTGGGTATTTTAATGTTAAAGTCTTTGTTCAACGTTTGAATCAAACTTTGTCTACACTAATGTCAAGAGTCCTTGTTTGAATAAACTACAACCATAAATCTCATGGCATTAACTTGTTTATTTTATTTCATATAATAAAGAGATAAATTTTTGATTTTCTCTTTAGATACTTAGTTTTTTGCATTTCCAATTTGGCCCAGATACATGTGGAGGAATCTGGCATGAAATTTTTGGTTGAGATGCTCTTTATCACCTAACATATTAGAGGAGACATTGTTCCTTAGAATACAACATCTTTTAATACTTCTTAAAACATAGTAGTTTACACCAAATAATGGAACCATTTTTTGTGGGCCTCAACTATTAAAGTTATTTGAAAAAAGAAGTAGGAGTTTGTTTTCTTTGAACACGGAAAAAGAAATAGGAGTTTGTAATGCTCAAAACTACTAGTATTTAAATGTTCCCAAATTAATAAATTAATGAGTGAAAAACATTCCAATGTGATTTTATTTGTTTTTTTTCAAAGGGTTATATATTTATGGTGTTTAAAGCAATGCTTATAAAAAAAATCCATACACATTATTGGTATTTGAAAAATACTTTGTGGTCCTTTTCATAAGAGTGAAAAATATATTTTTGTGTGATACACGTTAATGGTTTGCCCAATATTGTTGTTGTCATTTATTCTAAGTTGCATTTCGGTGGAAAACCAGACCCCACTTTTCCTTTGCCATCACCATCTCATAATAGCTTTGTGTTGGAATTTATTATATACCAAAATAATACTAATTTCTTTTATATATAGAAATTTAAAAGAATTTTAAATTATGATGAAAACCAACCTATCAAAATAACGTTTTCTGTACGCCCCTTTTCTATCTTTTTGAAATAATTCGAAATTTATAGTTTAAAATACATTTTTCACATAAAAACTACCGTAATTAATTATGGGTAAGATGATTATGCAATGATTAAAAATAATCATGTATTTTAGCACACGTTTATTATTTTCTCTCTCCAAATATCAGGGTCATGGACTCACGGGTGTGATTTCACGCAACACTGTTTATTTAAATCATTCATACTTGGAGAACAAAATTCTTTTGTTAATTATTTATTTAATTATCATTCTTACTTTTTTTCTTTAACCCTTGTTTTAAAAAAATTATGTTACAATGCTTATATAAACACTTTTTTTTATTTTAAGTTTTATTCTTCATTGTTGTTTTTAACAGTATAAAGCCATTATAAAATAAAGGTTTAAAGTATGAAAAATTGTCCGTATAAAAATTATAACATGGAATTTTTAAGCATAAAAGCTAAAACAATTTTTTTTGTTGAAAATATAAAAAATAAATAATTCATTCAACTTATTTGTTTTTTTTTTATATATACAATGATTAAAAATTATCATGTAACATTAGTTTTTGTAGTCAGTTTTTAATTATACTAAATCAATGTAAAATAGAAGTTCAATAATTAAATTGTTAACTGAAGATTGGTGCTGACAAAAAGATCAAATTGTTAATTAACTTATTTATTATTTATATATATTTATTTGTCTGTGCCACTGTGTACAGAGGATTACACAGAGGAGGCCCAAGCAATTGCGCACGTGCGGAGGGTATTGGACATTGTGGCCTGCACAACAAGGTTCGGTAGGCCCAAACGGAGTTTATTAAGCCCAGACTCAAGGCCCAAGAAAAACGGAAAGGCCCAACATCAGAACAAGACGAGTTTGAGCCCACCCGAGACACCCAATGGGGAATCCCGGGTCGGGTCACCGTCGTCGTCGGAGTTGGCACCGTCGGCGATCTCCGATAACTTGGGGATGAAGGCCATTCACCCGACGCCGAAGCTCTCAGAATTCTACGAGTTCTTCTCCTTGGCTCACCTCTCTCCCCCCATTTTACGTGGGTACCTCTTTCTCTTCACTTTCATTATGGTTCCGTTGAACAAACAAACTCATAGAAAATCACAACCTTAACAATGATGTAATGTAAAACATGTTGTGTTTTGCAGAATTGAAGAGATGTGAAGTGAAGGATGAAGATGATAAGCGCAAAGGAGATTACTTTCAGCTTCAGGTTTTGGCCTTTTGCTTTGTTACTGATGCATTGATTTTGCATGTTGCATGTTGTGTGTGTTCTTACGTTAGAAAATGTTGTTGGTGCGTGAATGAAGGTTAAAATATGCAATGGGAAGGTAATAGAAGTGGTTGGTTCAGAGAAAGGGTTTTACACTGTAGGGAAGCACTCTCTGCACAGCCACACCTTGGTTGATCTTCTTCAACAGCTCAGCCGAGCTTTTGCTAATGTATGTTTCTCTTTCTTCTTATTATCAAATTTTTTTGCTTCCCCTTTTAGGTTCTTAAACTGTTCAATGATACATGAATGACTATAAACTCTACCAAGTTGTCCAAAGTTTGTGCTTTTACATGTCTTTCACATGAAGCTATCAGAAAAATAGTTTTAAGAATTTGAATTTTCTGCAAGCAGTTTGATGTTCTAACAAATGACTGATAAATGCAGGCATATGAAGCGTTGATGAAAGCCTTTTTGGAACGTAATAAGGTACAATTTTCATGAAATTAGTGAAACTGATCATTATTTGTCAAGAACATTTTTCTCTAACTGCATATTTCTTCAGTTTGGAAATCTTCCATATGGATTCCGAGCAAATACATGGCTTGTCCCTCCATCTGTAGCCGAGTCTCCTTCAAGCTTTCCTGCATTGCCCGCAGAGGATGAAAACTGGGGTGGTAATGGTGGTGGCGTAGGAAGAAATAGCGAATTCGATCTTAGACCATGGGCAACTGATTTTGCAATATTGGCCTCTCTTCCTTGCAAAACCGAGGAGGAGAGAGTGGTCAGGGACAGAAAAGCATTTCTGCTTCACAATCAATTTGTTGATACCTCAATATTTAAGGCTGTAGCGGCTACAAAGCATGTCATGGAATCCAACTCGAACACTAAGAATGAACTGAATTCTTCTCCGGGTTCTGTTCTGCATGAAGATCACGTGGGAGACTTATCCATTATAGTCAAACGTGACACTCAGAATGGAAACAAAAAGCATGATTCTATACCAGTTGAATCCATGGTGCATAAGGAGGATGTTCAGAAGAATTTAATCAAAGGATTGACTGCTGACGAGAGTGTAATTGTTCATGTAAGTCAATAACCTGTCCCTCAAGGGTATATATAGATGTATTGTGATTGCTCATTTTTTTCTCTTTGTTGAGTGCAGGATACTTCTTCCTTGGCTGTTGTTGTTGTACACCACTGTGGATATACTGCAACAGTAAAGGTTGTGGGTAATGTGAACATGAGGAAGCTTAAAGTTGGAGACATTGAGATAAATGATCAGCCAGATGGTGGGGCAAATGCTCTCAACATCAACAGGTTTTGAACAATAAACTATTCTGCAAAACATTTATGCTATCTTTCTCTATTGGTTAATTGGATCCATTTCAATGCAAGCATGGATTGATCTTAATAGCAAATTTGTGATGATGATGCGTGACACAGTGACACATTTTAATGATCTGTGCAGTTTGAGGCTGCTGCTTCACAAGTCTGGATCTGATTCATTAGAAGGGAATTCATCATCCGTATCAAATTCGGATGATTTAGATGCTACTAAAAGCCTTGTTCGGAAGGTTGTTCAAGAAGGCATAGAAAAAATAAAGGAGGAGCCAAGTGTTTCAGAAAGGTCTATTCGATGGGAACTTGGTTCCTGTTGGGTGCAACATTTGCAAAAACAGGAAACTTCATCTGATAACAGTTCCAAAAACAAAGATGGCAATGACGTTGAGGAAGCTGTTAAAGGTCTTGGAAAGCAATTTAAATTTTTGAAGAAGAGAGAGAAGAAATCAAATAATGTAGATGGTGCAGATTCTCGAGAGCAAAATGACTCTAGACCTGGAAATGTGACTGATGATGCTGATAAAGTAGAGCCGAACAGTGGTGACTTAAGTAACTCTAATGATTTAGAGAAACTTCTTTCTGAAGAAGCATTTTTGCGTCTCAAAGAATCTGGAACTGGTCTTCACATGAAGGTTTGTGGAGTATTTTGTAGATTGTGTGCTTCATTTTGGTGTTAAGTTCATTAAATGTTAGATACCAACATCACCCTGGAATACCACCAAAATATCTTTTTTGAAAATTAACTAGTACTTTTGTTACATCTTTTGTGACTACATCATTTTCTAATTTTGTTATTTAGTTTATATTTTAGTTTGTTTTGGGTGATATTTATGCTGCTATGTTATGATAATGAATCTTTCATCACCTGTCTTGTACTTGTAACTGTATCAATCATTTCAATTTGTTTCTTCTTGCAACAGTCAGTGGATGAGCTTATCAGCATGGCACACAAGTTTTATGATGAAGTTGCCTTGCCAAAGCTGGTAACATTACATTTCTCAAAGGACTTTACATTCGTTTTAATAACAAAAAGGCTTTAGACATGACTAAGAACATAATGTATTACATTTTTAGGCTATGGACTTTGGATCACTTGAACTTTCTCCAGTGGATGGGCGAACATTGACCGACTTTATGCATTTAAGAGGATTAAAGATGCGATCTTTGGGTCAAGTGGTGAGAATTATTTTCTCTATTTCTATTCTTCCTGTATAGTATGTGTAATGTGTTTTCAATCTCTAGAGCCTCTTTTTGAACAGTGTTAAAATATTCCTACTGTTCTACTGCTTGAAAGCTGCTATTGTAGTCTAGATACCGTTCTAGTTTAAGTAGTTTTGGATATAGTTTGCTTTTATTGGTTCTAATTTCATGTGTGAATCAGGTTAAACTTGCTGAGAATCTTCCTCACATACAATCCCTTTGTATTCATGAGATGATTACCCGAGCTTTCAAGCATCAACTTAAAGCAGTTATTGCCTCTGTTGACGATGTAGCTGATCTATCTGCTGCCATTGCATCAACACTAAATTTCTTACTTGGTGGGTGTCGAACAGAAGATACTGATCAAAGTTTGAATGATGATCATAATCTCAGAATTCAATGGCTACGAATGTTTTTGTCCAAAAGATTTGGGTGGACACTGAATGATGAATTTCAACATTTGAGGAAGTTGTCCATTCTCAGAGGGCTATGTCACAAGGTATCAGCATTTGGTCTTCTTATTCTATTTTTCATACAAGGAGCTTTTATTAATTGCACTTGTTTTTGTTTTCAGGTTGGATTGGAATTATTCCCTAGAGATTATGACATGGAGTCTAGTAAGCCCTTTGGGAAAAATGATATTATCAGCTTGGTTCCTGTTTGCAAGGTGAGGTCATGTTTATGTAACAGTCCCTAAATCTATTTTATGTGTAAATGTATAATTTATTGAACCATTTACAAACAAGATCATTTTTTTACAGCATGTAGGGTGCTCCTCAATTGATGGACGCAATTTATTGGAGGCTTCAAAAGTTGCTCTTGATAAAGGAAAGCTTGAGGATGCTGTAAATTACGGAACAAAGGTACAGATCACTTTCTTCATCTCTGCATGGTGCATTCTTTTTAAGTTTACTACTTATAAATATGGCAGTGCTTTGACAATACTATCATGTTGCAGGCATTGGCTAAAATGATGGTTGTTTGTGGACCCTATCATCGAAATACGGCAAGTGCATATAGTCTCCTAGCTGTGGTTCTCTACCATACTGGAGATTTTAACCAGGTAACAAATATGTCATTTTCATCTAAGCTATTGTAGAAATCTAAAATTTTTCTTGATACATAGTTTAAGCTAAGTTAGTCGGAGAAAATATTATTTCCTTTGTCTTAAGCTACTAGGGGAAAGAGAAGAAAGAAAGAGAAAAGGGGAAGCATGTTAAACACTTGCTTAACCTAAATATGATAATGAATCTAAAGATTTTATAGAGGATCTTGAGAAAGTACTGCATGGCAGTGGACCTGTGTGGTACCTTTAACTGTTTATGTTGTGATTGGTGAACAAATATCAATTTTTATTATTCCTTTTTAGGCCACCATTTATCAGCAAAAGGCCTTGGATATAAATGAGAGGGAGCTAGGTCTTGACCATCCTGACACTATGAAAAGCTACGGGGATCTTTCTGTTTTTTACTATCGTTTGCAACACATTGAGCTGGCTCTGAAGTAAGTTAAGCTTTATTGAGTTGGTTAGATGTTTATGACTTTCTGCATTATATTCTGAAACTACTATTTTCTCATGTGCTTTTTCACAGGTATGTTAATCGTGCTCTATTCCTTCTTCACTTTACATGTGGGCTGTCTCATCCAAACACAGCTGCAACATATATAAATGTGGCTATGATGGAAGAGGGCATGGGAAATGTTCATGTGGCACTCAGATACTTGCATGAAGCTCTTAAATGCAACAAAAAATTGTTAGGAGCAGATCATATACAGGTCTCTCTCTCTCCATACCTCCTTTTTCCCCTTCTCCCATGGATCGAACATTGTTTTTTATACAGTATTTTTCATGTTATAGACTGCTGCAAGTTATCACGCCATAGCTATAGCTCTTTCATTGATGGATGCATTTTCTCTGAGTGTGCAACATGAGCAAACTACACTAAAGATACTTCAAGCAAAGCTTGGATCAGAAGACCTTCGTACACAGGTCATTTTCTTTTCTGATGGTATTACTAGTATAAGTCAAAGAGTACCTATCTAGGATTGAACTAAGGATTTTAGCAAATTATTGGAGTTGATACTTGGTTTTTGCTAATGTTAACATTTTTCTTGAAAAATATCCCCAATGCAGGATGCTGCAGCATGGCTTGAATATTTTGAATCAAAAGCCATAGAGCAGCAAGAAGCAGCTAAAAATGGAACTCCAAAGCCTGATGCATCCATTGCAAGTAAAGGTCACCTTAGGTACTAACATGGTATCCCCATTTACTGTGTTTTAAACAGGTTATATTTCAAGGTACATACATATATATTTAACCCTTTTCTTGCAGCGTGTCAGATCTCCTGGATTTTATCAGTCCTGACCCGAAAAGAAAAGATGCACAGAGAAAACAGAGGCGTGCAAAGGTGGGTAAAAAGTTTTCTTTATGGTGTTTATCTCGAAATAAATACATATCATTTCCCGTGATGAGTTGCTTGTAACCAATGCTTCTCTTGATATGCTATGGTATATGCTTTTTCTCTTGATTAAATTCCTTATGTTCCAGTTCCATTGACCACATGCCTTTCATTAAGTACTGTCCTTAAGGGAAACAAGAAGACTATGTTCCAAAGATTTTGGTAGTTTTAACCTTTATTGAAGTCAAGTTTGAACTGCATGCAACGTATTACATTTTTTTGGAGTTAGCTTATAGTTTTAGGTGAAGTGATATAATAGTCTAATTTCAAATCAGAAGTATTTTTGATAACATTTTAGAACATTTACCATATTCTATATTTCACTTATTGCTTCTATTTCTCAGTTGCTCCCAACAAGTGATAACAGTCTAGAACATGAAGATGCAGTTGCTGAGGAGAGCATTGTTTTTTATGACTCAAGAGATGCTCCAAGCGTGGTAGAAGGGAATATAGAAGAAACCAATGACACACGTGATTCTCAAGTACCAAAAGAAAATGGTGATTTCACTAGTTACAAGCCAGTGACAAGTGAAGTTGTTTATGAGGCATCATCCGATGAGGGTTGGCAAGAAGCCAATTCAAAAGGGCGATCAGGAAATGCTGCTAACCGGAAGTTTGGACACAAAAAGCGACCTCTTCTGTCAAAGCTCAGCATTAATGGTTCTAATAATTACAGTTACAGGGAAAGCAGTTCTAGGAATGAGATTACTTCACCACCACAAAGAGGAGTTCCTAGAGTAATGTCAGACATGTCATCTCCATCTAGACAACCAAAAGCTCGAAACATAGCTTTGAACGAGGATCCTGTTAATTATCCAACAAAAGCTTCTGTGTCAAAAATTTCATCTCCGGTATCTCTAAGTTCCTTGGCTTCAAAGTCTATATCTTACAAAGAGGTAGCTCTGGCTCCACCAGGTACAGTTTTAAAGCCACTGTTGGAAAAGGCTGAGATGGACAAGGTTAATGCTGAAGACGATACATGCAGCAGTCCAGCTGTGACATCTATCAACGAAGGTACGTGCCAAAGTTCCATAGTTAATGCAGTTTCTGAGCATGCTGAAACAGAGGAAACTCAAGAAATTGAACCTCAACAAGAAAATTCTGCTTTGGAAGTTGAGAAGGTTTCCCTTGCTTCTTCTGATCAGGAAAAACCTACAGAAACAAATGGCAGTAAGCTTTCAGCTGCAGCCAAACCTTTCAATCCAGGAATGTTGTCCATGTCTCACCATTTAAATTCAGGTTCCTTCACTAGTATGTATGACACAGATGTTAGTCAAGGCATGCATGTGGAGCCTGTGCTTCCCCCTGCTGTTGCTAGGGTCCCCTGTGGACCTAGATCACCTCTATATTACAGAACCAACTATACTTTCCGCATGAAACATGGTTTTAGTAAAAGCCAAACACCTATCAGAGAAAGAAGCGGATTTGTATCTCCAAGAATAATGAATCCACATGCACCGGAGTTTGTTCCCAGAAGTGCTTCTCAGGTAGAAGGCAATGATTCCAATTCAAATGTTTCCAGTGAGCATAACACTTTATCTGAGGTAAGCATGGCAGAGAAAAATAAGGTAGATGAAAATTTTGCTGAGATCAACGCAAGTTCCACAAAAAACAGTATTTCTGAAGCTGAGAAGTCCGAGATAGCAAGGCAGATATTGCTCAGTTTTTTAGTAAAATCTGTCAAGGAAAATATTGATTCTGTGGATGAATCTAACGATAATGAAGGAAAAGTTGGGAAGTTGGAAAATTGTGATGATGAAATAGCCAAAGACAGTGCTGTCATAAACTTTATGTATGGAAATGAAGAAAAGAATAAGACAGTGCCTCATTCCAGTGATAGTGATGAGCAAGAGACATTAGGTGTTAGTGAAAAAAAGAATGGTGATGAAGGGTTCATAGTTGTCTCAAAGAGGAGGAGAAACAGGCAGAAGATCACAAATGGAGTCACAGAATTGTACAACCAACAGTCCATTTGTGCTTCAGTTCGTTGAGTAGAGTTATGAGTTGAATAACCAATATCACCTCTCCATCTGAGTGTTTGTCTGGCCAAAAGCTCTGGACATGATATTGTTTATAGTAGTTAACTTAATGGCCTAGAATTTTGGTCACTCAATTCATTTTTGTTTTCTGTCAATATAATAAGTCCCTTCTGGAATTGTTTATTTTCTACATAGTAAGTTTTGTTCTGAAACTTAAGAAATTGTTTAATCAATAAAAATGCTAATTAGCAACATGATTTCAGTATTGTTGTTGATTCTGTGGCTGGACTTCAACATAGTTTCTTGGTCTTTCTTCTTAGCTGAAGTTAATTACATCTTTTATCTTCATGGGCTTTTGTCAAGCTAATAAGGCCTAGTTTCTATCTTGCTTGGATTTGGCCATGCATGAGCAGAACACAATTGTGTGTGAATTTAATTATTAAAGTATACATAGATGGAGTGGTATTTATTAGCACATTAAGCCTTGTTTTCTTTTTATAGAATACAGGTTTTTCCACACAAGACAATTTTACTCTATACTATCATTATACACAGTAACGTTTAGTCTCCAAATATGTAATGCAGCTATATGTCTAAAACTTAAACTCGAAAATCATTGATTAAACAGGAAAATATTACACCCTTTGATCCATGTTTTTCTGTGGTACCAAAGTGAACTTCTAATAATCCATTGTTAATTCTTCAACATAACATAATTTTAAAATATTTCTCCAGGTGTGATTATTGCTAGTTTGTTTTACCTTAACAACAAAATTATGCACTTCTTATTAACTAACTGGCTAATAATAATGCTATTATGACTTAAGGGTGATGCATGACTCAAAAAGTGGTAGCAAGATTTAGTGTTAAGTCATTTTCTCAAGCTTAAATCAGAGTCCAAATACAGAGCATGCCAGTTGAATATTATCCACAGCTAAAGAAATGAAGTTCAGTTTTGTTGTGAAGTGGCTCAAGGGTATGGGGTCTTTTTAATGGACTCAATGTGGGAAGCAAATCATGATCCTAACCAACTGTGAAATTAAATTCAACAACACTTAACCCCACTGTGGAGATTATGATAGTTAACCAAATCAGTCATATCATGTACATTTTTTTTCCCACCACAGGTATTCACTATAAACACTGTATTTAATTTGCTCTTTGTTGATTAGAAAGGAGTCCAATACCACATTGAGGAATAGTTCTACTTTAATTATGAAGATATTTAAACTAATTTGTCAAATAAAGTTGAGGCACATTACATCTGAGTGAGTTATAACCATTGCATTGCATAGCAGAATAGCTTGAAGGTGAATACACAGAGCAATCATTCTTGTCATCATGGTGCATCAATTTGTTTGTGACTTTTAGAAGGTGGGTTCTCTAAGCATTGTTTGTCAAAAAGGAGTATGAAAAAAAGGCAAAAGTTATTCAGTGATTAACATCAAAATATTCTATATGAATGTTATGCACCTTTTTTCTTTTGTTGGATTCTGAGAGATGCCCTCGTTCAATCACTAACAAAGCCAAAACAAAATGGCAGTAAATTATTACAAATTTATGTGTACAACATTTTGTGAAGAATCTGAGTGCAACATGATTTCTCTATCATCATTTTAATCAAGTGCATGTGTAGTCCAATTACTGATGTGAAAACCTCAAAGTTGCAATAAAAAATGCCATCACCATAACTTGGAAAAAGAGGGAGAAAAAAGAGCTCACAGTTAATCAAAATTCATAACATTATGAGGAAACAACTTCACAATTGAAGTACCTGAGAATAGTAGCAAGTGATGATTAGTAAGGTGAATTAATAGCACTAGGGTTAAATGCATGCATCTACAAAACTCTATTTGTTACAAATTTGATCACAAGTAGGACCCTAAATTATGAAATGTTACCCAAACAATCAGGGGAAAAAACGGTTCAAGGATTGTTTTCTCTGTTAGAGTTTGATACTATATCACAATCTGAAGAGAAAAGGTTCATTTGTCTAAGTTGATCTTAATATCAATTCAACACCTCTATGTGGTGTTAGCATACATCACAAGTGATAAGAACTTCTGTGTAACATTGCCAACCCAATAGATAAAAGCATGTGACCAGAAATATTCCATAATCATCAATATTTTTGGAAGCAAAACATCACTTTCAAACTAAAATGTGTACTTCTAGCTTTCTTCCTTTCCTTTATATATAGATTTAGGAAGAAAGGGAGACACACACCATATTTATTTGGGAAACAATATTAACTTGGTATGAAAGATAGGAATAAGAACAATATTTAAAAATTTAACACCAATTATTACTAGGGATAAACTTGTTTAAGACATAAATTAAAAAGAGACATTTTGATTTGTATTCTTACCAAAGACTCTAAATAGAAGTTGGTGGTGCAATGATTGTGAAAGAGACATTGGTAATGATTGTGTAGTCTAACTAAAACCAGAGACCCTATCCCTCTTCCTTCCCTATAAAATTAGTTTTAGAGTGATATATCCATATTTCATGAAAATGAACTTACAAGAATTTTTATTTATTTGTTGTTTTTCTCCTAAACTAGCCTCAATATGGAATGTTATTGTCTTATTAATTTGTTTGGTTGTAACTATGAATAAAATAAGATATTTGGTGGGAATGAAAAAATAATTTAAAAAAATAATGAGAAATATAATAGTGGTATTTATTTATTTTTATTCATTTTTTTCTACCAAATTAATCAAATTATATATCTTTCAAAAAAACTTCTTTACTTTTTACCTAATTTTATTGCACTAAATAATTAAATATTTAATTATGTACTTTCATTTTTTTATTTCTCTAATCAAAATCAAATAAACCAATATTAAATTTTGAAAAACAATAAACAAACAACGTATAATCTATATCTTTATTTATATGTAAAGAAACTAAATTTCTTCTTATTGTCAGATTGAATTTTAAATTTTATTATGGTCATCAAATATATATAAGAAGACTTTAATACTAAACTATCATAGATCGAAATTTTATTTTTAATCATATTTAAAATAATCCATTCGTATATCAATACTATTTATTGCACACTTTATATAAAAATGGAAAACATTTTTAAAATTGAATCTCTGAACAAATTTAACTAAAAGTCACATTGACTAAAAAAAAATATAACTCATAATATTTTACTCAATATAAATCATATTTAATGAGATTTGTAAAAATTAAATTTATTATATTTATTCACGAATTAATTTACAATTGTTAAATCATATAAATAAAGAGCTTCCTCAAATCTATTAAATTAGATACAAATATCACCACTTTCAAAATTGTGACTTTTGTCGGACAGATTTTCTTACATAAATACAATGTATATAATAATTTTTCCATTTTATAATCTAAAATAATATATCACATCTTTATAAAACTTTATTTAACTAATTTCATAATACGTAATATTGTATATGTTATGTGTATAAAGGACACAAATTATTAAGTATTAAATCAGTCAACAACCGTAATACTAACGTGCGAAATATTAACGTAGGTACTTAGACAAACTATAGTGATAGAAAAAAACATCATAAGTCTACACTATAGTCCATATTTGTTAATAAAAAAATCCAAATAGAATATCGCATCACAATATTCAATCTACATATGTAGATCCATAAATTTGGACTGAGAACATTACAATCTATTTATAAACTGTATTAAATACTAAACATTTTTTTATTGAATTTTTTTATTTCAATTTTATTTCTCACTCTTTTGTTCTACAGCATTTTTTAAGAGGAAAATATAGTCTCTTGAATGCGCTTTGGTAGAGTCAACTACTTTTTGAAAAATGATAGAAATATGCATAGCATAGTCTCTGTACCAAAAAGGAAACAATTTGTTCATGCTACCACCTATACATTCACACATACGTACATATATACGTACACCACACACCATTCACATTGGATCATAATAATACTTGCACATACATACATACGTACATTTATACATACGCCTATCCAAACATAACATTAAACAATCAAAGTGGCAATTAGTTTAGTTTCATTCATTAATTCATCCCACCATCAAAATTAAAATAAAATAAATAAAAAATAAAGATAAAACGGGTGGTTAATTCTGGTGGTGGTGGTGGTGGTGGTGGGTGGTGGTGGTCGGAGAATGCAAAGGGAAGAGTGGCAAGAGCTCAGGGGGTTGAGAGGCTCTGGGGGTGGAGAGAGGGGAAGGGTGCAAGTAGAACCCTTTCTCAGCAATGGCTCTCTCTTCTTCCTCCTCGTGCGGCGTGCGTGGGCTCCCACGCGCCAGCATCTCAAGTGGGGAAACGGGGGAGGCCATCACCAGATTCTCGCATGTTCTGTTGCGGAGCAGGGACACGTTGTTGGAGGAGACCATGAGGACGGGGAGGTCCAGGTTTTTGGCGGCGGCGTTGCGGCGCTCGTGGAGTTTGAAGTTGGGCCTCTTTGGGCCCACCAGGGGAGATTGGGCCGCCAGCCGGGAGGGGAGCGTGAGGGGGAGTTTGGGGGCGGCGGGGTCGTCGGAGGCGCCGGTGAGTTTCTGCACGACGGCGCGGAAGTTTGATGGGTCGGCTTGGACGAAGGTGGTGTTGGGGGTCGTGGGGTCGGAGGCGTAGGTGGTTGTGGAAGCCATGTGGTGTGAACAATGTCAAAGGTTGTTGATTATTGTTGTTGGAGACGAAGCGGGAAAAGAGGAACCAAATGTGGGGTTTTATAAGAAGAGAGAAACGGGGTTTTGTTGGGTGGGTGTGTGCTCAGATATGGGTCCGTTTGGTTTCACCCAAAATCAAAAACAAACGAAAGCAACACATTCTATGGATTTGGAGAGAAAGTGTGTCACTTTTTCTCAGAAGACACAAATACCCTTCACTGCATTATTGTTCAAATTACAGTTTTTAAGTTTTCTTAACAAATATGCATTGATGTAATCTTGCTTTGCTTCAATTTATGAAATAGCGTGTGATAGAATTGTTGAATAACTCCATAAATTTTATAATCACTAGAAAAGAAGTAACTTTTTTATTTAAAAATATAACTGTGATTTAGTCTATTAAAGTGTAAAACTTATATGAGAAGACTGACTGACTAATAACGAGTGATCAAATATACTTAGCAATTTTGTTAGAATAAGATACCATATTAAAAATATATTTAAGTTTAATTTAATTTTATTAATACTAACTGATGGATATAAGATTTTTAATATTGTGTTTTATCACTAGACAACTAGTTTTATCTCAAGTAGAAAAAAAAAAAAAATCTATAAAACAAGTAGAACTTTCTAAGATACTTAGATACTAAGGTTGACATGTAATTCTGTAACGGTTAAGCTGGGAAAAATATACTTCACATGCAAGAAGTGTCTCTATCATATGGGAAGAAACAAAAATGTGTGAAAATATGATATAATAAAAAGATATTTCGTATCTTCTTAGTGTATTATTATTCAGAACTCTAAAACTGTTTATTACGTATTTAGATTCTGCATGAGAAAAACGATAAGATTTATGGTTGAGTGTGATATAGCGGCAGTTCCACACACACCACACTCTTTGTATTTTTACTGTGCTGTTTCTATGAAAAGTTTGGGTTAAAGCTTTGGCCACTGTTAACGCAGCTTTTTTAAAAGAAGAAACGAGGGAGCTTTTCTCATGAGTGGAACTTTGTATCTTTCTTTTATCCTTGCAAGTGAAAATTCATTATCATGACATGATTGACACCAAGTTAAGTTACCTTTTTAATGCGAGTATTATTCAAGTTTGTCTTGCAAAAATCACGTGAAAGCTTCAAATTTAACATGAAATTACTGCAGGTGATTAATTAGTGATCCATTGTGGTTTGTTTAATCTGAGGGTGAAAAAGCTCAAAGCACTTGAGCACATGGGCATGCATGATTGGTTGCTACAGAAGCACCAAGACTTGGTGAAAAGGCTCAGCATAGTGCAATAATAACAATAATAGTAATAATATCAGATGGCAAAGTTGTTTATTTTTTGTGTGTTTTAACTTGATTTCACTGTGGTTTTCACTTGGTGGTGAATATGAAGGGTGGTTCAGATTGAATTTGGAAAAAGGGCAATGAATGAATGAATGCATGCAATGTTAAGCTGGCATTGAATGATGAGTCATGGGGGGTCAGCTGAGCATTGAAACAAGAAACAAGAAACAAAAAGAAAGAGAGAAAGCAAAGCTATTTGCAGAGTCTGAGTTATGATCAGAGTATCAGCATGATGTGCCTCGTGATTCTCACTTTCTTCCACCTTTTAGTATAAATAAACTATAGGGTAAAATAATAAGTGATTGCTCACTATCACTTCTATCTTGGTATTTAAGAAAATATATTAGTTTAGTCCTATATCATTTATGTTCTTATTTTCAGATACACAAAGATAAAATTATTATGGGAAGTGATTTTTGTTTGTGTTGTGAGTTTGCGTGAAGAATTGCACATTGACATTGGGGACAAAAGTTGTCTGAAGTGAAGCTTGGTTGAATTTGGCATGGCATGGTGGTTCATGGCAGTTTCTTTGCTTTACTCTTGGATTGCTTTGCTGGATGATTTGATTTTTCTGACTTGTGACCCTTTTTCACAGTTTTGGTTTCTTGCCTTTGCAGAGTCTTTTCTTCTATCTCGTTTTTCAACCACTGCTACCACCAAACACTTCTTCTAAGTTTATGAACATCAATAAAAGGAAATTAAAAGTCTGTACTTTATGGCAATAATAATACAAAATAAAACCAGAATAAATGTCAATCATTTATATCATAGCTTTTGGCTAAATAACAAAAACAAGCTTCAATCCTTACTTGTACTTCTGTTTTTCTTCTTTTTCTTTTATTTTTGTAATATAAGGATGACTTGTATTTTTTTTCTCTTAATGTATTAGATCAAATATAATAATATTAATAGTTACCAAATAATTCCAACACAAGAATATTATTATTATTATTATTATTATTATTATTATTATTATTATTATTATTATTTTATATAACTCTTCGTTTTAAGAAGATAATTATTTTATTAAATCAACATTTTTTAAAGTATAAGACTATACATCGTCTACATCTAAATTATATGTTGCTTAAGATATTGTTTAGACGAGACAAGAATATTTATAACTTAGAGAATGTACCATATGAATAGAATTAAGTATTTTAATGATGACCATAAATGTAAATATTATTTGTCTGAGTTTCTTATGTATTCTCTTCATCATTTATGATAATAATTTGGAAAAAAAAATAAAGAAAAGGAATTTGGATTAAGAACCTTAAAAAAAAAAAAAAAAAAAAAAGAAAAGGAATTTGGATTAAAAACCTTAAAAAAAAAAAAAAAACAAAAACACCTTCAGTATAAAAACATATCTCTAATACATGTTGACACCTTTTGTAAAGTCAAATATCGTTTACTAATTGTTTATAAAAAAAAAAAACATGTTACATTATTTTTATGAAAGAAAAAACCAATTAATGAAATGCATTAAAGTGTCATTTTATGCAAAATAATAATATTCCTTGTCTTTATAAAAAATATGGTACTGACATATACTTCAAGTTTTGCTTAACTTCTCCCAAAGAATCTTATTTTGTAACACTCGTAAATAATACTCACAAGTATGAAGAAAAGTAATGAAAACAAACATCAACCTAATAATTATTACGAGATTATTCAAGTTTTGCTTTACTCTTTCTATATATATTATTCTTTCTTTGAGTGATTTTACACTAAAAAAACATGAATTTAAATTTTATATTTGCACATGTATACATTTTTTTAGTTTGTAATTAGGATCATGTGATACTCTCAAAAGAATATTTCAAGAAATTACTTGGACAAACAAATAAAAAAACATACTTGAGTGTACAAGTAACATTTTTTTCTACAAGTTGATTTCAGAAGAAGCTTGAGTCTTTTAAGATTTGGATGATTGAGATAAACTAATATATATAAAACCATTTTCTTTTAAAAAAATTAAAGAAAAAGAAAAAATATCTTAATGCAAAGAATTATCTGAAAATATAATTTAACCCCCATGAAAAAAAAAATGCATTAACAAGGATTGATAAGTACTTTTTATAATTAAATTATTAACTTTTAAGTTGGAGATATCTTAAGTTTGTTGGAATGTCAAATGGTCGGTTTGAATGTTAAACGTTTATCAAGTGTGGACTGTAAATTATTACTAAATATAAGTTTATACACTTAGTGCATGAAAATGAGGTCAACAGAATAAATTTTAAGCAACCAAAAATTGCTTTTTTGGAAAATTTTACCATAATTTTGTATTCATTGTGGGTTTCTACCAAACACCCTATGAGTGAATGCATGAGGTATTAGTAGCCCTCATTAGAAAAAGTAACATATAATTACGTAACCATATATCTAACACCTGGGCCCTCATTAGAAAAAATAACCATATATATAATTATCAGTTTTTATTCAAATTTTTCAAATATAGTTAAATATTTTAGTAAATATTTAGTTATAGCTGTATATCGAAATTTAGTTCAGATTTTCAAAAAATAATTTGACTAAGTCATGTTTTATAAATACCTATGCCTCATTAAATTTAGTAAAGCCAATTAAGTAAAGCGAAAAAGGAATAATTGAGAAAATAAGCTACCCTGTATTTATGTGAATCAATTTACCTATTATTAGTAGCTATGCATAATTTATGTGAGAATGTTGACAAAATGAAGAGCTTGTTCTTTTTTGTAGTCAAAAGGGGCACTTATAGAAAACCATCGTTTTCAAATTCCATTGAGAGTATGTAAATGATGCCAAGGTCAATCAATCATAAGAGCCATTTGTGGAGGACACTATGATTACCAAGTGTAGAGTGTTGTGTTAACTAACCATCACATTAATTCTTATTTTAAATTATAATTTTGTTAGTTTCATTTTAAAAATCGTATTAACAATTATTCTTTTGTTAATAACAGTGAAAGAATTTTGCACTAGCCATTAACCCAAAATGTTATTACATACAAATTTCAACATTAATTAGAGTTTACCCTATAAATAGATAATAGTTCAATCTTATAAGGTACCATATTTTTACTTACTTATTCTATGGTATATTTGCTTATGTATTGAGATTAAGTTATTTGTTCATAAATGCATGCATGATGAAAAGGTTTTTGAGCTGCAAGTGAATTATGGCTTGCTAGTAGTAGGACCGAAATATAAATAAAGGGGCATTGTTTTTTAAAAAATAAATACCTTAAAATATATTTCTATAGAGCTGTGAAATAATTATTTTATCCAAATAAATGTAGTACAAAATGAAGATGAAGAAAACTTAAGGTATTAAATTTCTGGACTAGTATTAAATAGGAAGCTAACATGAATTAATCTTTAGTTGTATATTAATATAGAATAATACGTTTCCATTTAAGAAAATGTAAATGGGAAAGTTAAATAAATAAAATAATAACCTAATTTCAATTTTAAAATATTTAATTTTTTTTTTCAAAAGGATGTCTAAAACAGACTCGTTCACTTTAATTTCGGACAAATTCTTCCTCCACCCCATAGCCTCTTCCTGCACCTCCATATAATTTTTTTTCCACGACTGCCCTTCATGAAATTACATAAATACTCTCTCTTTCGTTTTTTTTGAAATTGTGAACCGGATGGGGGTGCATCCGGTTCTCATTTAAAAAATAAAAAATACAAACCGGACGACTCCATCCGGTTCTCAACCAGCAGAGCGGAAAATCCTCAAATTCGCCGTCGACAGCCTCCCAAATCCCAAATCAACTACTCTAATCATCAATATCACCTACTAATTGCTAATAAACATCATAAATTGGTTACCTAATGCTTCTATCAAGGATTAATTAAAAGATTTTGAATAACGAAGGAACGGAAGTCGCGAATGGCTTACGTAAACCGGACGAAGGTTCTCTTAACCGGACGGTTTGTATTTTTTTTTAAAATGAGAACCAGATGCACCCCCCATCCGGTTCACAATTTCAAAAAATTGTAAACCGGATGGCCTGGTCATCCGGTTGTCAAAATAGACAACCGGATGACTAGGCGATTCGGTTTACAGTTTTTTGAAATTGTGAACCGGATGGAGGGTGCATCCGGTTCTCATTTTACAAAAATTAAACCGGATGGCCTGGTCATCCGGTTGGGAAGGAAAAAGATTTTATTAAGATAGGAGTATTTATGTAATTTCATGAAAGGCAGTTATGGAATAAAAAAATTATATAGGGATGCAGGAAGAGGGTACGGGGGTGGAGGAAGAATTTGTCTTAATTTCGTTTTGGGTACATAAACAGGGCCAAGGCCCAAGATGGGGTTTTTATGGGAATTGCTGCATACGCACGAGCACGAACCAAAGCTTATTTCTTTCGCTTACTTATATTTTTGGTACTAAAAAATTTAGAAATTTTGCATTTAGTTTCTAATGATTTTTTTTCATAACTTTTGATATCTGAATATTTGTTTTATTTTGTATTGTTCTCTTCCGATATATTATTTATATTGATAGTTATTATATAATAGAAAACATAAGTTATTATAATAAAAAGCTAGAGACAAAAAATAATTTAAAATAATTAAAAAACTATATAAGAAAATAAATATAATAATAGAGAGAAAATAAAATAAATATTTATTTCAACGATCAAATATCTATAAATAATTAAGGACCAAAAACAAAAATAAAATATTAAAGACTAATTACAAATTTCTTAAAATTTTCAAGAGCTAAAAGCACATTTAAACTTGACAACAAAATTTCACTATTTGATGAACTAACTTCTTTTTTGAAAAAAAAAAAGGAAAACTAATATTCTAATTTTATTGGAAATGTAAAATTTCAATAAAAATTTAAAGATTATATTTAAAACAAAACTATAAGTATAAAAAAAATATGTAACCAATTTACTCTTTCTATATAAATTTGAATATATAACTTGAAGTACGAGACTTTCATTTTAAATTCCTCTTATATGTTCTTTCTTCTCTATTGTAAGTGAATTTTACTTGCGCTCATTAGTAAAGTTTTCTCACTCTGCATAATCTCCACGTGACCACATGACTTTTTTATTTTAATTTTTTATTAAAGCTATAATAAAAAATATTAATAAAATAGATTTTTTTTATTTAAGTTTATCTTTATCTAGCAATACCTGTGTCATTTACTTATTTATTAAAAGCGTATTAAACATTAATAAATAAATAGTTTCTTAATACTATAAGAATTTGAATTTCTTCTTTATATAATATTATTAACATGTGGATAAAATTTCTTATTATCAAATATTCTGCTGAGATTAGTAACAGAATTTGATAGTCTAACTAACAATTTCGCAAACGTAGTTAATGTAGTTAAAACAACTATTTTGTCCTGTGTTCAATGTTCATGAGGAGAGACGCAATGTCATACTTTGTTGCCACATGTGCTTCTTTATCTGTTAGTATTTGCTGATAGTATACTGAACCAGTATTCTCAGAGATTACTAAGAAACTACCACTCATGTAATTCTTCTATTCTATTTTATGTAATGCATTTTTTCTTCTCCAAAATACAAGGAAGACAAAGGAACAACATAGAAACATAATGTCAAATTTATTTCATAATTAACATAATTATTCCCTTCAGCTTAGTAAGGATAAAAGTAAAAAAGTGGAACTGTGAAAAGACAATCAAATAGCAAGATCAGCTAAGTCAAAAGTTCTACTAACAGCTTTGCACCAAGATTCAAATTTCTTTTTCCTTATTTCCTCAGTCATTATGGGACGGAAAACCGTAGCATTCTTCATCCTCTCCCCGGTATTGAAAACATGTTCTTCTTTCCATACCCCAGTAGCCAACCCTGCAGCATATGCTGCTCCAAGTGCTGTTGTCTCTATGTCAACAGGTCTAACTACTTCACTTCCCAACAAATCTGCCTGTAGAACATCATTAACAAAAAAACATCAGTTATGTAAAAGGTAACAAAGCATTTGCAACAATGAACACTAACACTTCAGTAACTATCTATAAAGTCTGGATACCGACACGGACACAGATACGATATGAACACAAATACGATACAAGGACACAGGTCTATATATAGACATGTGTAATTTCCAAAATATAAGATACAAGGACACAGGTCTATATATTACATTACTATGTATTATATAAATTGATAATTAAGATTGATATATTAAAAAATCATCCATGAACAAGATTAGTCAGATATAAAAAAAATGAATCTAATTTTTTTATCTAAAATTCAAAAAGTGAAAAAAAAAATACTGGATGAAAGAAAGATATTCGTATAAACTAATATGCAATCACTCCAAACCTGAGTCTGCATCAAGAGGTTGTTAACAGTTGCACCACCATCCACTCTAAGCGACAATTCCCTTTTTGATGATTCATCTTGGGTTGAATCTTTATGCATTGAATCCAAGACATCTTTCACTTGGAAACACATGCTCTCAAGCACCGCTCGAGCAATGTGAGCTTTGGATGTAAACCTTGTCATTCCAACAATAACGCCGCGAGCATCATCACGCCACCATGGAGCAAACAATCCATTAAAAGCAGGAACAAAGTAAACCCCACCACTTGATTCAACCTGCAATGCCAGATCCTCTATGTCTGAAGCACTAGAAATGAGGCCAAGACCGTCTCTAAGCCACTGCACTGCAGCTCCAGCAATAGCAACTGATCCTTCCAATGCATAATTGGTTGGAGCTTTTGGACCAAGCTTGAAGGCTATAGTGGATAGAAGACCATGTGATGATTGAACTATCCTTTCACCAGTATTTAGCAGTATAAAAGCACCTGTGCCATAAGTGCTTTTAGCCTCCCCAATACGGCATGCTTGTCCCAACATTGCAGCATGTTGATCCCCCAAACATCCAGCAATAGGGATTCCTGCAATTGGCCATCCAGCTCCAATCTCTCCTATAACTTCAGAATTACTAACAATTTTAGGTAAGATTTCAGCAGGAATTTTCAGAGTTTGCAAGACAGATTCATCCCACTCAAGGGTTTTTAGATTCATCAACATTGTCCGAGATGCATTAGAAACATCAGTAACATGCAAACCCCCCTTCACCCCACCAGTTAAATTCCATATCAACCAAGTGTCTATAGTTCCAAACAGCGCATCCTTTTTCTTTATAGCCTCCTTCACAGCACTCACATTCTCTATCAGCCACATCAGCTTCACTGCACTGAAGTATGTGCTAATAGGCAAACCAGTAATCTCCACAAAATGCTTTCTCCCACCAGATAACTCATTTTCCAGTCTCCTGTTTAAAAAAAAAAACAAATCAACATCTAATCCATGAGACATGACTGACAGATATCCCAAAAAAACAAAACAACAACACAGAAAGAAAAATTATATTTGATATCATTATGAATTACACTAACTTTATTTAATAAAATATTATATAATAATAAAAAAATAATTATTTCAATATGAAATTGTTGTATTTTACTGTATAGTATTATATCAATATCAAATAATCAAAATATCAGCAGCCGGGAAGAAACAGTGATCATAAGTTCGACAGACATACATAGCATCGGATTCGACCGGTCCATGAAAATACTATAAAAACGAATCCATGCCAAGTATATACAAATAATGAAAAACTCCCCCCCACAAAATTGTAGCAAATGATTTCAGATTCTTGAGCAGTTTATACAACTATATATACACATACATCCCTGTTATCACACAAAACCTAATTTGAGATAAACACACTTCCTTCCAAAATTGAGTAAAAAATGGTCGCTTTAATCTTTCAATTTTTTCATGCGATTTTACCGGTCTGAATCGATTTTGACAGTATTCCCTTTGAAAAATCGATTCCAGTTGAAAATTAATCTTGAACAGTGCATATTCGCCACAGATGGATTCAGCATCACATCGATTTATCAGGTAAAAATTCAAAAGCGAATCATAAGAGGACCTGCAAATGGAAGAAGTGCGAGCATCCATCCAAACGATGGCGTTGTAGAGAGGGCGACCAGTGGATTTGCTCCAAACAAGAGTGGTTTCTCTCTGATTAGTGAGACCGATGGCCCTGAGTCCCTTGTCGACGTTGAACCCATCGGCGGTGGCCTTGTCGACGGCTTTGGCCACGCACACCTTCACGCTCTCCAAAATCTCCATGGCGTCGTGCTCCACCCACCCCGCTTGCGGGTAGAACTGCGTGAACTCCACGTGGTGGCATCCGATGGTCTTACTCGATTGGTCGTAGATTATGAACCTGCTGCTGCTCGTACCTTGGTCGATGGCGCCAACGAACACATCCTCCGACGACATCGTTTTCGACGAAGTTATTGTTGTTTCTCAACTCAGAACAACACACCAGCTTTGCCACTGCCAAACAAATCAAGTGCCTCTGTGTCCGTTAGATTTAATTAATTTATCAGAGTTGACCAAACACGGGCTCCTCGGAAATGCAGATGCTGGTCCTTGTTTATAGGAAATTGCGTCATTGATTGGTTCCAGAGTTTATCGCTCCATATAATAATTTATTTATCCGTAATATAATAATCCCAATCCCAAACTGTTATTATCCTATTTCTCAAACCAAACATTCCCGCATTAAACGGAAAAATCAAGAAGATCCATGGATTGAAAGAAAGAAATTGATTATGTTCGATAAGTTATATTAATATAAAATTCACATAATCAATTATATCATATTACAGTAATCTTTATTCTTATCTTTAACATCTCAAATTTTATGGGATAATCTTCAATTATATTATATATATAATTTATTAGTCGTTCTAAAAAAGGCAACTGAGTGAATGTTAATAATTCTTATAAAGTTTGTTACTTAATATTCCGTTTTTTTTATCAAAATATCTTAATAAGTTGCCTTTTAGTTATACAATATGGATTTCTTAATTTAGTGCCCATAATTTATTTTTTTCTAAAATTAGCTTTTAAGTGTAATTATATCTTTTACGTATCAGAAAGATAAGTTCTATCTCATGGTATATTTACTTATTATATTTCTAATCTCCCATTGATCAAACAGATAGAAAAGACAAACTAAAATATATTTTAAAGTATCGCTGGTCTCTTTCGCAATAGTTAATATTGACTCAAATTATTTTTTAATATTTTTTAATAACAAGTAGTCATAAAAGTCCATCAGTCTTTTCAGTGAATTGAAAATAAAAACAGAAGAGCAAATAAGTAATTAAAATTGAAATTTGTTAACTTCTAGAATTATAGAATCACTAAATTAACAAAATTATACATAGAAAATTTATATCTTGATAATTGGACATCACTTAATAATGAATGAGAGAGAATTTTATAATAATAAAAAAAGTATGATTATAAATTGTAAATAATAAAAAAAAGTAGCACAATAAAATTTTCAACCATACAATCATTTTGGCTGTAAATACATCAAGACTCTTAAAAAATTACTATTTAAATAATTCAATACATTTCACCCATTAATACCAATTGTTCCTTCCAATGCATAAATGGTTGGAGCTTTTAGGCAAGTTTGAAAGTCATACTGGAAAAAAAATTGTTAAAAAATTATAACTTGTAAAATAATAAAAAATTACAAATTTGTTATTGTTTTAAACATGCAATTGAAAGTACAACCAACCTTTTTTTCATACTTAATTCAATTGTAGTGATTATTTACTAGACAAATATTAGCTACAGTTTTGTTCCTTTTTAATTAGAGAGAAATTACGTGGTTATTTTGTTTAAAATAACACATATATCTCAAAATGTTAGCTAAAATTTTCAATGAGAAAAATATATGAAAATTCATTTCACTTTTAGAAAAAGAAAAAAGGTTAGAAACCATATAAGTAATTAAAACCGAAATTCGTTAAGTTGTAATCTTGAATTATAGAATTAATAAATTTTAAAGAAATACATTTAAGAAAATTATAACTACTAAACACGTGTCTTATAAGTGCTTCTAGCCTCCCTTTAAATAATACTTGTCTATCATTGCATCATGTTGATGCCTAAACACCCAGCAACAAAAATATCATGGTTTATCTAATCTCAATCTCTAATATAACTTCAGAAATATAAATAATTTTAAGCAAAATTCAAACATGAATTTTCAAGGGTTTGTAAGATAGATTTATTCTATCAAAAAGATTTTAGATTAATAAGTAATGTTCAAGATGCATTTAAAAAGTTAGTAGCATGGAATTCTCCTTTCACTTCACTAGTTAAATGCTTGCAAACTCTTAAATTTTCTGTTGAAATTTTGCATAAAATTGTTAGTAATTCTAAAATGATAGGATAAATTAGGATTGAAAGGCCAATAAAAATTAGGAGAAACATACATTATTGTATTTTATACTACCAACTATTGATAAACTATTCAAATCAATTAATCATGTAAAATTAGTCACATATAATAATAGAGTATTATATTAGTTGACTCAGACTTAAGTTGTTGTTGACTTTCTTACCTGCCTTTAAAATCATTTCTTATTTTCACCCATTTCATTATTTTCTTAACTATATAAAAATAAATAAATAACAAATATCTTATACTATTAGAGAAATAAAATTTAGATAAAACTTTTCTTCCAAAAATTAATATTAATTTTTAAAATATGCATTAAAGTACATGTTTTAAAAATAATAAAAAGATAAAAATTAATCATGAAAATTTGAAAACATTAAGGTGAATCCGTTAATTTGACACAAAACTCAGACCAACAAATTAATAATTCCTTCACAATTTAAATATAAATAAATGACTATTTAAAAAAAAATAAGTATTATATTTTAACACATATTTAGAAATTAATTATAAAAATATGTACGTTTGGTAGTTGGGAATTAAATGGTGTGTAGCTGTTGGGTAGTTATTAGCTTACAATGGTAGTTGGGTAGCACATGAATTAGTGTGTTGTAGTTGAACTTCTTTTATGTTTTTGAATTCATTTTCAAATATATCTCACCAACTTCTTCTTTTTCTTTTCCTGTTTAAGGGAAGTACATATTTTCATTATTGCTTCAAGGTATTTTATTAGTACAAATTAATAAATAATACATTTTAATAATAATAATAGTTTTAAAAAACATACTAATTATAATTTCTTATTGGCTGCTTATCTTATATTATAAAAGAAATAAAGTTGAGATACATATTTTGTGCCAAAATATAATTTTATTTTTATAATATATATTAAACTACATAAATAAATTAAAACAAAAACAAAAAGATTTTTAAAAAAAGCAATAAAATGATAATATTAATAATTAAAAAATGAGAATGTTAAGTGAATCATTAATTTATTACACAAATCAGACCAATGATTTAAAAAAATTTAAAATGCATAATTTAAAAAAAAATATTGTATTTTAGCATATATGTAGAAATTAGTTAAAAGTTATTATAAATAGAATCACAGACGTTAAAAACTAAAATTTTCAAATCATTGTTTCTTATTTTTCAAATTCAGTGAACTTTTTAAAAAATGTTATTTAAAATTGTTATAATATTTTATACGTAAATTTGGTAAACTTTAAAATATTTTACTGTAAATTGAAACTTTATACCAACTTAAATTTCAATAACCTCGAATTAAGTTACTAAAAGCTTGAACTTTCCATCCTATTTAGGGTTAAGGGTTTGTATTAGAAGTTGAGCTCCTTGTGAAGTTATATGTAATAACCCATACACTTAGTTAGTACAAACTTAAGTGTTTTTATTGAGTTATACTTCAAATTAAATTAAGCTTCAAGCTTAAGGTTAAGTTACATAAAAACATAAATAGTATATTCTTTAGGTTAAGTTACATAAAAACATAAATAGTATATTCTTAATGCTAAAAATTAAGGTTTACGAAACCTGTATTTTCATATTAAGAATTTCAATTAATACTTCCTCTTGCTTTCACACTATACTTTTTTTTTTATTGCATGTAACTCATGAGTAATATTCTAAGTAAATTTCTGTTTAGTTCTTGTTCATATATTGACAACTTAGAAATTTTATCTAATTGATATTTACAATTTATAAAGTTATATTTATTAAGTTATTGCTAATATTTCTCATTAATATTTACAACTTAACTTATCAGTCTCATTAACTTAGAAAGTTTAAACATTTAAAATGTTCCATCTTCAGTAAAAACATTCCATTGAGAGAATAATTTAATAAAAAATTTATCAAAACATTATTTCTGAAAAGATAAAATTTAAAAAGATGCACCTAAATATTATTATCTTTATTAATATAAATTGTTATTATTTATATTATTATGTTCTTGAATCATATAAAGCAAAAAAAAAATAATATAGAAATATTTTCTTAAAATATAAACAAGTTAAATATCATATTAAATTAAGAATAATAGTTCAAAAATGAATAAATTATTAAAAATTTGAATAAATTAGAAAAATAGTTATATAGAATAAGTGGTATAATTAGAATGACACTTGAATATTTTATTGTTAACACTTAAAAATGTATATAAATAAAACCGTTTCAATGATATATTTTATTTTTCTTATTTGTCTTTTCTCTAAATTTTTCATCTCATTTTCATCAAACTAATGATCGAAAGCTATATTAAAACTCTTGGCGGTAATAATTAAAGTAAATTTGTCTAATCAGAAGTTTATTTGTAATAAGTTTATGTTTGCTCAATTTTTAGTTTATTTAAGTAAATAATGTTTGTATGTAGTATTTTTATCTTCAAGATGAGTCTCTGATGTTCAGGATCAGAGTGATATGTTCCAATTATTGATTAAAATTGTATGGTGCAAGTTATGTTATTTCTGTTATTTTAGACTTTTAAATTTTTTTGCAAGTGTTTATTCTTTTAATAAGGTAAAAAAAAACTAATTTAACTTGTCCATATAATTTTAAGTTAAAAGATATGAATGAAATAGTCACTTGATTACAAGTTTTATTATTATTCTTGCAAGTGTTATTGATTGATTTGAATGTTATTTGTTTTGATTGAAAATTGATTTTGAAAATATGAATAGTTGTTTTTGATAAATTGGTAGATATATGTTATGATGTTAAAAGAAACTTTTTGATGATTTAATAATAGTTTGATAGTTTTGATATTTTTTAAATAGTTGGGTATAGAAAAATTCATATTTAACTTTTTAGAGATTTAGTGTTCATGTGGTAAATAATTAAGACGTGTTTAAAATATTTTAATTTAAGGTTTTACACTTGAAAAAACTCATTGTAAAATAAATAAGACGGGTTTAAGAATTGTACCGGTGATATGTACAACCTTTCTTTGTCAACATATTTAGATATGTGAAAGATATAAATTATTAATAAATCTGTAATATTTGAAATATATTTCATATTTTACAATGTTAAAATATATTTTAAATTATATATTTAAAGAATATATTCTGGAGATTCAAATTCAAAATTTAGAAATATATTTTAAAGTTTACAATCCAAAAGTTTCAAATTAGATAATATAAAAATGTATTTCAAGTAATATAATTTGAATATCCGTTGTATAAATTTAGAAATATGGTTTATATTAAATTTAAAATATATTTTTTAGTTTTTCTATTTAATATATATATATATATATATATATATATATATATATATATATATATATATATACTTCGGATTATATTACTTCCATAACATTAAAAAATAACAATATGCAATTAGCCTATTAAATTCAATTTTCGCTCTCGGGTGATCCCATCTCTCTTTCTGCGGCAGAAACCACCGCTTTGGGATTGGTGTCCAACGGTTGGGGCCTAAACTCTTCGTTATCTTCCACTCCTACGCTACGCGACTACGTTCTCACTCCAGTTTTGGTTAGTTTACACTCTCTACTCAAATTTCAGTTTTCAATTAAAAAGTAAAAAAATTATGTTATGTTACATTTTCAGGTTCAATCTAATATACAATATTACAAAATCTACCAAAAAATATTTCAATTATGATATTATAAAGATATCATAACGAAAAATAGGTTGAAATAATAAAGATAAGATTTTTTTAAGATTTAAATTGTAAACTGATAGAAAAAGATAAAATAATTAAATAATAATCTATAACATTTTAAAATAAAAATTCCATTATATATCTTTTTGAAGTTAGTTATTTTCCTAGTCAAATTGAATCATTCTTATAATACAGGAAGCAAGTGATATACCTAACAATGAAATCAAGAAACGATACCAAAGAATCTCAATTGAAATCAAGAAGTGATAACAAAGAATCTCAATTGAGACTCAAAATAGTGAAGAAGTCCAAGAATCATATAGAAAAGATTCCTAAACAACGTGAATCATTCACAGCGTATAAGAACCAAAGAAGGATTCACAAACAAAGTGAATCATTCATAGAAGATGAGAAAGGAAAAATATCAAAAGACTTAATAAGCCATAACAAAGTGTCTCATTCCGAATTCAAAATAGTGAAGAAGCCTATAAGCAATATGGAAAGAAGAATTCCTAAACAATGCTCAGATCTTCATTCTAAAGATTATCATGTTTCAGAAATCTGCAATGAAGAGAAAAAGAAAGATTCCTATGAAAGTTGCAACAAGATCGATGAATCTCATGATTTAATTCAAAGTATTTCGGATTTTGTCATTCCGGGAGACATTCCAGAAAATATTCTAAACATTGGTTCATCGTCTTCTTTTGCCAATCAAATATTTTCAGAATTTTTTGACACAAGAACATCTCCTTCACAAACTTTTGATCAAGAACAAGATGATTTTACTAAAAGTATAGTTGACTTTGTAATTCCAGGAGATATTCCAGATGTGAAGTTATTGGAGTTAGAAAATATTAACTCATTGTTAGATTTTTTTAAGAATGTATAAAAATATTTTTAGTTAACTTGTGTATAAACAAATATATAATTTTATAACAAATACTTTTTAAACAATCAATGATTGAATTTAGTTAATTATATCCACATGTGTATAATAAATTAAAATGAATTTTATTCACAATTCAGTCCAGATTTTTGTTAGATATTTAATCAATGTTAATATGAATAAGCTTTAATAATATTTGAAATAAAATTAGTAATTTTTGTTGATCGTTATAGGGTTAAAGCATGGTTGTGGTGTAACCTTACACGATTTCGTAAAAAAAAAATATAATTAATTTAATTAAAATCATACTTACGTAACATGATTTTAGTAAAAGAAAAAAATGAAAATTTTATTATGATGATCGATTTCAGTAAAAAAAATAAAATCTTTTTCTACCAAATATTTTCACAATTTTTTTGAAATAACATCATCTCCTTTGCAAACCTTTAATAATGAAAAGAACAATAAATGTTTTGATGATTACTAAAAGTATATATAATTTTATAACGTCTAGAAATATTCCACGTACAGATTTATTGGTGTAGAAAATATCAACTTATTGATAGATTTTTTTATTTTGTATGAATGTATTTTTTTTTGTTAATTTATGTATACACAAAGTACATGATTTCATAAAAAATATCTAATTTTTAAATTTAATTAATTATATCAATATGTTTATAATAAGCTAAAATTATTTTATTCACAATTGACTCCAAATTTTATTTATGTATTTAGTTAATGTTAATGTGAATAAGCTTCAATAATATTTAAAATAAAATTAGTAATTTTTGCCTCTAGTAGCTCTCATCATACAACTTTTGTAAATATTTATATGAATATTTATTTTAATTATGCAATTCTTATTATATATATATATATATATTTTACTATGTATTTCGTATTATATTAATAAAATAAGTTTCAAATATACTATTCAAAACTTTAAATATATATATAATTTAGACTTTCTCAAGTTGAGAAAGAAGAATGGGATAAGAAATCTGTGTGGGCTGGCCCATATGGATGGAGCAAGCGGTCCAAGCCCAATAGAAATCCGGAGGTGACGGTTCTGGCGGTTGCCCTGTCTGAGCCTGCGTGTTGTTCCTCTGCTCTTTCATTTTCCAACCTTCCATAGCTTTCAAAAATAACAATCGTCACCATCACATTCGTTCAGTTAACCTAATAAACGATCATTATTTGTGTGATTTGTGATTGGTGTGGTGATTTCGCGGCACCAGAAACCATGGCTTTGGGATCGGTGTCTCGACGGTTGGGGACTAAACTCTTCCCTGCGTTATCTTCCACTTCCAGACTACTACATTCTCACTCCACGAGTTTTGGTTCGTTTACACTCCCTGCATAAATTTCAGTTTTCAATTAAAAAGTAAAAAAAAAAATGATATTATGGTAATTTTCAGGGTTCAAACATGTAAACGAAGAAGAGAAGGCTCGCATGGTTGGTGATGTCTTCACGAGCGTTGCTTCGAGCTACGATTTCATGAATGACCTGATGAGTGGTGGATTGCACAGATTGTGGAAGGATAGGTTTATTTCACATTCTCATTTATATGATAATAGTAATAATAATAATTTCAGTCATATAGCTATTGCTGTTGGACTTGGCTTAAATTTGTGATTATTTTTTGTTCAGGTTAGTTTCCAAGCTGAATCCGTTTCCTGGAATGAAGCATCTTGATGTGGCTGGTGGCACAGGTCTGTGGCGCTGTCTCTGTATTTTTGTACTGTTTCTTTGCTTAGGCTTCAGAAGATTGTAATGTGAATTAAATTGACGGACTCTGGAAAAGTATGTTAAGTTTTGGATTTGGTTCTGAAGCTGAATCTGTTAAGTGACTGAAAGAAGTGAAGGAATTCTGAATTGGTTAGAGGGAGAGGTTTTAGTTCACAAGCTACTTGACCAAGCATATTATCTGTCTGCTCCTATTTTGCTGATTCATCTAGCTATATTTTTCATAAAACTTTTAATCTGGAGCAAATTGTTCCACTCTTGAATGTCTAATGCTCTTGTAGTTGCATGTCCAAGTATTGAGATCACAAGAAGAGTTTGTTTGATTTGTTTCTGTAATATTTAATTTTTGGGTTATGTTATTGTTGAACAAGTTGTTTGTTGCTGGGTTATACAAGTCATAAAGTAAATAGATGTATGTGTTCATATGGTGGTATTTTAACTTTTTGAACAGTAAGTTGTATGTGCTCCAAATATGTTCAAGGTTATTTTAAGGAATATAGTTGTAAGATGTTTTTGTATTCATTTAACATAAACTTTGCTTCTCCTCAATAAGATTCTCAGGAATTAAAGTGATGTTGCTGTTGCATGCTATTCTTAGAAGTAGTAAGGGTTTTTGTATCAAGCTTAAAGTTATTGATTTTACAGGGGATGTTGCTTTTAGAATCTTGGAGAGCATAAACAAAGTTAAGCTGAGAGGACTTCAAGGTGTTTTTCAAGATACTTTAGAGGCAGAAACTCAGATTTATGTATGTGACATTAACCCTAATATGTTAAACGTTGGCAAACAGCGGGCCTTGGAGAAGGGTAAATGAAAATGTCTTAAACTGTCAATAATTAGTTTAAGCTTTCATAAAGGATTTTGGTTGAGTGTATCTTCATTTGCTAGGAATGAATATTTTCTGCATATTATAGGTTTTGGAGAAGATGGTTCCCTTGTATGGGTGGAGGGAAATGCTGAAAGCTTGAGTTTCCAAAATGATTCAATGGATGGTTATACTATTGCATTTGGGATAAGAAATGTCACACACATAGAGAAAGTACTCACTGAAGCTCATAGGTAGGTTTGCACTCTTTCAAGAATTTGCTATAACTTGTATGCCGTAGCTGTGATGGCAATCAATTAAAATGTATGATGAGTCATTATTATATTTATTATTTCTTTTTGTCTTTAACAGGGTATTGAAACCAGGAGGAAGGTTCCTCTGCCTTGAACTTAGCCACGTTGGTATTCCTATATTTAAAGATTTGTGAGTATCATTTCGAGAATGATGAGTATTGGTGGTTTGACATATGATAAGGAAGATAGGGAATGACTATATGCTTTCTACCAACGTTTGAGAAAGAAAATATAACTAAGATACACTTTAATTTACTTGTAAACTGTCAACTATTATAGAATCATGGCCTCCTTTTGTACTTAAAGTCAACTTTCAGTTTAATGTTACTCATCTTCCCTTGTATGTAGGTATGATTATTATTCTTTCTCAGTTATTCCATACATGGGCGAGCTGGTTGCTGGTGATCGGGAATCCTATCAGTACTTAGTTGAGAGTATCAGGCGTTTCCCCTCACAGGTTATCACACTTTCCATCTATTGATAGCTATCCATGTTTTTTTACTGTTTATTTCTCAAAGAAAAGGGCTGGGAGGACTTCCATTTGCAAAATGATCAATTCGTGCTTCTCAAGATGACTGGTTACAGTTTATTACCGACCCCTCAAGTATATTAGTTAAAGTTTTGAACTAAGTTTTGAGTGGTGAAGATTAGTTATAGGCTAATCGGTTGATGAACAGCTCCTATTTTATTTATGATTTAATTGAAACACGAGAGTAGTAAGCTATTAGAGGTTTTGTTTACTGCGTTACTAGTCTATCTTCAGTCCTCTACATTCATTCAACTGCTTGAGTGGACATTTGGTGAGAGTAGCTACTATCTTTTCATTTTTTTTTTTTTTTTTTAATAAAAAGTATATATAAATTGACTACATATGAACCGAAGAACACTCGTTTTTAGGTCCACGCTTTATCCTGTTGATTATGAAGCCTAGCAAAACATTTAATATAGGAAAATAGTCACTAAATTAATAATATGGTCTTTTAGTTTTTCCTCGAAAAATTCAACTGTTCTCTAGTTTTTTGTTGTTTTTATTTAATATCTATAAATGATGGAAAACTTGCTTATGTTTACTTGGCATCATGAGAATTGTGTGCAGAAAAATCTCTGGTGAGACTTTGGATCTGAAGGAATTTTTCTTCTAGAGTCATCTACTTGTGTTTTCTTATTGTGTTAACTAACGTGTTGTAATGGATGGATTTCAGGAAAAATTTGCATCGATGATAGCGGATGCTGGGTTCCAGAAAGTAGAGTATGAGAATCTAGTTGGGGGAGTAGTTGCTATCCATTCAGGGCTAAAAATCTGATGCCCTTGCGAACTTTGCGCTCTATTATATCCAATAATTCATGAATTGAGACTGAAGATCAAACGTGATGTTATTAGAACTCGTAGAGAAGATTTGTGCTGTTAGAATGAGTACTAGAATTTCGACCAGATAGCGCTTGCAATTCTTTTACAGTTTTGCTGAAACATGTATATACCATATTCGCCTCTAAGAGTAAACATATTTAATTCTTTTTCCAAAGTAATAAATAGTTTCATACCGAAGTTGAATTGGTCACTTGCATTGTCAAATGATCAAACAGTTTGTTTTTCACTCAGAGAAAAAAAAACATATGTTGTGTAAATGGTTTTATTTTGCATGCCATAACATTTTTATTGTTTCCCATGTTGAAAAGTGTTCTATAAATTAGATATCGAATATTTACCCTCAAAGGCCTCAAGAGTGTTTAGACGTGAGATGACAATTAATTTTACAGTAATGTTAATTTATATTTAGATACTTTTCTTATAACAGTCAGTATTAGAACTCGTTAAATTTTTTTATCTAAAAACTGCTCAAAATTATTTATTCAATTCTGAATTCAACACAAAATTAAATATATGAAAATTTAATTAGAATCTCATCAACTAGTGATTTTAAAAAAATCAATACGCACTGAGTGTTAATTTGTTGGATTGATTCGTGCAATAGCGTAAAGGTGGGGTGGAAGTAGAAACAAGTGATGCCATGATTGTTAGTTAATAAATGGAAACATAGATTAATTAATTGATTAATTAATAAAAAATAAAGTAAGATATAAAGCAATGGTTAACTTAAGTAGCGTGATGATTGAAATGAATTGGTATGATTGCGTGCACAAAGTTCGCAAGGCAACCGAGTGGGTCCCACTGCTCTTCGAAATGGATAAAGTCATGAGAATTGCACCTCTCTTCAATCCCTTACCTACCCTTTTCGCCACGTGTATTCCGATGCTTGCTTCGGAGGGAGCCTCGGTTACGAGCCACCTCCCCACCCACTACTCTTTTCTTCTCGCACTCACTCCCGGTTTTCAACTTCACCTGCAACTTCCTCTCTATTTGCTTCTCATTCTTTCTAAAATCCTCTTTCGTTCTGTTGTTCCTTTCCTCTCTGCAAACCTTCATTCGAGAAAAATCTGTGGATTCTGCTGTTCTCTGCAGTTCGATCATCGCTCGTAACTATATTCCGTTTGTGCTCTCTGCTGTTCGATCATCGCTCGTAGCTTCTTACTAGGTCGTTTAGGTTTTCTGCACTTTGATCCTTGTAACTTGCTACTATGCACTTGGTCATTTTCATATTACTACGATTATTTAATTATTTAACTGTGTCTTCTTATGTTTATTTGTCTTGTAATTCTAAACCCTCCTATTTTAGTGTATTTTATGATAATTTCGTTGTTTCGTTAGTTTTTAGTGTTATTACGCTGCTATTGAGCCGTTCATGTTATTTCGTTTAATGATCATTTTTATTTGCACTGTTTTGAAGTTGTGTGCTACTGTAAGGTGAATCCGTTTTTTTGTTTTTTGTCCGATTTTACGTATACACTTTCTGTTCTTTTTTTGGCTGTTGGAGTTTTCAGACTTTGCTGTACTTGAATTTTGAATTTTAATGAAGTTTTAAATAGCGAGTTTGGAATTGTTGATTTTTTTTTTTTTTTTTTTAGTGTTTTGTTTTGGTTAATT
>Ga0209489_100793_pt1 | contig 62747 bp, 36 predicted proteins | sample SiratrowhiteBW_FD_187527 | JGI IMG/M metagenome (GOLD analysis project Ga0209489, IMG submission 187527) | Root nodule microbial communities of legume samples collected from California, USA - Siratro white BW (SPAdes) (version 2) | ecosystem: Host-associated > Plants > Roots > Nodule | place... | reverse complement strand
GCGGTCCCGGTGTGTATGAACTCCCTCACAGCTTCTCACCACCTGATATCTTAGTCTATGTGACTTAGATCATCAGTGAAGCTAGAGGATCTCTGTTAAACATAGGCGTGTTATACTTAATGTACACGAACGAGCATAACTCATATATCATCCCAAATGTATGACATCAATTCATCATTCACATCAACAGTCATTCAGTCTACAAATCATATTATGCAAGTATCTTTCCATCATCAAAACAATACTTAATTACTCAAAACAGTTAAGTTAATCACACTAAGTCAAAACAAATAATCAAATTCATTCAGTGCTCAAGGACTAGTCAGACCTGCAAGAAAGACTTGACCACTGATAATCACATATTCAAATCTTCTGTCGTATAGGTCTATTTAAAGTAACTAACTAGTATAAAAATAAGTTACTAGCTTCCCTTACATCAGATACCGATCCCCTACCAATTCCTCCAGTCAGGCAATAACTCTAGTCCAACTTTAGGGATCTAGAACAAGTTTTTCAAATAACACCAACTTTTAGTATAACCTTAATCGAGTTGAAAGGAACACTTTTCTCAACTATTTCCATCAATATTGATGACAAAAACTTAACGAAAAACAAAAAACAAAGAATCTTTAAAGCAAATATGAACTTACTCTGTTTGAGATTCTGATCGATTTGAAATGACCCTAGGATCCTCACCTACTACGAGACTTGATCAAATTCTATAACAGAGAAAATATAGAGGATGAAAATCTAAGAGAGAAGAAAGAGAGAACTATGGAAGTTGGAAGGTAGGAGAGAAAGAAAAAATGAAAAAGAGATTGTTTTTTTTTTCTCTGTTCTTATCCACTACGGGAGGTGGGGTTACATTGTATATATTATCTACTATTTAAATCTAACGCTGTGACTTAACAAAATCGTAAAATTATTGAATAAAATCATAAATATGTCGATTTATTTTAAATTTTCTGTTACACATTTTATTATGTAAATGGATCCGGTTCAAATAAAATTTAATATTACAATTCATGTTAATTTATAGTTTTATAAATTCTTTACAATCTTAATTATAATTTTGATTTTAATTATTTTGATTCTAATTGTTTAAATATATATATATATATATATATCAATTCTTGATTTTTTTTTCTTTTAGATAACGAATACGTTATTTTTAAACACATAATTATTTAATGAAAAACTATCAATTGATTGAATTTTTAAAGTAATGAATATATTTTTTCACATCAACATCAAGTGTATGCAAACATAAAAATTACTATCGTAAATATAATATTATATTTTAATTTAGAAAAAAATGTTCCATATCATGTACATTTTCTTAAAATTAATGTTATAAAGATAGGAAATGATTAGTACTATTAGACTACGTAACTTTAAATAGTTAGAGTAAAGCTCATTAAATATTTTAATGAATATATATTGTATTTTACAAATATTATATTCATTAAAATTATTAATGCAAAATATAAAATATGTCTTATATTTTTTAATATTTATATAAATACTATATATATATATATATATATATATATATATATATATAATATTCTATTCAAACAAGATCATTAAATCACAAGATCATACAAATCATTGAACAAAATTGTAAAAAATGTGTTATCAAGTCCTTTTATATTGTTTCTTGCATCAACCATTCACATTTTTGGATGAATGTCCGTTGTTCAAACCTAACTTTCTGCAATTAAAATTTTACTTTGTTATTTGTAATGTGGACAGTAACCCAATTTAAAATTCAAATTAAATTTCAAACTCAATTTAAAATTAAGGATCTTTTAGACTACATGTTCACCTTTTTTATCAAATTGAATCAGTTTCATTTTAAATTAAGGCATTTTTAATATGTATCTCTCATTTCTTTTATTTTCTTGAAACATCCTTCAAATACTTTTTTATTTCTCTTTTAATATATATATATATATATATATATATATATATAAAATGTAACATCTGAATGTTGAACCAGGACCTTTGAATATTGAAAGGAGTTTTTGACCACTGCGCCAGACAATCTATATGATAATATTATATGATTATTATTATTCTTATTATGATTATGATTGTTAATATTATTAATAACATTATTATGATTATTATTATTAATATTATTTTTATTATTATCATTTTTATTAAAAATGACAATAATAATATTAACAATAATATCAATAATAATATTAATAAGATTGATAAAAGCAATATTAATAAGATTCATAATAAAAATAATAAATTAATAAAATTTAAAATACTAATATTATTAATAATATTAATACGGGTAATAAAAATAACATTAATAATAAAAAAATTAGAAATAAAAATATTAATGTTAACATTAATAGTAATAACATTATTGATAATATTATTATTAACTATTATAATAATAATAATAATATCACAAATATTTTTAATATAACTGAAAATAATATCTTCATTTTCATTTGCTTTATCTGTTTAACGTTGAGCTAATCTTCATTTTCATTGGACAAAAAGATTGATTTTGGATCCAACTTGCTTTTCCACTCTATTATAGGTATTTTAAAAATAAGGCGTCGCTTTAAATTAATTAAAGCATTTTGAATGATTCTTATTTTAAACAAGTAATTTTAATTAAATTAATTTAGTTAATATAAACGAGATTCGTCTAGAAATCTTACCCGTATGTCGTCGGTATGAATGCAAGTAACTTTAATTTCCAAAACTAATATTTAGATTTAAGTCTTATAAATTGAAAAAAAAAACGCAGTTGAGAAAAAAAAAAATGTTTCTCACGAGCACGATCATTAAAAAAATCTCTAAAACAAAATAATCCATTGTCATTACATAAAATAATAATAATAATAATAATAATAATAATAATAATAATAATATTATGCTATAATATCATGTCAAATCTACTTACATAATAATAAATAATTATAATTGTTTAAAGAAAATGTATCAACTATTGAATTTTAAACATAATTATTTAACAAATATCCAATGTTTGAGTTTATAAAGTAATGGATGGTTTTACTTTTCATAGAGTGTATATACAGATAAAAAAATTATTATCATAGCTATAATTTCTTATTAAATTCATGTATTAATGCTTGTTATTTATATATATATATATATATATATATATATATTAAATGGTCATTAATTACTTATTAAATTTATGTATTAAAGTACATTAAATGCTTTTTATTGTACTTTTGTTTTATCCATACACTCCATTATTTCGTTTATAAAAGTTATTTACGACTTTTTCACTATAATCAAGGAAGATTTTAATTTTTTAATGTAATTTTGAATGAGTTATCTATCATATATTTTTTAATCTTATAATTTATGTAGATTATGTATATGACTGTATTTTCTCTCTTTGTTATTATAACTAAATTTCTCTCTCCATTAATTAAGTCAAGGATATAAAAAAATAATATTATGCTGAGAGTTAAAAAATCAATATAGAAAATGTTTGTTAAAAGATCAACAATTAAAAATAAAAGAGACATAATATGTAAGCCTCCAACCGTAAGACATTCTAATTTTTCTTTATCTCTTTCTTTCTTATCTCTCTCTTTTTTTTTTTTTTTCAATTTCTTACTTCATACTTCATATACCATGCAGTAGTTAAGGAATTAAAAAATATTTTTTCTGATCAAATTTTTAAATAGATTAATTTTTTATTTACTTTAAAAATTATGTTTTTTATTATCAATTTTTGAAGAATAATGATTTTCTCAACTTATTTTATTATATACTAAATTTTAATTATATTTTGATAACTTATTTTAGATTTTAAAAATTTAAAATTATGTCATTACTTGACTTAAATATTCATTAATTAGTTATTAAATTTATATATTAAACGATATTAAATGCTTATTAACTATACTTAAATAATATCAATATAGTTAGAATTAAAATTATAAATAGGATTATTAAGAATTCACAAAATTATAAATCATGAAATCAGTAACATAAATAATTGATTTTATTTTTTCTTATATATAATACAATTTTTTATTAGTAAAAAAAAATACACACTAGTTTATATTTATTAGGAAATTTATTGAAACATAACATATTACACGCTATTTTACACGTAATGAGCAGTTAAAATTACTTTAAAGACACTTATTGTGCCTATAAATTGATATTCGTTTTCCTTAAAATGCATCAGACATTTAAGCAAAATCTTAACCTAGATTATAGAGAATTAGAGTAGTTTTGAGCGATAACATGATGAAAACTAACATAGTTGCAATTATGCTTGTGATTATGTTGGGTTTAGTACAAATTCTAAATATTGAGGCAAAATTCAAACTCAGTTGTGCTGAAAAATGTGGTTTAGAATGTTTGGGTTCAGAGGTATATGCAGTATGTTTTGCTGAATGTATGGTAAAATGTAATACAGGATCTACAAGTGCCAAGAAATGTATTATGAATTGTGGTGTTAACAAGTCTATCACCGTTAATATTGGTATTTACTTTTTGACATTTCTTTAATATTTCTATTGTTTATAATTGAGCTAATGATTTTTTAATCTCATTTATTATATGGATTTTATGTATCAGATGCTCATGGTGAAGTGACTGATGTGGTTGATTCTTGCTTGCAAAAGTGTCCGAAGTTGGAAGAGTGATTACTTGTAAAAAAATTAAAGAGAGGATAAATTAAACATGTTAATTTACATGTTTGTAATAAAAATATGAAAAAATAAATTCTATGATATATTTGCTTTAATTTCTATTGATTTTAAAATATTACCAAATTTTTATTAGGTTATAACGAGCAAATTTGTTACTTAGATGAACTTTGTCATAAGATTGATTCTCGATCCAACTTGCTTTTCCACTCTACTATAGTTATTTTAAAAATAACGCATTGGTTTAAATTAATTAAAGCATTTTGAATGATTTTTAATTTTAAACAAGTATTTTTAATTAAAATGATTTAATTAATATAAACGAGATTCGTCTAAAAATCTTACCGGTATGTCGTCGGTATGAATGCACGTAACTTTAATGTCCAAAAATAATATTTAAATTGAAGTCTTATAAATTAAAAAAAAAAACGCAGTTGAGAAAAAAAAAATGTTTCTCACCAGCCCGATATTTAAAAAAAATCTCTAAAACAAAATAATCTTCAAAATAATCTTCCTTAGAGAAAATAACAACAATAATAATAATAATAATAATAATAATAATATTGTTATTATTATTATTATTCGATAATATCATGTCAAATCTACTTACATAATAATAAATAATTCTAATTGTTTAAATAAAATGTATCAATTGTTGAATTTTTAAAGTAACGAACAATTTAAAGACACAATTATTTAACAAAGAACGTATCCAATGTTTGAGTTTCTAAAGTAATGGATGGTTTACTTTTCAATATAAAGTGTATATATACATAAAAAAAAATTATTATCATAGCTATAATATTATATTTTAATTGAGAAAACTGTTTCATATTTTAAACAATTTATTAAATAATGTTGCAACGACAGAAAATGATTAACATTGTCGGAATAGGTAACTATAAATACTTAGAGCAAAGCTCATTAATTTTTTTTTATTATATTTGTTAAACTTAATGAATATAATATATTTCATAAATATTATATTTCACTAAATTGTCAATGAGAAATATATATTATGTTTAATAAATAAAATAAATAATATTCTTTAATGTTTACATTAATACTAACTTAAAACGTATTATACATATATATATATATATATATATATATATATATATATATATATATATATATATATATTAATTCCTTATTAAATTCATCTATTAAAGTATATTAAATATTTGTTCTTTTATGTACTTTAATATATAAATTTAATAAGTAATTAATGGACATTTAAGATATACATATAATATTATATATATATATATATATATATATATATATATATATATATATATTAAACATTCATTAATTACTTATTAAATTTATGTATTAAAGTCCATATTAAATGCTTGTTGTTGTATTTTGTTTTATGTATACCCTCAATTATTTCCTTTATAATATTTATTTATGATTCACTGTAATCAAGGAAAATTTTAATTTTTAATTTTTTAATGTAATTTTGAATGAGTTATGTAATATCCTAGAAAATAGTTATAGAATAAAAAATAACATAGAATTTAGTTTTAGAGATAAATAAGATAACACCTATTTTTTTAATAGAAAAGTTGTTTAAGTAAATAAAAGTTAGTTATTTATTTTTTATTTTTATAATAACCACCAACTATCTGTAAGAAATATTCTGTTTTATTCTTATAAAAACTACCAACTCTCTCTTTCTTTAAAAAGATATACAATTTCATTCTTATGAAAATCACCATCTCTCAAACAATTTCTCTTTAGAGTTTTTTCTATCTTCTCTCTATATTCATGATCTCATAAGTTATCAGAAGTTATCAAATTGACAATCAGAGGACACACTTAGATTCCTAGCGCCCGAGCAAAAATCCACCTTGCCCGAGCTAGAAATTTGTCGCTTGAGTGAAAACAGCTAGAGAACACTTCTAATTTTCACCTAAGCATACTACTCTCGTCTAGAAAAAAACACTCCAAAGAGCATCTTATTTTGTTTACGAAGGGCTCGCTTAGGCGAGCTTCATCTCGCTCAGGCGAGACTTGCAGAATGAACTTTTATGCAAAAGTCGCTTGAGCGAGATTCTTCTGCTTGAGCGAGACTATCTAAAAATATTTTCAATTAAACTAACTTTTGTCTGCTAAGTATTATCATCCATTTAAGGTTCAAAGTACTACATAAAGTATTCAGGTACATCAAACTTATCTACGACTATCTACATGACAAAAAGAGTGACCATTCTAAGGTCATAAAGTCTTTAACTACATCAAAACATATATACAAGTATATACAAGACAAAAGGAACATCATTTTAAAGGCATATCATCTTTAAGGTGCTCCAAGACCTGCATCTGCACTTGCTCGTGTACATAGTACAGTCATCGCAGTTCATACAACAACATGAAAAACAAGGGTAAACTAGTAAAATTGAAAGTTTATAACATACTAGATACATGCAAATAGAACAAAGTATCTCAGTCATAAGAATTTCTTTAAAGTCTAGCATATCAAGTTTCAATACAAGTTTTTCTTTTTCATTTCAAGTGCTCATGTCAAACATCATACATAAAGGTCTCACATGGACCACATCAATACATATAGGTCACGTATAGACCTATCACTCATTAAGTATACCCCTATCAGAGACTAACATCTAATCCAATACCCAAGACTTAGATTCAACAAATCTAAGAAAAATGACTAATCCAATACCCAAGACTTAGACTACCAGTGAATCTAAGAGAAAGGACTAATCCAATACCCAAGACTTAGATTGTCATCGAATCTAAGAGAAAGGATCAAAGTAAATTCAAACATCCAATACCGAGTGTCTACCAGCGGTCCCCATGTGTATGAACTCCCTCACAGCTTCTCACCACCTGATGTCTTAGTCTATGTGACTTAGATCATCAGTGAAGCGAAGCTTGAGGATCTCTGTTAAACATAGGCGTGCTATACTTAATGTACACAAACAAGCACATGTCATATGTTATCCCAAATATATAGTGTCAATTTCATCATTTCATCATTCACATCAATATTCTTTCAATTCACAAATCATATTATGCAAGTATCTTTTCATCATTAAAATCCTTAATTACTCAAAACACAGTTAAGTTAATCACACTAAGTCAAAATAAACAATCAAATTCATTCAGTGCTCAAGGACCAGTCAGACCTACAAAAAAGAAAGACTTGAGCACTGATAATCACATATTCAAATCTTTTGTCCTATAGGTCTATTTAAAGTAACTAACTAGTATAAAAATAAGTTACTAGCTTCCCCTTACCTCAGACAATGACCCCCTACCAATTTCTCCGATCAGGCAATAACCCCAGTCCAACTTTAGGGATCTAGAACAAGTTTTCCAAATAACACCAACTTTTAGTATAACCTTAATCAATTTAAGAGGAACACTTTTCCCAACTGTTCCCATCAATATTGATGACAAAAACTTAATGAAAAACTGAGAACAAGAGATTTTTATAACAAATATGAACTTACTCTGTTTGAGATTCTAATCAGTTTGAAATAACCTAAGATCTCTAGCTACTACGGGACTTGATCAGATTCTAAAATAGATGGAATATGAAAGGTGAAAATCAAGAGAGAAGTGAAAGGGTTATGGAAGATGGAATGTAGGAGAGAGAGCTAAAGTGAAAAAGAGGACTCTTTTGTTCTTATCTCCTTCCTATGTGTGGGTAGGGTGACAAGTGTTGGAGAAGCTTTATTTTATTTTATCTGTAATTTTACGAAAATATTTTTATTAAATCTTACGTGAAGAAATATATTTTGAAATAAATAATAAATCTATGGTTATTTATATTTAAGTTTAAAATATAATTTATGTGCAATAAAATTTCTATTATATGAAAAATATGGAATGTTACAAGTTTTTTTTTTTTTTTATTTTCTAATTTATCTAGATGATGTATATGACTATTGTTTTCTCTTTGTTATTATAACTAATTTTTCTCTCTTCATTATTTAAGTCAAGGATATAAAACATTATTATTATTATTTTAAAATTTAAAAAATCAATATTAAAAATGTGTGTTGAAAAATCAACAATTAAAAACAAACATAGGGATAATATACTGACGAATTTTTTTTTGCTATACACAATTACATGAACAACTAAAAATATAGACGTTATGATATTTATCGAGAATTTTCATATTAGGCAAATTAACCCATATGACTTTATATACATTGAACAATACAATGCGACCGAAAATTTTAATTTACTGATATATTAAATTTTATAATAATAATATTTTTTAAATTGGTATTTTTTTTACGTATGAAAATTTATTTTTAAAAATTTTACATTTACGGAATATATATTATTTTATTACATATATTATATTATAGTTTTTGTGATTCAAGATTTTAGTGACGTGTATTGATCATAATTTTATGAGGTAGATTAGACTATTTGTATTGCTTTTAAAGAGTTGTTGAAGCTTTTTAGTATTATTTATACATTTTCATTTCAAATCTATCTCTTTAAATTTATTTTTATATTTAAACAAAATCTTGTTGTACCTTTAAATTGATATTCATATTCCTTAAAACGCTACAGGCATTGATCCTAGAGTTCAGGGAGATAGCATGATGAAAACTATTAGAGTTGCAATTTTGATTGTGATTATGTTGGGTTTTGTACAAATTCTAAAAACTGAGGCAAAACTCTCATGTCTTAAAATATGTCTTATAGGATGTGTTGCTTCAGAACTTCCATATCCAATATGTTTTGCTGAATGTATTGGAAAATGTAAAAATGTATTATGAAGTGTGGTGTTAACAAATCTATCACCATCAAGATTGGTATTTATTTTTTAATGAAATTGACATTTCTTTAATATTTTTATTGTTTATAATTGAATTAATGATTCTTTTTCATTTTGCAATGATTTTTATGTACCAGATAATCGTGATGATGATCGTGGTGTTGTGACGGACGTTGATTCTTGTTGGGAAAAGTGTCCAAACTTCGAAGAGTAATTACTTGTAAGAAAATTTGAAATAAAAAATTAGACATGTTACCTTACATGTTTGTAATAAAAATATGAAAAAAATATATAATAATGTGTTCTAATTTCTATTGATTTTAAAATATTACCAAATTTTATTAGGTATCGCCAAATCTATAACGAGCAAATTTTGTTACCTGATGAACTTGTCATAAAATTGATTCTCGATCGGACTTGCTTTTCCACTATCTTATAGTTATTTTAAAAATAAAGCATCGCTTTAAATTAATCAAAGCATTTTCAATTATTCTTAATGTTAAAAATTATTTTAAATCAATTGATTTAATTAATATAAATGAGATTCTTGTGAAAATCTTACTGGTAGGAATGCAAGTAAGTTTAATGTCGAAAAATAATATTTAAATTTGAGTAAGAAAAAACGCAATTGAGAAAAAAAAATGTTTCTCACCAGCACGATCATTAAAAAAATCTCCAAAACAAAATAATCCATTGTCACTAAAGAAATTCTTTTTTAAGAGCATTAGATAAAATAATAATAATAATAATAATATCATGTGAAATCTAATTACATATAATAATTAATTCTAAGTGTTTAAAGAAAGAGTATCTATTGTTGAATTTTTAAAGTAACGAACAATGTATTTTTTGAAACACACAATTATTTAGCAAAAAATGCATCCATCGTATGATTTTTTAAAGTAATGGATAGTTTACTTTTGATATAAAGTGTATAAATAGATAAAACATTATTATCACAGCTATAATATTATATTTTAACTTAATTTAAAATACTTAGAGCAAAGCTCATTAAATATTTGTTAATCTTAATGAATATACTATATTTCATAAATATTATATTTAACTAAATTATTAATGTGAAATATATATTATGTTTAATAAATAAAATAAATAATATTCTTTAATGTTTAGATTATTACTAGCTTAAAGCATTTATATATATATATATATATATATATATATATATATATATATATATATTAAATGTTCATTAATTACTTATTAAATTCATGTATTGAATTACATTAAATGCTTGTTATTGTATTTCTTGTTTTATACATACATATTTAAATATTTTGTTTTATGCACACATATGTAACATCTACGATTAAATCTCCTAATACTATAAAATGTAAATTAAATTATAATTAAATATATACATATACATATCATTCATAAAATATTATAAAATATATTTTTCTTCATATGAATTTTAAAATATAACATATAAACATCTAAAGAAAATAAAACAAGTTTCATATGTTCTATACGAGTCCTATAGATATCATATTTATTATTTCCATCTAACAAATGATTATCACAAATTTTAAACAAACATAACAAAGAAAAATAAAGTAAGCTAGAGATTTTTGAAAGATATCAATTATAAATTAAATTTACTTTCAAACAACTTTCAACCATATCAAACTTTCACACCTAATCATTCTTATCACACTAACCTAATCATGTATATATAAATAATTCATAACAATATTACTCTTATCAGAATTGACGACTCATATACATATATACTTGATTTTACATACTTAAGATTCTTTTATTGAATTCAATCTTACTTGTCATACAACTCCTAGATGTGAAATCTACACAGTCATACAGTAAAATAGTCATCCTCTCATCCATATGACCTTTATTGACCGACCTTTTACAAACTACCACAATTTATATAAACCTCTTTTGACTATCACCACTTGATACTTTTCATTTATATGATTCTAATATATCAGTAGAATAAAGATACATCATTCTAGATGAATCCCAAAATAATGCATATCCTAACAACCATACCATCATATTTTGTTTCCTAAAATACTATATCTCGATCATATTTTCACATATTTCAAAATCATATATCACACATCATACATTCATATATTCATAAAAATTCTTCTTCATAAACATAATTCATTACACAAATTATCAAATAAGCGATGGTAATCATTAGAAATGAATAAGAAGCTTAAGGTTGAAGAAAATAATAGAAAATTTCATGTAACACTACAAGAAAAATTAGAATTACCAAAAACAAATTTTACGATCAATTTACTAACGATAAAAAATTTACTATCAAAATATCCATGTAAAAAAAGTAATTAAACCAAATCATATGGATTAATAATGTTATATGAGTCTGATGTGATTTATTTTCGGTTGAGGACGGTGTGAAATTCACAATTGGGAGTTGGGAGTCATATGATGTATAAGATGACTTATGAAAGTCTGATGAGTTGTAGTTTGACTAGGATAAAAAATTAATTTATAATTATATACTTTAAAATTTTCTGGCTTACCATTTCTTTTGTGTGTTATTTGTTTTTGTTTTTAAATTTACAGTGATCACGTACGTAAGGCAAAGAATTTGACAGGTGGTGTGACTACTTATACTGCTGATAGAGAAATTTTATTTTATTTTGTGATTATATGAATATATTTCTATTAAATCCTCAATAGAGAGGTATACTTTGAAATAATAGGATGAAAGAATGGATATTTACACACTTATTATTATAGAATTTCTGTGTGATATAGTTACTATTATATGAAAAGTTACAATGGTAATAATAATAATAATAATAATATCAATAATAATAATAATAACAATAATCATAACAATATTTTCATTAATAATAATAATAATAATATTAATAAAAATAATACAACTCTCAAATTTTTACAAACTTTCTCTTCTTTTCTCACCATCTTTCTCTTAATCCAAACAACCAAATTTTCTACATAGTTTCATCTCAAATCAACTTAAATCTACTCCCTCAAATCCACTCCCCAATCCAAACAAAGCTTTAGTTCATATCATTTAGTATTATAGGGAGGGGTTAGATTATTTGATGAATACAAGATGAAGGTTCACTCTCTTAGGTGATTGAACAAACACTTTGAGTGTTCTTCTAAGTGATAACATAGGAGTTACATATTAATAGGTACATGTTTGTAAAACGCATCCTACAAAAGGTTAAGACATCAGTTAAAATGTAATCGATGTAAACAACAAAAATGCAATGACATTTTTGTAAATATTTGAATGGATATTACATCGGTTTACAGAGAACCGATGTAATATAACTCATATTACATCAATTCGCACTCCTAACCAATGTAGAAAAGACTGAAAAGAAATTAACTCAAAATTAGTTTTGGCGTTGCACTTACTAAATCGGTTGGGAGGCTCAACCGATGTAATATGTGGTACATACTACATCGGTTGAAACCATGTAGTATGTGCAGTATTGCACGTGATTTGAAAATTGGGGAAAATTAAGGTGTATACTACATCGGTTTGAAATAACCGATGTAATATGCTTCAGTGTGTTCAAAAATTCAATTTTTGAGTAGCCTTGAATGAGATTCCTTTGTTTTAGATAACTACTAGCTCGATGGAAGCAATAAGGGTGAAAATTTATTAACCTAATATTTTTACTACTTTTATTATTTGTCTTTCCCTTCACAGTGTTATTGAGTCTCTCTGGTGCATTTTTTGCGTTGTCATTGTTTTCACTATCATTTTCTTCATTTTGATTGGTTCCTTCTTCATCTACTTTCTTTAGCATTTTCAACATAGGTGGTTTGCTAACTTTTTTACGTTGTGTGTTACACTTGACGGGTGAGCCCTTCCGTGAATGCTTGGTTCGACACCCCTGACTGCTCCTCTTTGCAAGAAGTTAACATTTTTTGTAAAATTTATTAAAAATAGTTAGAAATTTTTTTTTAACCAAAATTTTTTAGCAACAACTTGATTTTGTGTATATTTGACGTTAGAGTTCTTATATTGTATAAATTTATCATAGATTTTGATTTGTCAAAAAACTTCAAATGGTCATAACTTTTGATATAGAACTCGGATTAAGACGCTCAAAAAATAAAAGTTGCTTAAAATTTGGGTAACGAAGTTTGTAGGCAATCTCCGTAGGGGATTCTGAAATAAATAAAAAAACTTTTTTTTCTAAAATTCCATCATTTACACTAGTTTTATATTTTTTTGTATTCTTTTTCATTTTTTTTTTAGATTTTAGGTTTTTATTTCTCATATCTATACTTCTCAGAAAATTTTGAAAAATTTTGTGATGTTTCCTTGTGTGAATTAGAGATTTATCAAAAAAGTTCTGAATTTTTTAAAAAAAATAGAGATATTACGTCGGTTGTTACTAACAATTAATGTAATAGGATAGATATTACATCGATTGTTAACAACCGATGTAATATGATAGATACTATATCGGTTGGGAGCCACAACCGATGTAGTATCTCTTCCTGAGCGCTCTCATGATTGATATCGTACGTTGGTGATTTATCTATCAACCGATGTAGTATATGCACATACTACATCGGTTATAAAACCGTTGTAGAAAGTTCGAGACTTTCTACATCACTTACATCTACATCGGTTCGAGAATCGGTGTGAAATGTCTTTTAGAACCGATGTAGAAGAGATTTTTTCTACTAGTGCATGGATTCTCTATCCTCAACTCTAGGATCACTTTTTGAAGTTTTGACAATTGCTCAACATTTAAACAACATTTTGGCTCAGTGTATTTTTCTCTCTCTTCTTTTTGTTTGAAGGCTTTATATAGGTGCTAGGAAAAGATAACCATTAAAAGTTCATTTCTATCTATTGAACAAGTTCAATTCTTCTTATGTCTTTCATGTGTCGAACTTAAATTGTATTCAATGCACTTCATCTTTACACAAGATCCTTAATCCCTAATAATGCTCATCTTTTTATGTAGCATAATCTTTTCCACCAATTTATAGTAAAAGTACACATTATACAGAACAACAAGTTGGGTCGGAGTTAAAATGTTCTTTATGTAAAAAAATTAGTGAAGAAAATAACTTTAAATTTTTTTTAAAAAAATCATTTGACATTGACTTTAGCATTCACATTTACCTAATCTCTTTGACAAAGAAAGAAAGTGGATGTGTGTATGTGTGTAAATATATATATATATATATTTTTTAAAAAGTCTAAAATAGATCTATTCTTTTCTAAATGTTATTTTTACACCTATACCTATATATGACCGAGTATATAATATAATCAGAAGAGGTTGTCACACAAAAATACATATAAGAATAAACTATTAAAATAAAATTTTAATATGAGAAAAATGTATATAAAAAAACATTCTAATTAGAAATTCATAAAAAATTAAATTCCATCAAATACAAACATAAAAAAAAAATTATATAATCACATATGAATCTATATATTAAAATATATTTAACAAATGAAATTCGAAATATTTATATTAAGTATATAGATTAACAACAACTTTTCTTTAAGTGAAAGTAGAAAAGTGAGTAAAAATTTATTTTACTTTCCCTTGAACAAAAATATCATAAATCAACTTGAAGCATAACTTACTTACCACACATATATTTTATTTGAAATATATGTTTATTATATTAGTTTAGTCTAATGATGTGTGATATTTATTATTACAATGATTAAATGTTTCTAACAGTTTATATTATTTAAAGGATTTAGGGACGTTGCGTCTGTTTCTAACGTTATTTTCTATAAAATAGATGTAACATTCTTAAAATATTTTATTTTATTTTATTTTATTTTTGACTGCTAGAAAAAACGTTATAGATATTCTAATCGAATGTATTTTTTAAGGACTGACAAATATTACAGTGTACTATACGATCTGTTTACTGTGATAGTAAATAATGGAATGAACAAGAAAATTCAAAATATATCAATAGCAGTTCCACTCTCATAAACATTATTTAAAATAGCTAAATTAGCATCGTATTATTCGAGTTTTACGTGATTTGGATTTTAAAATTTAAAGCAGTTTTGAATTCTGAAATCGGATGGATTAATTGCATGCAATTGTCAATCATTAACTGGGTATTTTTGGTTGGACAAATTGTTTAAGAGATTACGCTCTCAATTAATTATTTTTTAATTATGATATTTATCCGAATTATTAAAAATGATTAATATTATCAAAGATTTTGATTATATATATATATATATATATATAGTGAGTGTTTATTTTAACATAATTTATTTTATATTCAAAGTAATATTATAAAAAGATTATATGTAAATGAGAGGTTCATTTAAGCATATAGCCAAAACAAGAAAATGGCAATACATCAAACAACTGGAGAAATAAAAGATTATAAACAGGACTGCCTTAAGATCCAAAGAGGTGAAGCAACCCTTTAGGTCTCAAGCCTAAAGAAAACTTCAATATTAATATATTATTATAAAATTAAAAAATATTTAATTTTAAAATTATATTTAAAAATAATTTTTAATTAAAATTTTAAATGTTTTAATTGATTTTAAATTTATGTAAATACTATAAATATTTTTCAATCAATTTATATTTATATTGGTACTATAAATATTATTAATAAATATTATTTTTGAAAATTTCTTCTAATAAATTAATAGTATTTAAAAAAATTAAACAATCTAAGAATCTAAATATTAAAATTTTTCAATTTTTTATCTCTTTTTACTATTTTATCATATTTTCATAATTTATTTCACTTATATTTTTTTTATCTGATTCTTCGTATATATCTTTTCTTTCTTTAACTCTTTCATCGTTCTTTCATATATATTTAATTGTCATTAGGTCAATATTTAATTTTAAATTTGTTTTATCATTTTATATTAATTGTATATTTATGTGTGTGTCTCTATTCGGAGACTTTGAGAGATAGATTGAAAAATTGGAACTCTTATCTCTGAGTGCATTAATGTAAAAATAATATCATATTGATGAATTGAGTTAAAAATCTTTTTTTTTCATTATTATTTAATTAATTTCAAAATAATTTGTAGGGTTACAAATTTAGAGAATTTATAAATTACTTTTAAATTATCATAAGGGAAGACCGAAAGATAAGAGGTGACTTGAGACTTCAAGACTATATACTACAATCAAATTCTTTGTTTTGACAATTAAATTTTATCTTTTTAGCTTAATCTTGTTTTATATACTTATAACTTATATTTAGTGTTATATATTATAGTTTTTAATTTTACATAAAAATATACAAAGATGTCAATTAAAATATATGAATCAGGCTTTAAAAAAAGTTGAATTTTTTTGTTAAATAACAAAAATGGACTATATTGATAAATTTATAAAAACAAATAAAAAAAATAAACTAGAAAATGCAGGTTAGTGTTTTTTTAATCCTTAAAGAAAATATTTGAAACATTTGTTGGATCTTAATGACTTAGATTTATTTTCAGAACTAAATATCTTAAAAGATATAATAGGAGTGAAAAATGATAAAACCAATTAACATTCTTAATTATATAAAAAGAATAAATTCTTTTTTTAAATACATATATGTAACATATAGAATAATGTTAATAATTCTAATTATTTCAATTATTGAAAAGAATTTTTCAAAACTTAAAATAATAAAATTTTATTTAAAATCAACAATGTCTCAATAAAGATTAAACAAACTAATTTTATTATTTATTAATATTTTAAATAAAATTAATTATAATAATTTAATAGATAATTTTATATTAAAAAACTTGAAAATAAATTTTAAATAAAAATATCATAATTTTAATTATTTTATTAGTTAAAAAAAAGTCTCAAATTCGTTTATTTTAAATTCGCTTTAATACTTAAAAGTGACTATAAATGGTTGAATTTAAAGTTGTCACCTATCAAACTTTAAATAAAGTTGTTAAGAAAAGATGAATGGATACAAGTTTAATCAAGTTGCTGGATTATGTAATTTAATACTTTTTTTAATTTTAAAACACTTTTTTATTTTCATATTCGCTTAATGTTAAAAATATATGGAACCTGACATATCAACACAAGTTTTATATTTGTCCTGTACAAAACATCGGATTTTTATATTTTTCTTTATTTGATTTTTTTAAAATTCTGACTAAATTATATATGGTCTCTATTTCTTTCAATCTTTCACAATTCCATTTAAAACATCCACAATTTTGACCTATCTTGAGTTCTTTTTAACATTTTCAGTAATTAAATCTTTTTAAACGGTGCCTTGAACAAATATATTAGTCATAGAGATTAATTACTTATTGGATTTTAATTGGATCAAAATTGTAACTCCTCATAAATATTATATATATATATATATATATATATATATATATATATTAAAAGGACCAAAAAATATGTGTTTTTCCCACAAGGATAATAGTACATAAATAAGTGTGGAGGTGGATGTGACAGATTGCTCGGGTCACGTGCCAAATTAAAGAAACTGTACGGACGGGTCCACGGGAGCGGAGGAGCGTATGTAGTCCTCAAGAGCACCTTAGACTTTTTAATTCTGAACTTATTCATATAATTTTCAAAGATTAGATTTTAGTTCTCAACCATTTTTTAAATATATTATTATTTTAATCAATTTTTTTTTTAATAATTATAAGGTTTTCTATAATTAAAAGTTTCTTTCATAAGTATAAGTTCTCAACCACTTTACATTTTTTCATCAACTTCCTCAACCATGACCAGACACTTGTCAGTATAAAGTTTTATGGTAAGTTAAATCAGTGAGCATTTGCAACACTGTGCATGCGACCAATGGTACACACTATCAGATCACTCCCAACACAATTCACTTATCTATCATTTTCTCGTTCAAAAAGAGGATCACAAAACAGTGACGCGTTATCGACCCCTCTTTTTCCCCCAATAATTCATTCTTCTTCACAATCACAACAGTCAGAATTTGATGATGATGGTGGGTGTGGATCCATCATCAAATTCAACCACTAGCTACCACCAAATGGGATGGCTCCGATTTGACTAAAGATTTCATCTCCGTTTGATTCACTTAGACTTTTTTGTTCTAACATGCTGGGATTTATGTGCATGATTCCTTTCATATACCTTTATTCATAGCACATTCCTTTCATATCATATAGTACTGTCTCATAAGTGACTTGGAAAATTTACATTAATGGATTAGTTGTTCACTAGATTCATATTATCATGTTTTTTTCTTTTTCAAACCACGCATGCATGTACGTAAAACAGATCACATGTTCAATCATATTGAAATTATAGAGAGTGAAAATCGGAAGGACAAGATTCAACTTTAGGTCATTAATGAATTGAGTTCTTTTTTTATTAATTAAGCTTAGATCCCTTTTGCTCTTATAGTTTTTCAATTTCTAACAAAAATAAGAAATCTCCTAGAATATTAATAATAATGTTTAATTATAAGGTTTAACATCTTATCACGAAAAATACATTAATATGTTATGTCAATAATTAAATGATATATTATGTTTGATTAAAATTGTAATATCTGGCAAAAGTATTAAAATTGTAATATCCGGTAAAAGTATTATTATAATGCTAGTCGTATGAATTTATATCTATGTATAGGATAATAGACCACATTTGTGTACATACAACAAATATACTAAAATACAATAAACAAAATAAAACTTTTAAATTATCATACTATGAAAGTTTGCTTATAAGAGAATATACTCCCGTGTTAAGGAGGATAGTAGCAAAAACATATGCAAGAGTAAATTAACTAAATTAAACATAAAATAATATATATTATTATCATCAATTATAATCATATTCACATTATCATTATACATACAAATGAAATTAACTTATATGTAATTACACATAATGTCATAATTAAATACTAACCATATTGGAAAAGTTCTAAAATCATGATAAACAAGTTTCTTCATAATTAACACCTAAAATATTTTGAACCTTTTATATTTTAACTAGTTTATGTCTCCGATGTTAGATAAAATCGAAACCTATACTACCAAGGTAAATGTATATATTATTCCAAATGATATTTAGCCTGAGAATAACTCCAACAATCCTAAATGACTATTTTCAAGATTTTCTTCCCCACAAATCTCAATCGCATAAATTCAATAACTAGACCAAACTTAAGAGAATAAAATATAAGAGTAAATTACCTCTAAAATTCTATACAAAATCCATACATAACAGAAAATTACTTCTAAAATCGCATACAAAATCTATATAAGTCACTTATCATTCAACTCAAAACATCATTCACATTATACTTCATATAATTCATACACTAAAAAATAATAGTAAAATAATATAAAAGGATCATGAGTTTATTTTACTTATATTGTAGCAAGATTTTATTCAATAAATCTTTTTTTATTTCTAAAAATGTAAATCAATATATAAGCAAACTTCTACAACTCAACCTTTCATGGTCAGCGTCTCTTTTAACTATCCATCCAATAAGAAAAGAAGAAAAAACTTCAAAATTAATGTTTATAAAATGAATGAAGAGACAAGTTTTCGAAAACTGCAGATTTTATAATTAATTTAAAATTGAATTATTAACTTCTATTATTGACATCATAATTAATTTGTTTTAAAAATCATTATTATAAGATATTACTTAGTGTTACAAAAATTGTTTAATTTTGTAATTTAGAAATTTAGTGAACACAACTCAGCTTCTATCAACCATTTGTTGAATTAAAATATTAAATATGTTTCATTATCCTTATTTTTTAGTTTTTAAAAATTTATTTTACAAAATAGTTATTTAAAACTAACTTTTAAAAGATACAAGTTGAAGGAATTTGTGAGGAACTAAAAACGAACAGCAATAATGCAAATTTGAAAGTAGAAAACAAAAATAAATTAGACATTTTCTGATTTTTAATTTTAAAATAAAAAGTGTTAGTTCTAAAAAAGTTTCATCCCACAAATTTTTCTAATTTTTATATATCGCCTTGTTATTTAAAATAAAAAATAATATTTTATTATTATTTATTTAACTTCTTTAAAATTATTTAATTGAATTTAGAGAATAAAATGAAAGTGTTTTACAAAAGTAAAAAAAAAAAAAAAAAAAAAAAAAAAAAAAAAAAAAAAAAAAAAAAAAAAAAAAAAAAAAAAAACCTAAATGAGGACACTAGAGAGCCATTCTTGAATTAGTTAGTTGTATCTTGAAGGATTGTGTATTCTAATTTGATATAAAAGAGTGAATGAGAAATGGAAAAATTCCCGATGATGTAACTTTATTTGGATATTATTAAAATAGATAAATCTTTTAAAAAATCACATTTATGAATAAATCTTATTCGTATGATATAATTTTATTGTAAAAAAATTGTTTGATAAATACAATTTTTATCTGTAAATTTGCCTCCAGTTGAAATTGTGATTGACAATGACCAGTACGGTGATTAAACAAAAAGTTTGTGGAGAGACACTACTGTTGTGAAAAAGACTCCAGTTTACTATTGTGTGCCACTCTGTTATTCATAAGGGTACGAGAGACATATTTGAAAAAAATTACATCAAATATTTATTTATATTTCACTTATTTTAAATATTATAAACCTGTTTAAACATAAGTTTATATTGAATTAGAAGAAGTGATCTTTATTAAAGTTGAAATCTTAGATATTATCTAACTAATCAGTTGTATTAAAATGCTACGTAAAGATATTTTTGTGTGTAAACCTTACGTGTGTATAAATGAAAATGTGTATTTTAAGACGTGTGACATTGAATGTTATGTTGTGCTATGAGTGGAAAGAGATGGTAGGTGAAGAAACTTAAGATTAATTTACCATTGTTCTATTGAACCATTTGATTAGGTGTGACATAAATAATTAATTAGTTCATTTTAATTTTATTTGGAAGTTTTGTTATGATTTATATTATTAAGAACTTGTAAACATCATTTTAGTGTCTAAACATATTTTATTTTGAATTTTTATTTTATTTTTGGCGAGTTTTATTCAAAGTGATATATGTGAACCACTTTATCTTTTATTTTCCACATTTTATTATGATTAAAAATATTTTGAGAATAAAAGGGTGCCATATAATTAAATTTTATTTATGATTTAATTTAATTTAATTAAATATGTATTTGAGGTAATTATATGAGCTATCGTAGATGTTATTAAATTATAATAATTACGTTTAATTCAGTGGGTAAGAACAATATTATGAGAGATGTTAAAAGTAAAACCAGAGGGGCTTTTGGGCTTTATTTAGGCTCAATATAAAATACACTCAATGAAAAAGAGAGGGGTGAAATTAGTAGATAAGTGGGCTTGTGAATAGAAAATTTGAAAAAGTTTTTCCTCTTTCACAGCAACTTCATTTTTCTTTCTTCCGCTTCAACTTTTCTTCTTCAAATTATTCCTTCTCGTTCACTTCAATATCCCACAATCAATCTCTCTTCTCCGTGGTGTGATTTATACTTTTAGTAAGTTTTCTCCTCTTTCCATTTTTCAATTTTCCACTTTTTCTTCGTCCGGGAAAGCATGCATGCTTTGGATTGTTCGGGAGAAAGATAGGGTTTTGTTAATTTTGCCTGGTGTTTTTTTAGGATTAGATTATTTTGGAATTATATTTTTGTAGTCTTTATAAAAATTGTAACATTTGTTAACTTTATAATAATTTTGGAATTTAATTAAAAATAAGTTCCGTTACTTTATTATTTTTAGTTTAATGAGTAAAGATTGAGTTGTTAGTTTTAGTTGAAGTTGTTGTGATTTTTAATTTTTAAATTAATTCTTTTTTTTTTTTTTTTTTAACTTGAGGTCGTTATACAAGTTGTAACTTATCCTTTTAATTTTTCTTATAAGTTATATTTTAACATAGTAGAATGAATAGAAATTAGTATGTTGTGGAATGATTTATATTTTGAGTTGTTTTTAAATTTTCATATAATATAATTAAAAGGGTATGATATAGGTATAATGATTGTGTTGAATATTATTAGTTTAATTTATTAAATGATGTATGATATTATAGTAATTTAAATATAACGTTTATGAATTATACACATATAAGTGAAAAAAAAGTTATGTAAGACCAAACTATGGATTTATGTTCAAAAATAACAAGAACTCACTCAAGACATTTTTTTAGTGTTATTTTCACAAAATAAAAGAAACACAAAATGCTTTTAAAAGAGGTTTATAGATCTATAATCCAAGTGGATAGACCCAAATAATCTTATAAGGATTATTTTTTTTCATTCAAACAAATTTGTTAAAAGTGTACCTCTAATTTTATAACACGGAAGTTAAGTTTTGTTAAAAGTGTACCTCTAACTTTATAATAAGGAAGTTGAGTTAGGGCATATATTTGTAGGCCCATATAGAGAAGCCTGTTTTGTTGTTCAGAACCAGATATACCCTGTAAGAGAAAAGAAAAGTTGAAAATAGTTAAAAAATGGTAGTGTTTTTGATTCATGGAGTGGGTGGGTGAGAAGTGGTGTCATGTGGACAGAAATTGTATTTGTAGGTAGAGGCAATGATGGCCCAGTGTGTCTTTCTCTCTCCCCACTAGGACTTGACAGTAAGTGTAGGGTGGGATAGGTCACAATTTCACGAAGTTAGTGAACAATCTTATCATTTATTCACTCACCTTTTCTATCCTCACTTTTTTAATTCTAAATAACACTTAAAATTTACTTTATAAACTTTCATAAACCTCTAACTTTAATATCTATATAAATGTAAATATTATATTTATTTAATTACTGCAGATATTCTTTTTTCAATCTCTAATAAAAAGAAGTTGATGTGATAATTAATAGTATCAATGTTTATTATTTGTAACATCTCAAAAATTAATTACTTATTATACTATAAACAAATCATAGACATACAATATTTATAATAATTCAAAAATATAAATTTAAAATACACAATATATATAAATAAAAATATTTACAGAAGAAAGTAAAAAATAAAAATCTTTATTCTTTTTTATGTGATGTTTCTAAACTTATATTTATTTGTATCTATAGTAAAATCATTGTAATTAACAAAATAAATAACACATACAAGAATAAGCTACAAATTTTCAACATAAGAAAAGACATATAAAAGAAGACATTTTAAATCAACACATAATAATTCAATATCATTTAAATCAAACAATTTACAAAAATTATATACATCACACATGACTTTATACATAGAAGGATATTCATAAAGCGAAATATTAACTGACACTTTCTGGAAGACTCGTATTAAGTATGTCTTCATATATTAACATATGATCCAATTCAAAAATTCGATTTACAAGCAAACCCAAGAATCATGGATTAGGACAATCTATTATAACTTAAGTCTGTAAATCTATATATGGTCACAGTGTGTAAGAACTCTCCTCCCAACTTCTTACCACCTAATATATTAATCTATGTGAGTTAGACTACCGATGAAGCAAGTTGATATATGTTTCAACATATGTGTCAATACTTAATGTATAAAAAAAAATAATTCACACATCATCCCAAATATACGATCTCAAATTCATACAAATTTCACCAATCTCAGGAAACATAATCATAAAATATAACTTATTTAAGCAAAAACACAAAATCAATTAAATATATAACTTAGTATTCATTTCAAATTTAAAATAAACAGTCATATACAATTTAATCTATGACAGAGACAAAAAGAAAAGATTTTTTGTTTTTAAATTTTTTGTCACCTGTAGTGAGAATATTTTATCTTAAATGAGAATTGGCTTGTTAGCCAATAGGGTAAAGTTGCATAGTTATTTTTGCTTGAATAAATTGATATACTTGAGCAATATTTGACTAGTTTGAGTCAAAATTTGACCAAATCAAAGGTTGGATAGCAAGAGTTATTTTTATTTGAGTAAGAATTAGCTCGCTCAAGTGAAAATATCAACTTCATGTAATAAACCTATTTTCAAAATTTTATTCAAAATCAGTTTAACAAATACAATTATCAAATATAATATAGTAATTTAACATAAAATAAAAACACATAATAAATTCTATTCAATTAAACTATAAAAATCTCATATAAAAAATTCAAACATTAAAAACATGCTGAACAACAAACAAGCCTACATAAAAATCAAATATTAGTAACCTCAAGGGGTTTGAAGAACCTGCACTATGTGTATGACTTACTAGATATTATTCTAACCTCCATTAATAAACTGATATTAAAATTAAGAATTTTTGTTGTGCATAATGATCATCTCTTATATGCCTCCTTCCATCCATATCAACTTTTAGATTAATATGTTTTCACGGATTATGTAAAGATAGTAGTCGTATAAAGAAAAAAAAATTATAAATAAATAAAACTCTTCATTTCTTTCTAAACAATAAACAAATATGCATGTAGAATAAAAAAAATATAATATAAAGATTATAAATCACATATATAAACTTTAACCTCATATCTTACTTTTATCACGACTTATTAAAAAATAATCACCTATCAAAATATATAATTAATAATATAGGATGTTACAAGCATAAACTTATCCATGTAAAATTTTGATAACCAAATTAAAGGTACTATTATGCCCCTGCATTACTTGAGGTTAATCTTTACCAATCAAAACACAAACAGATATTGAGCTCAAATTCCTAAGTTTGCAAACCATTCACGTACAGATAACTCAAGAAAGAATTAAAAATGAAAAACTTACTTTAAACAAAAATATAATCTGTAACTATTGTTCTCCTCTATACTAGTCTCACTATGACAGACTAAATTTTTGAAAATAATAAACTGTTAACTCAGAAATCTAGAAGAAGATAAAAAAAATTGTTTTAAAAAAAATTATGATGTTCATAAAAGATTAAAATAGTTAAATTTTTATTTATAAATTTTTTATTTTAAAAGTGAATATTCAGATTTCATCTTATTTTAATTACTTTTATTCTTATACAAATTAAATTATCATTACATATTATAAAAAAAATATCTTTTTATATTATTTTTAATTGAATAAAAGTGAAAAAAATAATATCAATTCTTATATATTACATGTATTTTAATATGTTATAGTAAATAATTTAAAAAATATAAAAACTATTTAATAATTTTATTATTTTTATAGTTAAAGGTAAAACTAATGTCTATGATATATTAGAAAATAAATTATATTACTATCATACAAAATTATAATTAATATAAAAGTAATATTAAAGCTAATTATAAATGACTAAATAGATTATGTATATATATATATATATATAATATTATATTAAAACTATGCAGAAATACACTAAACTATTGAATAAAACTAAGAATAATATTAAAACAATAAATATCATTGTTGATAATATATTAAAATTTAAAATGAAATATATAATTATCCTATTTATGTAAATTATAAATAACATAATATGATTATTTTAATTTAAAATATAATTTTAATACTTTATTTTCGATAGTAAATATTTTATTTATATTAAATTAATTGTATTTAACTATGATTATAGTATTAAGGATATTTTCTTATTTTATGAATAAATTTAAAGGGTGATTATAGCTTTAAAAATTAAATTGATTGATGAGGTATATTATTTCAGAATATTTTTTCACAAACCAATTTAATAGATTGTTATAATGTTAAGAAAGTAAATTTTATAATGTGATAATTAGCAAAACCTTGTTTAAAGGTTTGACAAAAGAGAAGGAACAGTAAAAGGTTTTTCAGGTCAGACTGTACGGAGTGGGTCATCCTTCACAGCAACCTTTTCAATTTGATGAGATTCTTCTGTCACTCAGAATTTGCGATTATAATATTTAAGTCTAAGTCTGGAATGGTTAAGAAAATAAAGTAGTGAAAACAAATAAATAAATCATTTATTATTTTTTTATATCAGTTTTATTATGGACATTTCTAATATCAGCTTCACATAAGTTATCGATAACTTAATTATTAGACAACAGTGTAGAAATGTATTATCAACATACAGTGTTTACAATTTGACTGTCAAATCATATAATTTATTTATCTTAATTGATACAAAATCAGAATATCCTTTCAATTTTTTATTCATAAAAAATCAGTTTTTATAGGTAATATTAAGTGAATAATAATAATAATTATAATTATAATAATTATAATAATAATAATAATAATAATAATTATAATACCGGGTTGATTAACGTCACAATCAAATAGACAATAAAAAAAAAAACCCAAGCACTGCTATCACTTGAGTTTGGAGATTCACTATACTACTTGACATGTTAAGACGTTGACTCTAACCTTTAAATGTCAATGTATTGATAGTACAGTGATACATATGAGAATCTAGACAAATCATTTAAGTCAATCAATGTTATTATATAATTACATCATTAATAATAATAAGACGAAAATATATTTAAAATTGTCATTAAGTAGACATTTGATCTAATTTAACAATGTATAATAATTAAACTCAGATAATATAATATAAGTGTATATAATAGAAAAAATAATAATAAATATTAGAGAATTTATTACATTATATAATTAACTTAAATGTTAGGGTATAATTATAGGTATTACAAGAAAAAATTAAATTATTGATCGAATTTTATCGACGAAACTTAATTCGTCGGTAAAATATCAATGATTTTATCGATGAATATTATTTGTAGTTAAATTTATCAACAGATTTATTCTAAATCCGTCAGTAATTAATTATTGACAGATTCAGAAATTTGTCAATAAATTTATATATAATCAATTTACCGATAAATTTTATATGTTTTAAATAGATTTATCTTGTTAGTAATTTTTGTTTTTGTTTTTTTTAATAAGGTACAGTGTTATATGAAAGTGTAATTATTTAATATATATGAAAAAAATAAAACACTGTTTAAAAATGAAAAATTTGCTGATTATGAACTAATATTAAATATTAATTGCTTAATTTAAATCTTTTGATTATACCAAAAAAAAAATTCAACTCATGATTAAACCCTATCAAGCCAAATTAAAAAGTCAAATATAAATTGCATAATTTATTTAATATCAAATCAAATTTCCATAACCATAAGCAAACTAATTTATTTAATATCAAATAAAATTTGTATAGCAATTAGCAAAGATAAAAAAATTATAACATCACTTTTAATTCAAAAGCTTAAAACTATATATTTATAAATATTTATTGTTTATAAGTTATTAATGTATTTCCGAATTTTTATTCAAATTTCTAAAAATTTTATCCATTCTATCGATAAAAGAGATACTTCTATAACTCACAAATTATCATTGTACATAGCAATTTACTGAACTTCATAATTTGCATTCTAGTTAAAAAACATTCTAAGTTGTATCATATATTTATACAAGTTATTTTTGTCGAGAAAATATAATTTCATATACCTTAGAACTAGGATCCTAACACATCCTCAGATCCATGAGTTCTCATCGGTTTCAATGACACACTTTGAAGATTTACCAAATTCATTATTGTTTATTTTATACATTCCTGTTTATTTTAAAATATTTCATATGCACACTTTTCATCATATTTTTATCCCATATCCAAGTTAATAACTCTCCTTTATTTTTTTTTCTTTCTTTCACCAACACAGTTTTATAAGAAGAGGAAGGAAAGATGGTAGAAAGACCAAATTATGTTATCTTTCCATGTTTGAATGTTTTATAACATGACAAGAAAACAATAAAATTAGTTTTTTTTGCTTCTTTCTAATTTGAAAATAAAATTAAAGAAAAGGTGCTTTGTTGCACTTAAAAGATTAATTTACGCCTATTTTTATTTTCTCCTAATACATTCTTTTATATATATATATATATATATTCTTTTTAATCTTCTAAATAGATAATGAATAATAGAAAAAAAAAACTATAACTTCCTTTTGTTCCACTTTCTCTTCTACCAAACAATATAAATAATAATTTCTTTTTTGTTTTAATTTCTTTACGTTCCATTTTCTTTTTCTTTTAATTTCTTTACTTTCCATTTTCTTTTTTCTTTTAATTTCTTTCTCAAACTAAATAAAGCATACTATTAAATAGTATTTGAGTTAAAAAATAATTTTTGAATTTGGTATGCACAGTCCTTAACATAAACCACTTGCGATGGCATTATATTTGTGGGTGGTGTACATCGTTGTTCCCACAGAATCAAGTCCCTCGCCAAACCAAGCAGATAATATTTCAACTATTACAACACGCAATATTTCTGCAATAATTGTGATGTATGAGATTCCATGGTCACTTGTTCCACAGACAAACAGAAACCAATTACTATAAATCGTACGTAGTTGTTAAAGTTATCACATGCCACAAGAAAATAGTGTGTATATGCATTTATCCATTGCAATCCTTGAGCAAGAGTTAAGAACAAGTTTTTACTCAGTTTAAGAAAAATCTCATCCTAAACTACTTTTTCTATTTAACCTAAACTAACTATAGCGAGTTAGAGTATTTTTAAGGGTCATTTATTTGTGGAAGATCTTTTTTATACATATTTTTTTACCTCTAATATATTTCATAATTAATAAAAGTATAAACTTAAAAAATTGTAAGAATCAATTAAATAAAATCAAATAGCTTAAGAGAAAATTACACTGCCCTCCATTGATATTTTTTTGGGATAGCATAATATTCATGGTTTTTTACATTTACACTACAACAATTTTTATAGGGATACAATAAAAGCTATAATGTGCTAAACATCTCTATGAGATAAAGACATTCTAATTAAGTTAGCATCCTATGAATTATCCATTATTTGTGTTATCAAAATTGTGTAAAAGGAGAAGAAAAAAATTATCAAAATTCTCGAGGAATTCTATTCAACACCTGACTTTAGCAAGCACAACTAAGTGTAGTTTATATCACGACACAGTTATGAGTGTCCACAAGTGCAAGAACACTTACATTCCAAAACATCATGCAAGATTTTTAAGTCCACCACGCGTGGATCTAACACTCAAAATAGACTTAATCATTACTTGTTGATATCGATGGTCGTTCAATTCAACAGTGATGTTAGCTTGTAGTATATAATCCAAAACTCCAAAAACACGAAGGCACTTTAAGATCATGTACAACAACAGTTGGCATTGCCGAAGCAAGAACAATACCTTTATCACGAGCCTCAAATGACGACACATACAAATTATCATCACATGCGCCATTGGCTGGTGAGGGAATGTAATACAACCATCACGAAATACAGTGGGATCCATACAACTATGAGAAGCAACAACAGTATGCACGTTACAACAACTAGAATCTACCAAATTTTGCATACCCACATATTAGAATCCAATGAATCAGCAATATGAGAGAAAGATCCATGTGAGGTATGATCTTTCCCATGAGTGCAACCTTGCATACCACACGATCATGAAATAAATGATAACCTTTAGACAGGGATCTGAATAAATTTTGAAAAAGTGTTTTGATTTCTTTTTTTTCAGCACAACATCTATTAGACGTAATAGTTTTTTAAATACATTTATAAATATTATCACAAATGTATGATAAAACTAATTAGACTTTGTACAAGAGTAATATATGTTAGAGTTAAACTAAAGATCATGAGTTTGTTAATGGGTCTGGTTTATCTTCAGCACAAATTTGGATGACAATAATTCTATGTATTTTTTAATGTTAATTATATCATAAATCATAGTTGTTATAAGTAAAAAGATGAATTTGAAGAGTCTATTATAACATTATATATTATACTTCATATTTTATTAAAAAATAGAGCAATAAAGTATTAGAGTATAAATATCCATAGTATCAAAATTGTGCTATCTTTTTTCTCTCTTCAAGAAGAAAATTAAAATATCATTTGTTCTTAGTAACTAAATTGGTATCAGAGCTACGGAGAGTGTGATCAATGATTTGTCACTGCTCCGACTAACAAAGACAACAAATTAGAAGCATCCAAATGAAAAGCCCTTTAAGATACATGTGAGGTGGTGCAAGAAGGTTTTGAAGAACTAAAAAATATCACGGGATATTCTGCGCCCGAAAACAAAATATTGATAGAGACTGATTGAAAGATAATGCAACTTTATACATATTGTATAGAATTGTTGATGAGTCAATTTTTTAGAAGATTGATGGTGCATCAACTTCGAATGAAGTGTGGAACATCTTGAAAAAAGTGTTTGAGGGTGTCAACCAAGTTAAACAGATGTGTCTTCAAACTTTATGAGGTGAATTGGAAGTCATGAGGATGAAGGATTCAGAAGATGTATCTAATTACGTTACTCGTATGTAAATAGTAGTCAATCAACTCAAACACAATGAAAAAAACCTTCACGGTTGCAAAGGTTATGGAGAAAATTCTTCGATCATTGATTGATGATTTTGAAAATGTTGTATGTGCAATCGAGGAGTCAAGAAATTTGGAAAAAATGGCCATCGATGATATTGAGGATTCTCTTGAAGCACATGAACAACGAAAGAAGAAAAAAAAAAGAAGTCTTTGGGGAAGCCTTACAAACAAAGATGACCATCAAGGAGTACAAAGTGATGTATGCCCAACACAACCAAGGAAAAGGATGACGACATGGAGGTCGTAGTTATGGTCGTAGCAGAAATCGTGGTAGTAGAAACAACAATGAAGAGGAAGGAAAAATGAACCAGCAAAATTGAAGTGGACGAGGCTCTGTCATGGATGAGGTGATTGTTCAAATCATCTAAATATTTAATGTTACACTTGTGAAAAATATGGACATTATGCAAATGATTGTTATGACAAGAAGAAAGTTGAAGAAAATGCAAATTTAGTCGAGAAAGAAGAAAAAAAAAGATGAAGGAATCCTCATGATGGCCAATGAAGGCATTACTTTGGACAGTGACATGGTGTTGTATCTAGACATTGGTGCTAGCAATCATATGTGTGGGCACAAACATCTCTTTGTTGATACACAAGAGATAAAAGATGGACATGTGTCTTTGGGAGACTCGATGAAGATTCCAAACTAAGGCAAAGGAAACATATGTTTTTTTCTCAAAAGGATGGAAAAAAAAGATACAATGGAGGATTTCTATTATACACCTGACTTGAAAAATAATTTTCTTGGTATAGGATGATTACTAGAGAAAGGATGTTCAATTTTCATGAAAGACCGGATCTTGCACTTGAAGGAAAAAAAAATGGTAAAGTGCTTACACACGTTGAAGGATGAAGAATTAAATGTTCAAACTCAATCTAAGGATAAAGACCCTCTCTTAGGTGTGAAGGGAAAGTTGAGGACGCAGAAGAAATTCTTAACAGTCCAAAGCAATAGAATCCCAAATAGTAGATATGGAAGTTGCAAAGAATAAAAACACATATTTTGGCTCATGTGATGAAAGACGAATTTTTCAACCCTTCAATTTATGAAAAAAGTGATGTGCTTGTTTTCGGAGAGGATGTGCACAACCAGATATGCTTGTTAAACTAGGGTGGAAGGATGCTGAATCTGTGACCATAAAAGCAGAGCTAATTAAAGAAGCTATTGGTAAGTCTAGGCATATAGTGGATTTATCTACACCTGATTTGTCTTCAAACATTCCTGCTACAACATCAAAAAATAAGGGAGAGATTCAATGAGAACATCTATTTAGGCACAAAAGAAGGATAAAAGAGGCTGATGAAATTTTAAGGCAAGCCAAAACTTTAGAAGCCTAACAAGAGGATATAGGGAACCAGAAAAAGGACTTGTCACTTAATATTTTTAAGGATAAAGAGTCTCTCCAGTGTGAATCACCTTATTTCCAAGAGGCATAAATATTTGAGGGTCTTTGTTAAAGTTGATAATGATTTAAATTTATCTATGATTTGGTCAAATGGTAAATGTTCATTGACTCTGCAAAGAAGAGTATTTCAAGTGAAAATATTTTGAAAATGATGGAAGTAAAAAAAATCATTGGTCATGTCTACTCAATTGGTCACTATATGAACATGCTAGATTTACTTATTGGTGACAGTAACAACAATTCTATAAATTGAAGGAGATTATCCAAATTAAGAATGGGGAAGGTTTGAGTTTACGGGCAGAATTTGTTAGCATTAAAAATTAGTTTGTTAAAGGGTGTGTGTTTTTGTTCAGCAGGATTTTGGATAACCAACAATTATTACCTTTAATTTTTTGTGTTTTTCAATGTTAATTATAGGATAGTTGTTATGAATAAAGAAATTAATTTGAAGAGTCTATTATGAGATTATATATTGTATTTCATATTTTATAGAAAAAATAGAGCAACAGAGCATTAAAGTATAAATACCCATTAGATGAAAAGTCTATTGTGCTATCTTTTTTTTTTTTTTCTGTTATCAATGACTAACACATGTTATCAAGAACTATTACACTCTCACAAGAATCACCCACCATGTTGCCTTCTTAATGATTTTTAAGTACAATCTTTGCTTCATTGTCACATCTTGATCAGTGATATCAGGTTTCAAAGAGGATAATTCTTAAAAAAAATTCCTGTAATTTGAGGATGGCTACAAAATTTTGACAACCTTTTATAAACAATATCTAAAAGGAATGTAAATCCATCATATTCCAATATGTGGTCTAGTAGCTTAATATTCATATCAAGATCAAATAAGTAATGAGATCATTCTATATTGATTCAAAAAAATAATAGATTATATATACAATAAAAAAAGCATTATTTTTTTTTTGCACCTTCTAAATATAACTACCTAATTATGATAGAAAAATATTCTCCATGAGATATAACTGACATGATTTGAGAGAGATATCTGTTGAATACACCCCTTAAGCTGGAGCATATGCATTTGGAATACTCAACTTGTGAATAAAGTATTCATATTGCTTCTTGCACAATGCATTAGTAAAAATATTTGTAGTTGAACATGAGTGGGAGCATATTTGGTAATAATGTTGCCTTTGAGAATTTCATTTTTGTATAAAATGACAATAAAGTTCAATGTATTTTTGTGAGTTTATTAAAGATAAGATTTGTAGAAATATGAATAGTTGCTTGTCTATCATAGTGGAGTTTCATAGGATGTGAATGATGAACTTCAAGAGACAAGAGTAAAGCTTTTAGCCAATTTAGTTTGCAAATTATGGTAGTCATGGATTGATACTTAGCTTTAGCAAAAGAGTGAGAGACAATGTGTTGTTTCTTGATTTTTCAAAACAAACGTTAAGGACAATTTGTCCAATCAAAGTCGCACCAAGCGTGGAGTTGAAGATAATAATTAACACAAAGAAAAATTTCCTTACTTGGATTATCCTTCAAATATTGAACAACACGAAGAGTTGCCTCCTAATGTTTTTAACGTGGATTCTCATGAATTGTGCGAGTGTGTGCACAGTAGAAAGTCTTTGGTCTTGTAACACATAAATAAATCAAAATAGGTCACAGAGAGCTCACTAAAATAGGAATAATGATTTTAGTTATGTTATTCTAAAGATATAGCCACATAACAACTGCAACTATACTAGTATTAGCATGGGTTGTATAAAAGAAGAATATATAGATGTCTTGCTAAAGGTCTAGTAGGGCCTACATGGAGGTGTGAAATCTATTTATAGGACAAAGATCATGATTTTGGTTAAGAGGTGGTATTAGCCAATGGAAGATCATGATTTTGGTTCAGAGGGAAAGCAACAAGTTTAACTCCAAGCATGCTAATTATAGAAATGATGCCAAGAGCATGTTTTATTTGATAAAGAAAATTTCCCATAGAGTTTTGAGCTATTTCCAATGCCCAAAAAATATTTCAGAAGACTAAGATCCTTCATTTGGAAGCATGTGCATAAGTATTGTTTGAAGTGCAAGTATGACAACACAATCATTTTCTAAAATGATTAAATCATCAATATAAACTAGGATATTAAGTTGTAGTGAACCATTATTTAGAGTAAACAAGGAATAATTAGAAAGAGATTTCTTGAATCCTATTATTTCAAGGCTTTGACCAATTTAGCAAACCAACATCTAGGAGCTTGTTTTAAACCATATAAATATTTTTGAAGATGACATATTTGATTTGAAGTATGAGATCGAAAGCTTAGGGGTAACTTCATCTGTACCTCTTTCACAATATCACCATGCAAGAAATGCAAGAAAGCATTGTGTTGAGCAAGATGAACTCTTTAATGGGTGTATTTTGTAGATAGTGTTGATTGCAAAATCTAAAAAGAGTGAAAGGTATCTTGGTGGGTTTTCGAGATCCAAAAGATTCCTTATTTACAATGCTGGTAGGACTCCTCGTATCATTATTAGTTTCATTGTTGTTGTCATGTGTTGCTACTATGTTAGGAAGAGGGACATTTGAGAGCTCAAGGGTGGATGGGTTTCGTTCTAGATTTGTGTCACTTGCTGTATTGATCTCATTGTCTATACGAGGAACAATATTTTCTCGCATGTGACTACGTGGAGCATTGTTTTGTTGCATATTGTCATGTATACCATCCTAATTTGTTGCATAACCTAGTGTAGAATTATTGTGCTTATAATGTGGGCTTTGCTATTCATTAGTAAGATAAGAAATTTTTTCCTCACAAAACACAACATCTTGAAATTAAGAATACTTTAGATTCAAGATCATAAACTTGACACCCTTTCTTGCCATAAGGATAATCCAAGACAATACATTTGTGACGAGTATATCCCTTTTATATATTTGGTTATGCACATAACATAAACATTCAAACACATACAAATGTCCAAGTTAAGGCATTGTAGAATATAAGAGTTCATATGGTGTCTTCCTTTGCAAATCAGGTGATGGAGTTCAATTTATTAAATGTCCAATAACCAAAATACATTTTTCCTAAAATGTGATAGGAAGATTTGCTTGGAACAACAGAAGACGTGCAACATTAAGAATATGCATATGTTTACCTTCCCTACATGCATATTTTGTTGTGGAGTTGCTATACTTGTTGTGGAGTTGCTATACAAGATGTTTTATGCAAAATGTCATACTTAAGAAAATAATTGTTAATGCAAGTGAATTTAATACAATTATCACTTCGTATTATTTTGACTTGATTATTAAATTGATGTTCCACCATAGTTATAAAACTATATAATTTTATAGAGACTTCTTTCATATAAGTCCATAAGTACATTCATGTTAGTGATTCGATAAAGTCTCTATAAATCACAACAAACTAATTGAAAACTATTCAAAATTTAATGATTAGTAGCGGAATTTTTTTTCATTGTTTGTTTTGCTCTAAGGCAAACATCACAAACGTTATTATATGGTATATTATTTATTACCGGTGCCAACATGCGGAACTAAATTTAAAACTTTAAATGATGGATATTCCAGTTACTTGTGCCAAAAATTTGAAGATTTTCCATTACCAAATTGTACTGTTACCACAATGGTCCTTCCTGTTAAGTAATAAAGCACCTTTCATAGTTCACCCGCTCGTATCACTGTTCCTTCCAAGTCTTCTTGGTATTCGTCTTCAGAAATCTTTATTATGATAGCACCCCCTTCACATATGCCTTCGCGCATGGTTGTAGAAACATCACAGGTTTTCCGCAGCAGTGATGGCTAAGCATGGATTACTGAGAAGAAACAAATAGAAGTAACCAACTCTAATTAAATAATTTAAAAAATTAAAATTTTACTACATTAATTAGCATCTGCTAAATTTATTCTAAATAAGATATATATATATATATATATATATATATATATATATATATATATATATATTTTTAATTTGTAGTAAAGGTGCTAATGTAACCAACTCTAAATTATTGTTCATGCATTTACAGAATATTTAATATAATAAATATTCAAATCCGATGCAAGAATAATGAATCACTTATTATCACCACATGAACAGTAAACCTTTTGTTAATTTTAATTATAACTTACGAACGTAATTTTTAATAAACTTTACTAACATTTATTAATGAACACTTATTTGATGATATCTAAACAGTGTATTAGTTAATAAACTACATCTTGAATAAATTTTACGAAAATCATAGTTAATTTTTTTCTTGACCGATATTAATATGTTATATTTCAACAATGGAGAAATTTGAATAGTAATAAAAGTTTTAAAGGTATGATTGGAGACTCAATATTAGATTATACATTATTTATGTATTGGATTAGATGATATTTCATTTGCATTTAGACATTGTCTATCTTCGTAACAAACAAAACATCATCTATATTTTACACAATATAATTTAAGTAGAATTAAAGTGTATTTATACTTATAAATAATATTTAATATTTTTATTTTGAATAAAGAATAAAATAAATAAAGGAAACACTTTAAGAATGTTTTAATCCTTATACAGAGTGCATAGAATCAAACCATCAACCCCTACTGTAACGTCGGTTAAAAGCAAAGAGAAAAATTACACAAACAACAAGCCTAAAAATAAAAGAACACCTAACATAGTAGAGTCCAAGAGACTAAATCATACAACTATATTTCTATAAACATGGACCTGTCAACGTATAATATCATACAACAAACAAATTCATTTGAAGGTTCAACAGAATGAAGATAGACGTTTGACCGTCAAAGCTTATTGAACGTGTCATGCCACACCGCACCACCAATCACACTAATGTGGGAGATAATGCTTGAAGTAGAGCCAACTAATCAACAACCCTACCAACGGACAACACAGTGAAGCAAGTGAAAAATAAAGCACATAATACTCCTTGAGCCTTAGTATCCTTCTTTAATTGTCAAACAAAAGATAGTTGCACACAGAACTCTTTTGTTCCCTCATAGTTATCCAGTTTATTAGCCACCATGTACCAGCATCACACAAACAGCCAAGCAAAAAACTATCCTACCCACCTTACATAACTTCCACTCAACTGGTGTAAAGGTTATTGATCACCAATACTGCTTACTCCACATATATACCCAAACTCAACAATCAACTAGCTCTAAGCAATATTTAACAAGAATAGTTTTGGGCATAACAACCAATTAGAGAATGAAAAGTCTACCATTTTCCTACAAAAATTTGATCCATGTCCAGTCTTGCAATTGAGCTAAAGAGAATATTTCTAAGTTATTATCATCCACATTCTTCTCCAAACAACATTCTTTTTCTTGTTAAGGCACAATACATAGAAGTTATAAAAGTGGATATGAATGAACTTATGTCTAACTGAGGTTATTCCTATCCATCTATCACAACTATCTCAATCCTTAACTACAACTTCACAATTAACGAAGAGATGTTCAACTGACTCATCATGTTTAATACAGAGCGAGCACAACTTGAACCCTATAATCACACCTCTTCTAGTTAGGTTTACCCTAATTGGCAGCTTGTCTATCAATATTCTCCACATACATACCAGAGCAGTTGGGTTTTCCTTCACACTCCAAAGGTATAGAAAAATATTACTATTAACACTACACTAGTTGTCTGTCGCATTGAGTACAAGGTACTCAAACCTCACTGACTACTTAAATGAGTCATCATCTTCCCAAATCCAACTATCAACTTCACCCCTTCTCCACTGTACAGAGTTTAGCAATAGTAAAAGGTGGTTATAGATTTTCTTTTTCCATTCAAACATCCTCCTTCTCCATGTTAGATTCCACCTAAAGGTCGCACCACTTACTATATGCACCCAATCCCCCACATCACTTATAACAATATCTTTGCACATTGACAGAGAGAATAATCTAGGAAATTTTTCTTTAAGTGTTTGGGAGTAAACCCATATATCCTCCCACAATCTTACTTGGTTACCATCTCCTAACACCCATTCTACCCTAGAATCATACCATTTAGTTTGGTAACTCACATCACAACTTTTGCAGAGATCACGCCATCATCTAGATACTTTGGTATTCCCTCTATTAAAATGCATATCTCTCCATGTGTCATACCTTGAATGCAACATATCCTTCCACAGGCCACCTTATTCTATCCCCAGCCTCCATTTTCATTTAACAAGAAAGGCAACATTAAATTTACCAATATCTTTTATGCCCAACCCTCATTCTTCAACAGCCTTACAGACATTGTCTCAACTTACCCAGACTATTTTCCTTCCTTTAAAACCCCAGCCCCAAAGGAATTTTGCTTTAATTCTTTTAATATTGTTACAAAGATTGCTAGGAGCTTTAAAGAAGGATAAATAATATAATGGCAATGTAATTAACACAAATTTGATTAAGCAGACCCGACCAACCATTGATAGACACCTCCCCTTCCAACTAGACAATCTAGTTTTGATTTTATCAATAATTGGTCTCCAAAAGGAAATTAACCTTGAGTCTCCACCCCCTCCCTCCCCTTCCCGATAGTCATGCCTAGATACCTAAATGGGATTGTCATGCACTTACAATTTAAGCATTTAGAGAAATTTGACAGATGTTCGTCATTTATCCTTACAGATCCCACATGAGTTTTATGGAAGTTCACTTTTAAAGCAAATTAATGTCTACACTCAAAGATCCTATTGTCACCCCTTCAACTAATCCCTTCCTAATAGCTACCCACATCAATCCAGCTAGTCCTTCTGCCACAATGAGGAACAAGAAAGGTGTCGGCGGGTCACCTTGCCTAAGACCTCTTTTTGTTTTAAATTCCAATGTAGAACTACCATTGACCAAAACAGACAAAGTAGCAGATTCTAGACAGGCTCTAATCTAGGAGATCCAATTATCATTGAGACCCATTCTACCCAACATATATAGTAGAAAAACCCAATCAACCGAATCATAGGCCTTCTCATAATCCACCTTCATTATCACTCCCTTACGTTTTTCCTTCTTTAGGTAGTCAATCATTTCATTGGCTATAAGCACCCTATCTAGCAATCCTCTACCACTAAGGAATGTTAATTGATATTTGTAACGTTTGGGAGTACCTTCTTGAGCCTATTAGTCAACAGTTTGGATATAACCTTATACATATATCTTACCAACGAAATAGATCTAAAATTGTTTAGTGAGGTTGGGTTATCCCTCTTGGAATCAGGACAATGAACGAGACATTGCAGCCTTTAGGAATATACCCAAATTCATCAAAATAATGAATTGTTGACACCATATCAGCACCTAACGCTCCCCAATCATTTCAAATAAAATAAAAATTGTATCCATCAGGTCTTAGACTTTTAAAGTTGTTGCTTTGATTAACTGCTTCAAGAATTTCCTGAGAAAGCTCTAGTAAACATGTCATTCTCTACCTTATAAATAGATTTAAATGGGACATCATGCAGGTTCATGTCAAGACGTGATTGGGATGCAAATCTAGCTAAAAAATGATCTTTCACCTCCTCTTTCACAATCTGGGGATTCTCACACCAAACACCACATATTTGTAAGCCTTTAAGATCATTGTTCAGCCTTCTCCATCTGATTCTAGAATTTAGAATTTGTGTCCCCCTTCTATAACCACTTGATTCTAGATTTTTGCCTTAACATTGTTATTTACCTTTTAGACATATTGTTTAGCTCACTAATGAGATGCATCCTCCTTATCCTCACGTCCTCTTATAGAGTCTCATCATATCACACTAATTAAGAATTACAATTTCATCTAAAATGTATATATTTTTTTTAATTTTTTTCTATATAGAATACCTTGTTCTTCCGGTGTTTCAACACTCCTTTTAGTCCCTAAAGATTCAATTTTAAAACCTTGAACCCATTTTCATTTATAACAGGGGTTTCCCATGTCTGTTTTACAATCTCGTTAAACCCTACCATCCTCTGCCATACATTGAAAGTTCTAAAGGGTTTTGAGCCTTAGTCCAATACTCTATTCTGAACCACCAAAGCGCAGTGGTTAGAAACTTGTCTACTTAAAATATATTGTATGGAGTCTGCCATTGTAGAAACCAAGAATCAAACACAAAGACTCTATCTAAACTACTCCTCATTTTGTCTGTACCAAATATATTTTCTTCCAACAACTGAAATACAATGTAATTGGCATCTATCCAAACCAAATTCTTCCAATTTTGTGTTATCTTTATATTTTTCAATTTTGTCCAAAACTAACTACTTCACTTTTTAGTAGTGTTGATGCATGTTCTTAGACACGTGCACGAAGCTGAATAGGCAAAAATTTTTGTTCTATAGTTATAATTCATGCCCAAGACTCTAATTGTGTCTTTGTAAATATTTTCTCCCCGTTAAGTATTACACCCCTATATATTACATTATTTCTATTTTCCCATATTCTTTTTATTTTGACCATCCACGTTGTTTTTCACATTCTATTCCCTCTTTTTTTTTACTCCTATTATATAACTGATGAGAATCTAATGCTACAATGTTTAGTGACAATATTGTGATATATATCCATTTATTTCATAAATCCTAAGACACTGCAGCTATCTTGCATTAAAAAAATATGATTTATTATTTCAATCTGATTATCACATAAGATATATAATCTATTAATTATTTGACGCCTTAACAAATTATCTCTAATTACTATCCTATTCGGTCCCTATTTAAAAAAAGAATCCTTTTCTGCACTTTCAATACCAATAGCTAGCCTATAAGCATTTTTCAGTGAATAGGCTTCATTTCACTTGAGGTCGCTATCAATATAATTAGACTTAGATTTTTTTAATTAATGAAATTTCAGGTTGATTAATAAGTTTGTAAAAAATAATGCCAATTTGAAAAACGAAGATCCCATGTAAAGGGGCACGTTAGGTTTTAAAAAATAAACTTTTATTAAAAAAAACATGAAACTCAATTTTTTCAAAAGTTAAAATGTTTTTCTAAGAGAGTTTACAAAACTATATCGGCCTAAATAAAAATAAACATACATAAATAGCGCTATTTTTTATCAATAGAAATAAAGTTTTAACAACTTTTTTAACCATTTAGAATTCACTTTTAGAACACAGTCATTACAAAAATAAATTTTTGTATTTACAAAGGTATCAAAGAGTACTAAATTTCAACCAATTAGCTATCACATAGCAATATTTTTCAACCCATAAGCTTTGTGTCCCTTTATATATATATAGACACGAGCCGACCTGCTCTTATTGTTCCTCATACCATCTAATTTCAAAATCCAAATTCCTTCTCTCACCTCGTTCCTCGTTTTCCCTTTCTTTATCCCTTATGTTAGATGTTAAATCCCCCACGTTATATATTATTATTATTATTATGCACATATTTCTGGGTATTATAGTTTATATATAAATATTTGATTCTTCTCATGCTTGAGCACTTCACCAATCCTTGCATATACCTTTATTTCTTTAAAGCACTTTTCCTTTACCTTTACCTGCTATGACTCTTCAGAGGGATTGATGTTTAGATTTAATTCGCAACGATGCTTCTCCTTTTCTTCTTCTTGCTGGGAAAGCCTTTTCTTTCATTCGCTGGAATTGAAAAGGCTGTGTTTCAATCCGAACATTTCTTCCAGTTTTCCTCGATCTACAGTTTCTTCTTAAAGCATAGTTTTTTTGTTGTTCTTTTTGGATAAGTTGTTTTTGATGGGTGTGTGACTTTTTTTTCTTTAGTTTTTTTTCCATTTGGTTCTTGAAGAATGAGTTCATCTGGCTAGATTCCTCAACTAAAAGGGCCTCGTTTACCGAAATCAAAAACATAAATTTGCACATAAAATCTCTATTTTCCTTCTACCAGCTTCTCTTGAGTTATTTTACTGTCATTAATTTTTACCCTTAGTCTCTATATATCATGTTCCCTTTCCAGTTTCTCGTTGGACAATTTTCTTAGATTTGCCTTTTCTCTGTGAAACTTGTGGCTTTGAATAAGTACTTTTGGATGAGGTTGGCAATATGCTGTATAGATTCTATATATATTTTTATACTTTGTTTTAGGAACTATTTTTGCCATCTATAGATGCATGGACAGGTTGCCAGTCGTTATTTGCGGATGTAGCATCATCAAGATTCACATGCAAACGCAGGTGGGTGGGACTATGATGCAATCTATGTGCTGTGCCAACCATGCCATAGGCCTTTTGGAAGTGAGAATCTTGATGATGCTGCATCAGCCATAAACGACTACTTTCAAAAGTTGGATAAGGACTGTTCTAATCACAACTACTGGCCAAAAATTAATATAAAAAAAGAAAAAAGAGAAATGAGAAACTGTTGTTGGGGCATACACACATGACACAGCAAAAACCCCTTCAGACATGATCTGATCTGCGCATTTAAACCAAGAGGCCACCTTTCCCGCTTTGCTTTTTGTTGCTGTCAGGTGGGTTTTGGTGCTTTAACCTTTGATTTTTCAAATTATGGTACTACGAATTTTTTATTTGTACATTAATGGATATAGGTATGGCCTTGCTTGCAGTGCTTCTGAGTTCTGTCTTTTTATTGATTTATTTATTTGTAATTATTGTTGTTATTATCACAATTTGTAGCTTGCTTTACATTAATTATCTCTTCTGTGTTTTGCAGACAATCCTAGGTTTTCAAGTATAGGGTATTTGGAGGCCGAGAGGAGCGGCTGTTTGGTCCTTTATGTGCTGACTTCACAGATCTATGATGAATATTCCTTTTCAACAGAAATGCTGGGATCTAAATGGTGTCTTTTCAGTTTCTAAATATAGATGGAGATATGACTTTATCCAAATCTGGAGAGAATGTTAGAGACGCAAGCACAGAGAAAGTTAAAATTATTATTTGGAATTTAGGGTGTACTCAATAGCTAGTGATGATGCTCATATATGACGGTAACTTTTACTCTGATGAGAATTTTTGCCTTTGATTAGATCTACATCTATCTGGATCCTATATAGCTAACTTGTATAGTATAGTAGATAGTGCATCGATCTTCAAAATCTTAGTCAAAGCATGCAGTTTGGTGCATATAGAGTGAATGAAAACGGAATACGAAGGATTTGTTGATTGCCACTCTCGTGAGATTTTGATTACACCTGTCAAATAATTTTCTTTCTGGTCCCATTCCAACAGGATTTGACCTTATCAATTACTGCGTATTAGAAATACACAAGCATTGAGTATATTTATATATTTCTAATAGCTGTTGGTTTGTATCTCAGAATTTGCGCAGATTATGGAAAATGGAAACTGGATTGGGAACATGGATGTAGTTGAACATATATGTCTAAGTTCCATGGTCAAGGCTTTGGCTTTAGTATGAACTAATAATCACTACTTGTAGCAGTGGTTGGTGGACCAAGGACTTCATACAAGTTGGAATCTTCAAGGTACCCTTTATGTGGGAGAGATGTTTCAGTCCTTCTATTACTTGCCTCCCTAGAAATAATGCTCAAAGTTAAATAGTGGAAGTTGTTTTATAAAAATAAAATAAAACACAAATATGCTTATGTATGTTCATTATTCATGATAGTGATCATTCAGTATATTCAAGATCTTATCTCATGGAAATCTGTGTGCCCACATCACTTTCCAACTCTTGGTCACATATTCTCGCTGCTCCATCATTATGAATGTTGTGTACACTGTCTTTCCCCGAAACAGCTTACCCTATTCTTTGTAGAGAGGGTTGTGGATCATATATGCATCAGGCCCACTGATCTTCTTGTTCTCTCTCTTCATTGGTAAGGCCACACAATTTTTGTGGCCTTTTTACATTGGCAGTTGATAAGGGTGGTATCTACTATGCAATTAGGTATCCTGGACAGTTGTGTGTGTATATATTTCTATACAGAATATGCTGCTAAAATATAGAGTACAAGTTTCAAGCTAGAGTACTTTGGTTCTTTTTTGCTGTATATGAGGGAGAAAGACAAAGGGGTTTAATAAACCTGAGTACATAAAATTACTTTTTTCTCGAATATTATACTTGAAAAAGAGCATAAGAGGATGCATGTGATCAATCTGCTTTTATTATTTAATCTTTGGCTATATTTCTATTGAAAGTGACAGACAGATAATGCACTTAGTACATGCTTAATTTCAGGGAGCACATGGATCATTTAAATCCTTGTTTTCAGGTGATCATTTAAATTGAAAGAACAGTTTCTTATAATTTAGGAAGAAATGGATCACGTACATGCATCTTTTGCAAGTACCTATTGCATGTATATTTCCTTCTTGATTGTTGTACTATTTTTCAGCAGCCATTTCATGGAGTCCCCTACAACCTGCATTAGTACTTTATGAATTTATCTGCATTTTATAATCCGGGCTATCTAGTTGCTGAACTTGATAACTGATTGAGACTGTGTGATATTGTTGTTATGAAACTAGAACAACAATAGTAATAATAGAAAAAAAGAGATTCAAGAATTAGCCATTAAAAATGTCTTTTATGAGGCATGATGCATTGTTATATTAAATATTAAAAATATAAAAACCAGTTAATAGTACTTAATCTTCATAAATGGTAAAAAGGATAAAATTTTCAAATATGATAAATGCATATCTAACTGCTATGTATGTGTGCTTCGGTATCTTGCATGGCCTGATGGTATTTTGAGTTTGATTAGTAATCCACTATGTATTGTGTTGATCTTTTGCTTTCTATCTTATATGTACTGGAATGTATGATACCTACATTTCGTGAAATTTCTTGGTCCCTGCATATTATTCAAACTATATATAAACTCAAAATCAAATAAATTGTAAGAGAGCATAAACTCGTATTTGTGGTGTTAACCTTTAAGAAAAACATGAAATTTGAAGAGAATATATGGGAAACCCTAAGTATACCGACAAACTCTGTACTTTAGTTTTAAAAAACGGACCATTATCTGAACCAAAACTCTCAAGACAAATACTAATTGCATAATTTTGTTCAATATCTAATAATTGTAAAACATACATCTTAATTCAGGCTTCTCTAGTTGAGCTTATGCTAACCAGCATCACTGACGAAAGAAATTCTGTGTGAATTAATTAACTGTTAATAAATATTATATGGTTTAACTTCTTTCTAACAAATTCCCTGCATTGCACACACACTTTTTGTTAACTTAAAATTACATTGCTTATGTGCTTATAATGTTGGCAGCATAAAAAAATATTAATTATCTCTTTGTAGTAATTTGTAGGGTTTATGAGTGTCAAAATTTCACTAATGCCAAATCTTCAGGCACAAGTAGCACGTGAAGATAACTTCTGCCTTCTGCGTCAAAATGGACAATAATCACATGCCACTGCGTACTACATACATTGCTTCCATTATTCATTGTCTGGTTATATCTCCTGTGGCAAGGAGAAAAACAAATGGAATCCTTTCAGTTTGTCTGCAATATTCTATAGCTATCATCAAGGATTCATTTGTTTGAAGTAAGATGCTAGCTTACTGTTTTGTTTGACCCAAAGTTTTATATACTTTCATATGTGGTACAAAATGTTCTGACGAGATTCCCATATCACGTCACGTAGGGATGTTATGTTGCTGGGGTACACATTGATTTTCATGCAAACATATTGTGGAAAGGAAGAACTGATATAGTTCTTCTGCTGTTACTATTTTTCGCCTTCAAATCTTCAATTAATATAAATATAGAGATAGAGATATTTGACCACGTTTACTATATTCCACCTATCTGATGAGTGAAGTGAATTCTCCTTTTGACATCACAGATATTGGGAAGCTATCAGTGAAATAGTGACTCGATTTAGACATAGTCACATTTTGCCCATATATGATCAGAGATTCTAAACAAGTTCATCATGGGATTATTATTATTATTATCATTATGTTCTTCATTGTATTTGATTTCATGCATGGTTAGATATTATGCTTTGTAGAGAAAGAAAAAACGAATTAATTTTTTCGGGTAAATCTAATCATGAATAACTGATGTAGTTTTGCTTTTGAACAAGGTTAATTAGTTGAATATAAATAACTTCTGTGAGAGTTAAACGCACATGTTGATTATGATGTAATTTTATTTTATTTTAGTTTTCATCATCAATAAGTACTTATAAAAATATATTTAAAATTTTAGAGAATTAATTTCCTTTTAAGTTATTTTTTATTTTTTTAATGAATAATATTAACTAGCAAGTTATAATTGGCATCTGGTGAGAAAATCAAAGAGTGTAGTTAAAGTTATGTTTCAATATCTCTTCAGACAGGATGGATCAAACACGGGAATTAGTGTGGGTGATGCACAGTAATTGCAGACTTAAATATCTAAAAAGCAGAGTACACAACATAAGTAAAGTACGATTTGTAACAGTTAGAATATTAGAAAAAGAAATGGCAGGATATAAATTCATGAATGGTTCTGTTTTAATTTTGAAAAATAAAAAGTTTTAATATAAAATTATTTTGAAAATAAACAACCAAATGCTTATATTTTAAAAAATGGAGAATTCAAATAACAGGAGTTTAATTTAAATAGATCGTATTTTATTTGTTTATTTAGAAATAATTTAATCTCCAATAAATCTGGTTATTTTTGTATATTTTATCCTGTATTTTTAAGTAAAACAGTCGAAGCTTAAACGTATTTGTTCAAGCACATAAATTTATGTGTTTGTACACATGGGATTTTCATTCAGATATTATATGGAGGACTTACGATAAATGAAAGAGTCTTTAAAAATGTTTGTTTTCGAATTTCTTAAAACTAAATTTTAAATTACTTTTATTATATTAAAATTAAAATGTTATTATTATGTTGAAATTTTTTTTAAAAATTAGTTTTGATATTTAAAAATACTAATATTTACACGTCAAAAATAAAATTTGTACCCATAAGATTTCTTATTTATTATTTTGTACTGAGTTTAACATACCGGAACCCATCTTCTTAAAATTAATTGTTTATATTTTAATGGACGTATCAGTAAATTTACATTATGTTTATTATATTACTCAAGAAGTTTTCGGTAAACTAGATTTCAGAAATCACAATTAAAGTTAGTAATTTATTTTTTATTTCTAAATTTTCCATTTTCAAAGACAGGTATTATTCCTCTCATAATTTATACAAAAATGATATAATGTAATCTGTGTGTGTTATTATCACAATAAAATCATTTATATATTTCATTTTTTTTCTTATTTAAAAAGAAAAAAAGCAAAAAGGTTAGAGTAGGTATAATGCTGAGTTCAGAGCAAATAGAGTCTGACAGAAACTACTATCAGCCTCGGAGTTGTCGCTTGCTTGCAGGACAGTGGTAGCATGGAAGCCAAGCTTTTCTGTACTACTCATCCTCACATTATTATTACTATTATTATTAATTATATTTTTTATCATCGTGCATTGTACTCTTTTTCGATCAACACAATAAAAAAGGGCTACTTTTAACATTTTTCATTTTCTTTTAAAATTGATAAACCTGATCTCAAAGTTATTTAAATAAAGTTTAATCCTGAATATATGTTCAAATGTGGATTTTTATTAGTGTAATGATCAAAATAAAGTTTAGTAATTATAATAATAATAATAAAAGAGATAGGTAGGGTTGCGTTTGTTTGTGGTACGAACGTGAGGCTTATCATACTCTGGCAGGGACAGACCAATCAGTATCCAAATTTTGGAAGCAGAGTGTTCTTTCTGAGCAGATTTGGCATTATCATGCTCTGCATTTCTACTTGTCAATAATGCAAGCTGGATCTGGGAGAGCTTTTGGAACTTACTTATACTCTTTTTTTTATTATTATTTTACTTTTCTCCTACTTAATTATAGGGATATAATTCAATAACTTCTTTCAAATATATTTTATTTACCAGTATTTTTAATGTACTTCATTAAAATAATTTTTTTCTGGATTTTAGTCTCTTCCTTTTGAGTTAGCTTTGGAGTCAAATTAAGCTTAGATGCTAACCTATTAAAATATTGATTAAAGAAATACTTATATATTTATATATATACATATTTTTTTGTACGATTATTTCTTCTTTTATTGGATATACATTTTACTTCTTTTTCTTGTTTTTCAAGATATATTATTCACATTTAAACTTACACACATGCTTTCTCCCTTCATTTTAAGTTTTAGTTTTTAATCTCCATTGTGTTATAAACAAGTAAGAAAACAATGTTAATAGGACTCATAAAATAATTGTGTAAAAAATGAATAAATTTATAATATATAATTGTACTTAAACGACATATAATTAAAATCAATTTATAGCATCATTTAATATAATTCCTCATAAACTTGATGGATTTTCTTTTGCATGCCCTTTTCTTGACATTTTTTTCACCCATTGAAACCTTTTTATACTGGTACTAGTGTAAAGGTGGTAAAATATATTGAGTTTGAGGGTCTTAAATTTAGATAAAAGACTGAATTAGGGTTTATGAGAAAAATGTGTTGATTTAAAATGAATTGTTGTAAAGTTTGATTCTCTGGTGGATTGGAAGAGATGGGTATGGTGGTTGGTCTGAGTAAGAGTAATGATTATGATTACGTGTAAGGCATTTGGTCCCCACTGGTCGTACAATGTGACCCATCAACTAGATCTCTTTGTACCTCAATATCTAACTATTTATCTTTTCTTTTCTTACAATTTCTAATTTTTTGTTCCTTTAACTTTTTAATGATTTATAATTTTCGTTTTTCAAATTTTTAATGTGGTTTTAATCTCTAATCCTTTAATTATTCACAAGTCCCAAAAGCTACCTTCTGTAGGCTTCACGCCAACTCACATTTTCTCTTTTGTCTTTTCATTCGTTAAATCTCTTACTTAAATAAATTAAGATTAAGCATAAATTAAATTTAATTATAACTTGTAAAGTATTTCACATGTTTATGTAAAACAACACGGAATAAAATTTGTATATTTAAGGCAATGTAACTTTTCTAGAATAAAATATACTCGAAATAGTTTATATAATCTTTCAACATAAACATAAGCATTCTAACTTTTTTCAGGAATAGAAAAAAAAATTCCGTGAAATAATGGAATCCTAAATGATAATTTCATTAAAAATTATCATGACAGCGGCTTTGTACTATTTAAAAAAGTTATTTTAAGATTTTATACTAATTTTGTAGTCTCATTATGCTATATAAATACAAAATCTTATAATATCTTATTTAAATTTTGTTTTAATAATAGATCTCATTTTGAGTAACTTTTTTTGCGGTTTACAATTTAACTTTTAATTCACTTTCAAAATTATTAATTGAATGGATTTTAGTTATTTAAAAATTAAAATATCAAATTAGGAATGTTAATAATTAATTTTTTAATTAATAAATGTAATGATGATAAAAATATAAATATTAATTTCTACTATGAATTAAAAGGTACAAACATTGTCTAACATAGAAATTACATTTCATCATTATTATTACTAAAATCTTCCAAACATATTTCGCGTAGTCTCTTTGAAGTTGTTGATGAAAACTTTTTGTCTGCATATAATGTCTCGTTGAATGGATGTAACAAAGTCAACAAAAGTGAATTGTCTAAATATATCATAATATATAATCTTTTTAAATAGTTTTTTATTATCAAATATAAATATATTAAATTGGGAACGCTTAACGTTTTCAATCCTTTTATATAAATAGAACTTGTAATCATAATAATTAATTGCACTGTAGAGGTATATATTTTGATTTATTCAAATATAACCTCCTTCAATAATATATGCACACTAGCTTATGAATGTGATTATGATCTTTATATAAAAATAAATAAAATATCAATCAAAATATCTTAAATAACATTAAACATGTTGTAAATTTTTCTTAGGAATATCCTACAATTTTCAATTAGGATGAGTATTTAATTTAAATTTTATAAGTATAAACAAAAAAATTTAGTTGTAACACTATATATATATATATATTATTAACCATGGTTAAAACAATATTTCTACAACGATTCTAAAATCATTGTTAATAATATAAATATTAAGAAGGAAATTTCATAGTGGTTCTAGTTAAATTAATCATTGTATGTGGAAGACACAATGATGATAGCACCCTTATCATATATATTATCAACATTTTTTTTTATTTTTGGCTAACTTACAACAACAATTTTGACACCAAACCTCATTGAAAGTGGTATATGATAAAGATTATAGTAAGAATCGTTATTGTATCTCGTGTTTAGTCTGTTGTATGGCTATCTAAAACATGCAGCCAACAAGATATCAAATACTCTCATCCACGGACACAGTTAATAAAATTTTACGATAACTCACATCACAATTACAAATTATGTGTAATTAGTCCAACCCAGTTTAAACTTAATATATAATTTTCTTAAAAGCATAATTAAAATCCAAAATCATAAAAAAGTGTACTCAGTTTTAAAACATAATTAAAAATGTTATAAAGATTAAATAATATAAAAACTATGCTACTTTATCAACGACTTTGATGACATTTTTAAGTTAGGTAAGGAAGGTCTTTGAGTGTCTCTATCATAGTAGAAATCTTAGATTTCCCCACAAAAATCGTAACATCACCAATACTTCCACCATATGAGAAGCGAGAGACATACTATATGTAGCTAAGTGACTCTTTGAAGATCTTTCTCTAATGGTTATCTTGTTCCAAAAAACTTTAGTTTTGTACTCAATACTAATACATCCAACCAAGTCAATAAAAACAACACCAATTTAAATAATATCTCATATTACAGTTATAAATGTTAAAATTTAAATTTTTTTAGTCTTCCAAAACACAAAATTAATATATAAATAGCATAGAACTAAATCAAATTGTGGACAAAATAGAACATATATATATATATATATAAACATAAATCTTATATGTCACAGATATTCTGAAATTTCCAACATATATCCATTTTTTACATTCTTTAGAACTATAAACTAAAAAAGTAAATAACTAAATAAAAAAAAGTCAAACTAATTAAAGAGTTCTAAATTTTTAAAAAAAGAAACTTAATCAGTTTTAAGCCAAGATAAACTACCCGTTTTTAAGTCTAAATACGTAAACTATATAAACTATAAATAAAAAATTTAAATATAATTTCTAACATTTTTCACAGCAAATATAGTTGGCCTTAGTCTCCACATGAAGTTATCTAACTTTTGTTCTCTCGGCGTCCATCAATTAAATAGTTGCATATAATATAGGAATCGTCTCATATTACATACTTTTTTTATTTCATATTAAATGGAAAAAATTAAAGACAAAGCACATATTTGGAAGCACCACCACAAGCGGTGCAAATGCAAAGTCGGAGAGAGAAAAAGAAAAATGTAGAAACGAAGATAAAAATATGGGCACATACTACAACAGTATGGAACTATTGTTAAATAAGTTTTTTTATTTGTAGAAAGTGTCAAATAGATATACATTCGAAATAGATATTTTTACACTAGGGTGAAGTGATAAATTGCACATAAAATAATTTGTATAATCATAAATAACAGGAAAATAGCTTTTAGGGTTACAAGAAAAGCATGAAAGTAAAATGCCTGAAAAATAGTTAAATGATTCATGAATTAAATTAATTTAAATTTTTAGAAATAAATTATTTAAAAGATATACGAAGAAAAAAATTAAAAAGTTAAGAACATTTTAAGATAAAATAATGAAAGATAGATAAGACAATTAAAAAGTAAAGACGAACAAAATGATAAGGAAATACCATGTTATTTTTTTTTTCATTAGTCAACTATAAAAATTATGAAAACAATCTTATTTGTAGAATATCTTTTTTCAATATATATACAGAGAGAGAGACGGGGGAGAGATTTTTTAAAAAAAAAAAAAAAAAAAAAAAAAAAAAAAAAAAAAAAAAAAAAAAAAAAAAAAAAAAAAAATAAATATAAATTAATTTTATATATATATATATATATATATATATATATATATATTCTCTCGTTTTTCTAATAAGTATAGTGAATCCAACACGTGAAAAGTGTTTCAAAGATATTATCTCAAGAAAACTTAGGAGATATGGATATAAATTTAAGTTTGTAAAATTTTATGAAGTAGAAAATGCAAGTACATTGGACGAATTGGATGACATTTGGATTAAAAACATGAAAATGTATGTTAAGAAATCTAGGTATCAAAGGAATGAAATGAGTGAGACGGGTATGAGAGCAAAGGTGGTGCATGTAAGGAAAGAGATAATCAAAATAGCAATATGGAGAAAAAAGGAACAACGTGAATCATATGCACAAGTGGTAAAGGGAGGTGAGATAAGAAGAGCTTGAAGAACAATAACAAATGAAATGATATAGTTATTCAAGTTAAGGATCAACTTGAAAATGGCTAAAGAGGAGCTTTCTTGACAGAATACATACTTGCAAATTTATAGAAGAGATTAAGAAAAACTTTGATCTGGAAGGAATGAGCATGCTTCATGTGATTTACGATTTAGGAAACAAAAATAGACTTTATAAATCTAGAAAAGTGATTTACGATTTGAGTATGTAAGGACATAGAATGGAAAATATTGACTACAAAGAAAAGCGTTGGGTTTGTTTACCATATGGCCAAAGGAGTCTTTCAATTGTGAAAGAATAATTATAGGTAGGGAGTTTCTAGCAATGGCAGGCAAGCTAAGTAAGGAGAATATTTCTGTGATGATTATGAATGTCTACTCGCCATGTAATCTGAGTGAAAAGTGTCAATTATGGGCTGAAATAGTTCAAATTAGAATAATGAAGGTGTGTAAAACATGGTGTATGGTAGGGAATTTTAATATAGTCATGACAGTTGAGGATAGTAGAGGTCTTAGTCAACAAAATAGTTATAGGTGTGAGGTTAGGGAGTTGAACCAGTTTATAGAAAATATGGAGACGTTGGATATACCAATGGTTAAAAAAAAGTTTATATGGTACAAATCGAATAAAATGTTGAGAGTAAACTAGATAGGATTCTTCTATCCTCCTAATGGTTTGAAATATGGTCAAGATGCAAACAATATGTGCAGGATAGAGTGATGTCTAACCATTGTGTTCTAGTATTAAATTCACTCAAGTTGATTCAGGATTGAGACCATTTAAAAACTATGTATGGATGTATATGATTGGGTTTGATGAGATGGTGAAAAGGTTACGAGGTTGGAGGGTATGGAATAATTAAGTTAATAAACAAAATAAAAAGACTGAAACAGGATATAAAAATATGGAATATAGATGTATTTGGAAACATGTACTTTAAGAAGAGAGACCTTATTGATACAATAAGAGAACTAGATAGATGAGATTAGGAAAGCAGCCTAGATGTTGCGGGAAGAGAGGACAGGAAAGCACTATTTTCATATATGAAAAATTATAAACCATAGAATAGAAGTTATTGAGAAACAAAAGTCCATGGTCAAATGGATTGAGTAAAGGGAAACGAATTCTAGATATTTTCATTCAATGATTTACTGGAAAAGATCAAAGAATGAGATTAAGAATTACAGGAAAAGTGAAGTGAGGTAACTCAAATAGTCAAAGGATAATATAAAATAGCTTTTCTTTTAGAAGAAGACTGAGAAATGAGGGATAGATGTCAAACTAGGAAATATTGATTTCAAAACTATTTCAACCGAGAAAACCATAAGCTAGTCAAACCAATATTGGAGGAGAAAATAAAATATATTGTATGCGATTGTGGAAGTATTAAAAGTCCATGCCTAGATGGATTTCATTTTATATTTATTAAAAAAATTTGTGAGGTTATTAGAACAGATATAATGGAGGCAGTAAATTATTTTCAAAATAGTGGGACAATCCCAAAGGATGTCAATACATCATTTATAACATTGATATCTAAAGTGAAGAATCATGTAGAATTAAATGACTACAAATCCATATTATTGGTAAGTATCCAAAGTATTATCTATTAGATTAAAGGTAATTTTTTAAATAAGATCATTGATTGAACACATACATTCATTGAAGATAGAGGTGTGATGAATAGTGTTAGTGGCAAATGAGGTAGTTGAGAAAAATTAGAAGAAGAAAAGAGAGTTGTGTAATAGTGAAAGTAGATTTTGAGAAAGCTTACGATTCTATGAGATGGAAATTTTTAGAATATATGATGGCTAGACTAGGCTTTGAGAGTAAGTGGATTAGGTGCATGAAAGGGTCCTACAATACCGATATTGGATTGAGGCAAGAAGATCCACTTGCACTTTTTTGTTTTCAATTACTGAAGAGGGACTATCAGAGATCGTGAGAAAAAAAATAATAAAAAAAGTCTGTTGAAATGAGTGAAAATAGGGAAGAAAGAAGTGCAAGCAAACATCCTACATTTTGTGGATGATATCAAGTTTATAGTTAAGGCATGTATGAAGAATATAATTGCTATTAAGAATGTTCTTCAATATTTTGAATTTGTTTTAGGATTATAGATAAATTTTCAAAATAGTAAGATAGGGGGTTCGGAGTAAAGGAGTATGACATGGGGAGGTTCTCCAAAGTGTTGAATTACAAACATATAAGAGTACCATTTAAGTATTTGGTAATGGTGGTAGACGGAAAACCAAGAAAACAGGAGTTATGATAGGGGTATTTGATAAAATCAAGAAGAAATTAGGTAGGTAAAGATAAAAATTTATATCCTTATCCTTTGTAGGTCGAGTATGCTTGATAAAAGTTGTTATCACAATCTTACATTTTATATTACATATCCTTCAACAAAATACTATTAAGGGCTAAAAATAAAATTAGAAAAATTTAAAAGGAGTTTTTGTGTGGCTAGAATAAAGAGAGAAGAAAAATAACACAAATAAAATGGGAAGACATATGTAAAGCTAAAAAAAGAGGGGGGTTTAGGATTTAAATACATTATGCTAATTAATTTTGCTCTATTGGCTAAGTAGAAGTAGAGTTTAGGTCAACGAATGAACAAGACATATGAAAAGATGTTTTAGAGTATAAGTATGGATTATGAAGAAACTTAAATGCAAGGAAAAAATAATAGATATGACTTATAAAGTAACTTAGAGAAGGACCTAATGGTGGCTAGTTGATGACAATGTAACTTAGAAAGTTGGAAATAGAATAGAGATAAACTTCTGGAAAGGTAGATGGATGGATCAGTATCTCAGAATATATACAAATGCCAAAAGATATTAAGAGTGGAAGAGGCAGGTAGATGGATGGGTAATAAATTCTATTAGATATAAATGGAGAAGAAAATAGTTTGAATGAAAAATGGAAAAAACCACAAGTAAATGAATTCATACATGATCTAACTGGGAAAGAAATTCATAGGGACAAAGGGGATGAATTGGTGTAGAATGATGAGGAGGTAGAGGTATATATATGTCTTAGTTAGTCACTAAATGACCAAGTTTAGAGTAAGTGTTATAAGTGATTTGGGGTGAGTACAACACAACATAATAAACTTATATCTTATTTTCTACAATTTGTGAATCCTGATTTTGACGAGTATAGAAATAGAGTCTAGAAAAATAAGTGGATAATTATAGTCTGATATATATGATATTAAAAGAATAAAATTATTTTAAAGAGACAACAATGGATAATATAGATGTTGATGAAATATTTAGCAAGATACATTAAAATTGTGGACTTGGTTGCATTTAAAATTTTAGATTTAATTGCATTATAATTTTAGTAGAACAATATTTTCTTTCCCATATTGTTGTCTTTGCCTAAATGTATGTATTAATATAATTATCAAAGTGTATATGTATTAATATAATTATCAAAGTGTATAGGAAAAGAACAATAACAACATAGTGGAATATTGCAAGTGGTAAACCAATTAATGGATGTTCTAATCCTCTTAGATAACCACGTTCAGGCTACATAGCCTAGAAGTTAAGTCTGTTTTGCATGTGGAACTTTGGTATTGTGGGAGGTTCAACTGTAACATTTGATACCGCTGGGGAGAGAGACTCATTTCAATGAGGATCTCATTCAGATAGATGCAGCAGAAATACAAGGACATTATTTACAAGAAGTACAAGTACAATAAGAAACACTTCCAAAGACTACAGCTGACATGGAAAATGTCATAAACACAAAGTCCTGAGTTGAAACTTCAAACGAATACTGCCGTGCTTGCAATCCTGTAAAGCATAACTCTGAAGCTGTTAAAAGGATATATGGATTTAATGTACCATAACCTCTAGGAATGAACCAAATTTGAGCACGTCATTATAGAAGAATAATGTATTTAGTTAATATGTAAATGCATATTAAAACTATGACAATCAAATATTATATTTGTGATCAAATGTTTTGGAGGGATTTACTCTAATGTATATTGTATCTAAATGCGAAGATATACAACAATGATTATAAACAATGAATAAGTTTTGATTATATGAAATAGAGACAAAATAGTTGGTAAGTACTGCGTTAACACGTGAGGTTTAAGGATTATTTTTAAGAATTATTTTGTGTAAAAAGTTAGAACACCCAAAGATTATTTATTTATCCTTTATTATTGACAAAAAAAAATTGATTAGTACAACATAATATGTATAACCACCAAATGTTACTCGATTCTTACGTCTATCTAAGCTAATTTCTTTTTTCTGATTTCTTACTTTGAAAAATTAACCAAATTCATTTACTTTGTATTATTATCTATTTTTTATGTTAATAACAAAATTTACATGAGGGAATGTTTACTTCTGGTTTGGAAAAAAAAGAATATGAACACTCCCTACTCTCTATTCCTCAATAGAAAAGAAGTTGATGAAGTTTCTTTTCAAATAAATAATACCAAAATTTACGAATGTTCTAGCTTCTAGTAGAATTATCTATTGAATGATTCATATATATGATGTCGTAAAAGATGAGTTAACTACATATAGGATTTTTTAATGCTCTCTCTTGAGTTTAGAGTTTTATATACTTCAAACATTGATTTCAACAATCCTTCCCGTTCAAATCTGCAATTCTTCAAAAGCTGTTCTGGATTGACCATTTTCCTTCAATCAAATTAATAAACTCACAATAAACACTTTTTGGGTATTAATTTATTAGACCCTGCTTCTATTGTGAAGGTCAGAAGTGGCGTCACGTTAAGGTATAAGACTATAACGGACCAGTTACTCTTATTCATCACATTGATCTAGAAGAAATCAGATTGAATATGAACCAACGGGCCATAAACAATATATTATTTATCTCTAAAACAAATAATTGGATAATACAGAATATTTACTGATTTAAATTTATTTCAGAATAAAAAATTAAATTTTAAAACTTCAGAAAAATCTTATTTAGCTGTGGTTGACTAATTTAATGACAGTTTGAAATGCATGTTTCGGCCTTCGGTCATCTTCTGGACAAAAAGAAAGTTATAACCTGATTAGTTTTCAACGACAATTTAACACAATTTTAATAACCGTGATAACCTAAAAATAATACCAATATAAATTGTAAACTACGATAGAAAATTACGAATTTAACCAAATACATAGCATTTTTTGTAAGCTATTATCTAGATATGAATTATGAGGCTTTTATACTAAATATATTAAAATATATTTTAAAGCAAATCATAATAGGGGCGATGTTGCGTAAGTCATTGAGCAGAGAAGGTTGACTTCACGAATTCCATACTTTATATACATCCTCAGAAAAATGTTCAAGAAAAATGTGAAAACATGAGTTCATCCATACGAAGCAACAAAACAACTAGAAAACGACTAAGGTTTCGGACACTCTACTATTTACAAACATCGCAAGACAGTTAAGAAAATGCACCAAAAAAAATCTAAATGATTAGTTGTTGAGTTGAAGAGGGAATGTGGTGCTACCTCTGAGGAGCACCAGAAAGGATAGGATCATTCATCGCTGATCTGTGTTTTCCTAATGCAGGAATACTAAGGGAACGTGTTCTTAATTTGGCTTTCCTCTCACTCTTTTCAACGAGCAAAGAAGAATAAGAACATTGTGGCTCTGGAACTGCCACGGGCTCACTTCTACTTCTATGGAAAAGATCCAGGTTTCGACGATACCTGTTTCCCCCATGCATTTTGCTTCCTAACTCCCCGCCAACAAGACCAACCTTACTCCTAAATTCATCATCGTCCGACCAATACCCATTTTCCACTACGTCTTGCATTGCAAGATCATCGTACTCTTCATCAGATTTTGTTGATTCCTCGTCAACTGATCCTACCTGCAAACCAATCAAAAAACATTAAAAAAGACCCAGATATTGTTTATGTCGGAGATCAAACCTAGTTATATAACTAAGTTATAACGTATGCAGGTGAAAGACAACCTTATAAGTCAGTTCATGGAAAAACAACATTGACGAATATTGCTATTGCTAAAGGAAACCCAAAAGATTTTGAAATTCTTCTAAGATTAAATTCACTAGAGATAGATAAAAGCACAAGTCTACCTCTTCATGGGCATGTTTGTCCTCATCACTGAAATCTTCTTCATCACTTCCCACTTCAGGTTGATCGTCAATCTCCTCATCACTACCATGCACTGAGAAGTCTTCCTTGAGCTAAAACAACACCAAAAATTATTAACAAATGATAGAATGATTTTGGTCTTGTCCAAGTTTTTCACCATTGACAATAACAAACCGTTAATTTTGATATTGAACTAATTTACAAAACATTTTTCGACTTTACCTCCTTTGCAGCGACATCTGACATCCTTGGTGAGCTACAGCAAGAGGATACATATCTACTACCGGTATCAGTTCCATCAGCTCTAGACTCGTCTACACTTCCAGCACGACTAGTGCCACCATCACTGGGCCAAGCACTGATTCCATAAAGACCAAACTGAAGATTTACCGGTTCTGCCTTCCCAATTCTTAAGGGACCATACATTGGATGCAAAATTCCGTTCTCTGGTCCATGGCACCATACCGGCTTCCCATTACTGTCAACTAAATTAACAGGCCAAGCCCTTGCTACAGACCCATCAGTATTAACAAGAGCCATCAGATTCCTTGAAGAACCTTGTCGTTGGATCAACTGAAGCATTCCTTTAGCGGTCAAAGAATTTGCTGCACATTGATTTCTATATTCCTCATAAACAACTGTCACAGTATTTCTAACAGGATCGTATAGCTGTTCCCCCATCTCACGCCTTCTAAGACAGCTGAATACAGTTGCATGGATGGCTGCTACACTCTTGTCAACATTTGTGTTATTTATTTTGGGAACCAAATGCTTTTCAGCACGCTTGCAGAGATAATCCTGGATTGTTCTGATGTTTCTAATATACTTCACATACTTGTTTTTAGCTGGGTCCAGTGTCATGTACTTCGCACGTACAGCAAATCTCTCCAAGTGTTTGTCCTCATTTGTAATGTGTATCATGAACGGTATGATTGAAGGATGTTTCTTCATGAGCCCCATCTGCATGAGTATTTAAGAATTTAGAACGAAAACATAAATTGACATCAATAAGAAAAGAAATAGAGAAGGACAAAATAACGGAAATCCAACATACAACAAAGTTGAGGCTCAAGTGAACACCCTCAACAACTACAGACTCTTTTCGTTCTTCCCATGCCGTGATAAGCCTATCAAGACTGTCAATCACCATCTCACTCTGTGCCTTGAATCCTTCAATAGCCATTTGTTTGGGACTAAGCAGTTCAGTAGGACCAGAGCTACTCTCTGACATCCTATTCTCAGATTTGCTAGAATTGTTACCCTCAGTTGCTTCATCCTTGGGAAGTGAATGTGACACACCAGCCAGTTTTTTTGCTTTCCTTCTGGCCTTTGCTTCTGCAACAGCAACAGGGTCCAAACACTCCCCTGCATGGTATGTAGAAGCCCACAGCAAGGGGTTTTCTTTCTCATTAGCAAAACTTCTCATCATGTGCCTAATAGAATCAGTTGATACCACTGTTGTGATTCCCAACCTACCTCCCTATAGTGAAGATAAAAATAATAGTTATTGAACTGTAAGGTATAAATATTACTCAGTTTCAACTTACCGACATACATATCCTACCACAAAATAAGCAAAACCTAGATTTATTTTGCATTTTGAAAAACAAACAACTTTTTCTCTGTCAAAATACCAGCAATGCAGACAACGTGGATTTGCCACAGCCACTTGTGCCACACAATAGCACTGTCACAGACTCTTTGCGTTCACGGATCCTGAAACCAAAGAAAACAATGAAAAATTGCACCATATTTTGAAAAACTAACTTGTTATACGTTTTTAATCATATGCGATACAAATATTCTATATCAACATGCCGTCATGATGTATGTTTTTCTTCATATTAGAGATCGATAATTCACTTAGAATAGGAAAAAAAGCTCTTCCAAAATAACTATTAGGGGGCAATTGAAATTCTAGTCCAATGATCCTGATTTTCAACATGGAAATAAAACCAAAAGTGCAAGAAGAAAATGTTTACTAAAACAAATACTAGAAAATGAAGAGATTTTATTTTAACCAGGTAACTGGAACCAAATCAGTATGCAAGATCATTTTGAAAACTCAGATCCACCATTCTCTGTTCTTCTAGTTACTGGAAAGGATGCTCAAATTCCTTGAAAATAAAAATTAAAACAAAAAAAGGTTGTATTACAAACATATCAAGATGTCAAATTGGGAGTGTTCACCAACGATTTAGAGAAGTGATAGCACATTTTGCAGGAAAGACAGATAAGTGATTAGGAAACCCCTAACACAATTCACAAGACATGAGATGAAAGTTTTTGAAATCAGTAAATCACAATTTTATCGAAGATATCCATTGACATTTTCAAAACTCATACAGCAGAATAATGCCAAAAGAAAAATGCCTAATGATATGAATGTAATCTAGTTCCAATTAGTCGAAAATAAGAACATGGTAACAGTTACTCGAAAATCTTGATCAATAAATTATAAACAATGGCAAATCATATCACTCAACAGATTGCTACAGGAGAGCATATGGTACAGCTGGTCTAAATAACTTTTCCAATAAAACAATGCAATACCTGCAGGCTAATACCAAGTCTGCTCTCTGGTTAGGACCCACATACTTGTACTCTGCCAGGGCATCACAGACAATATCTAGAAAATTTTCTCTTCGGATGAATGCAGATGTGCGCCTTTTGTACAACTCAAATGGTACACTTTTAATTTTATAATCTTTCCCAGAAAGTAATTGGTCGCGTAAGTCTGATGTATCCGGGCCAGCATCAGCACCATGATCGTCTTTCTTCAAAGTATTCCCCTTGAAAGCATCAAAACCTGATAAAGCCTCTATTTCTGGCTGCAAAATATCAGTAGAATTTGCTTTCCTTGTGAGTTCAAAAACTCTTTGGCTAATCTGATAAGAGGAAAATGAAAAACATAGTTAGAATAGTTTGTAGAAAAATTCAGATAATATATGCAGTTTCTGCCCAAGACATATTAAGAATAGGCTAACAGAAGTCCGTTAAAAGATGCCACAAACAAATGGCAAAACAAGATAAACATTGTATATCAAATATTCATGTCTACCATATAGGTGTCACATAATCTTCAAACATAATCAAATACCTCTAGTAGTCTGCCTCCTACAATATTTTTTTACTGTAGTTTTTTGAATATTTGTTCCAATATTGGCATGGTACCTCATATTTAGTTGACAGACAATAGCACTTCTATTTTATCAAGATGCAAGCAGCTAATCTAATATTAATTCCAATGCTGTATCGTGTAATTTCGAGAAGTAGTCAAATGTTGGATACACGTCTCATACTAGGTTGACCTTTCTTAAAAGAAACAAAAGATTTTCCAAATGAAAATTTTCCTTTATAACTGAATAAAGATAACCCGCTATGGTCCATTAATTTGGAACTTTTCCTACATGGTAAAACATGTTTTTTATCAAATAAGGACCAACTAATGATTGGTGATATATCTCGTCTCTCCAAGTTGAACTCAGCAAGGGGAATAAGATTCAAATCATATTGTATTCAAAAGAAAAAAGGATTGAAAAACAAAATGACCAGTAATCTACTACATAAATTAATTTTTATTTTTTCTGATGTAACTGATACGAAGTATCAAAAATTTAATCGATAATCAGTATCTGAGAAAATTTTGAGCAGTTACGTTTAATAGAATCTTCTCTCTCATGTAATTTCATGACTGATTATGAGAGAAACCTGATTGGTTATCTTTGATAGAATCTTCTCTCTCAAATCATGGGATTTCATTCTGAGTACAACAATAGGTCACCTTAAATGCCTCATCAGTTGCCAAAACAAAATTAAAAAATAAAAAATAAAATAAATAAAAAAATAGGCTGAATTTTACACGCATGATAACCCTTTTCAGTTTCCAATCTCTATACGCAGTTGAATCAAGTTGAATCAAGAAAGCCAAGAACCAAATGAAACGCAGTCAAACGAACGGAAAAGAAGACAAAACCCCCCAAGACGTTATTCACGTCGTGGACTACGGGCAAAGCTAGAGAACAAACAGGTCAAACCACCTCGGTCAACAAGGTAACAACGACCCGTTCCCCAACCAAAAAAAAAAAAAAAAAAACCTCAAAA